>Ga0307998_1001231_pt1 | contig 13803 bp, 12 predicted proteins | sample Davwhametageno37_FD_203147 | JGI IMG/M metagenome (GOLD analysis project Ga0307998, IMG submission 203147) | Marine microbial communities from Davis Island wharf, Antarctic Ocean - #37 | ecosystem: Environmental > Aquatic > Marine > Unclassified | place: Antarctic Ocean: Davis Island wharf... | reverse complement strand
GCTCGTAAAACTTCGACCTTAGAATCTGAATATGGTTTTCCTCCTTCTAAAGTTGCAATTTTTGTGAGCTCTTCAATTCGTTCGCTCATTATTGACGCACATCGTTTTAAGATAGCAATACGTTCGTGCGGTTTCAACCATTTTGATTGATCTAAAAATAAAGAGTGAGCTGTATGTAGAATGTCTTCTACTTTTTCCATGCCCACTAATGGGTATTCAGCAATTAATTTTTGATCGTAGGGAGAATAGACTTTTAGCATTTTTATTTTTTTTTCCGCCCTCTAACTCTTGCGAGGTTTGCGGATTATTAACTGAGAATACAATTTATTAATATCTCTAGAATTATTTTGATGACTTATAGAAAAATTCAAGGACAACTCCGTCATTGAAGAATTTCTTGAAGGCATTATAAAATCTTAGAAGACTCTTTTAGCTTAACATTTAAAATAGAATGATTCAATGAATAATCAACAGCCAAGTCAATCACATGCACACCATCAGTCTCTAAACATTTTTCAAAAATTGAATTAAAATCTTTATCACTTGTAGGTCTGTGTCCTATTGCACCATAACTTTCAGCATATTTCACAAAGTCTGGGTTTTTATAATCCAACCCAAAGTTTTTGAAACCAATTCCTTCTTGTTTCCATTTTATCATTCCGTAACTACTGTCATTTAGAATAATAACAATAATATTTAGCTTATTTCTAACCGCTGTTTCCAATTCTTGTGAGTTCATCATAAACCCACCATCTCCACAGACAGAAACTACTTTTTTATTGGGGTAAATAAGTTTAGACGCCATTCCTGATGGAAGCCCAGCCCCCATGGTTGCCAAAGCATTGTCGAGTAATAAAGTATTTGGTTTGTAACAGGCATAATTTCGAGCAAACCAAATTTTATAGACACCATTATCCAGTGTTACAATACTATCCTCAGCTAACCTTTTTCTCATATTATGAACCAATCGTTGAGGTAACATCGGGAATCGTGTATCTTCAAAATATTTACTCAAATGACTATCCACTTCCGTTTTTACTCGCATAAAGTAAGAGAAATCCCAGCTCTTCATTGGATCAACTAATTCGGTTAAGTGATGAATGGAATGTGCAATATCTCCAACGACATTTAATTGTGGGAAATACACATCATCTACTTCAGCAGGGAAAAAATTAATGTGAATTACTTTTTGTTTTCCTTCCTCCATAAAAAATGGGGGTTTTTCAATTACATCATGACCTACATTTATTATTAAGTCAGCATGGTCAATGGCATTGTGTAAAAAATCATTTGCAGAAAGAGCAGCAGTTCCAAGGAACAAAGGATGTCTTTCGTCAATTACACCCTTTCCCATTTGGGTATCAAAAAATGGAATTCCAGTAGTTTCTACAAACTCGGTAAGGGCATGACTTGTTCTTTTTCTATTTGCTCCAGCACCAATTAATAAAAGTGGGCTTTTTGCTTCTTCAATCATTTTCGCCGCAAACATTATACTCTTGTGGCTTGCATCTGGTCGACGGTGACCAACTACTTCAAAAATCCTGTCTCCAGCTTCTTCTTCAGCAACATCTTCAGGCAATTCTAAGTGAACGGCACCTGGTCTTTCCTCCATGGCTAAACGAAACGATTCGCGAACTAAAGATGGAATGTTGTGTCCGTTTACAATCTGCTTGGTGAGTTTTGTTAGCGATTGAAACATGTCTATAACATCAATTATCTGAAAACGACCTTGCTTACTTTTTTTAATTGGTTTTTGCCCAGTTATCATCAACATTGGCATTGCGCCAAGTTGTGCGTATGCCGCTGGTGTAACTAAATTAGTAGCACCGGGCCCTAATGTAGAAAGACAAACCCCTGGTTTCCCAGTTAGTCTGCCATAAGTAGCAGCCATAAAACCAGCACCTTGTTCATGTCTAGTTAGAATCAATTCAATCTTCGATGTTCGAAGAGAATCAAGCATATCTAAATTCTCTTCTCCGGGGATTCCGAAAATATATTCTACTCCTTCGTTTTCAAGTGCTTTAATAAATAAATCTGATGCCTTCATAGTTAAATTTTGAGCATGCAAGGTATACGGAAATAGTTAATGATGGAATAGAAGTGGTAAATTGGTGCTTTGGCTGACGTTGCTTGCGAAAAATAGTTACTTAATCACGACTTTATCCTCGTTAAATTCGACTTCATCTCCAACTCGTAATTTGCGGCGAACGCGAAGTTCTACCTCATTATTCACAACTACTTCACCGTCTTGAATTACCATTTTAGCAAAACCCCCGGACTCTACCAAATTTAGTGTTTTAAGGAGTTTGTTTAGTTCAATGTATTCTTTACCTTTTAGCTCAAATGTCATTTCAAAATCTTTTAAATGGCAAAAATAGGACGAATAATCAATACTTTTCAAGGTATAAACTATATCGATTATGAGTTCTTGGTTGCCGATAGAGGTAAAGCAAATAGCCGTTGTATAATTTATTTTTTCAGGAAACACATTTTCAATTTTGTGAAAATTGCTTACCAAACCTGAGTTTATGTCAATTTTATAAAGTGTACTCCAACTGCCTCGTTTCATGATAGTAAAATAGGCGTTTGTTTTTTCATTTTGAAAAACCTGAGGTTCTCAAGCCAATTTTGTTTGGTATTTAATTTTTGTTTTGCTCGTTACGATTCCTTTTTTATTGAGACTTACTATAAAATTGTGTCCATGGTCAAATGCTATAATTTTTTTATGTAAAAACCAAGGGCAATAATTTGGTTTGTAAAAAAGTGAGAGAGAGGTCTTCTTCCAATACCAGATTACGGACTCTGTTTTCCTCGGTATTGTCCAAGTTAGAATCTAAGTACATTAAGTCCTGAATAATGTTGCCGTATTTTTCTCTCAAAACCAATAAATCTTCTTGGATAAGCCTAATGGTTTGTCTATCGGCAGAATAGTAAAATAGGGTAGAGTAGCGGTCGGTGAAGTTTCGTTTAAAAAACCAAGAAACTAGCTTTAAACTGAATTGTCCATTGACCAAAGAGCTTGTCCCTGTTTAGGTTTTCTCAATATGAACTCCACTAACTGCTTTTTGCGTGCTTAAGTCAATTATTCTTCCTTGAACAAAACGATCTTTTTTAGCTTCTTCCTGGGCATAAATTCCAATGGGAACTCCAAGAAGAAATGTTAATTTAAATAATAGACGTTGCATATAACGGGTACGAATATGTACTTAAACGGAAACTAAAATGACTCGTTTGTGTAAATGGTAATGCAGAAAAATTATCGGTTGGTTTAATTCGGTTTTATTCTGCTGAAAAAGTTTTTTCTGGTGCCTCCCAAAGTTCAATTTTATTTCCTTCAGGATCCATTATGTGAAGAAATTTCCCGTATTCAAATTCTTGTATTTCATCACAGATTGTCACGCCTTCGGTCTCCAGTTCTCCTTTTAATCGAACCAAGTTATCTACTCTAAAATTGATCATAAATTCCTTTTTAGATGGTTCAAAGTATTTCGTGTCATTTTCAAAAGGACTCCATTGTAAGTGTCCTATGATGTCTGGGTTGTCTTTTAATCTAAATTCAAATAGACTCCCGTAATCATCCGTTTTTAAGCCAAGATGTCTGCTATACCATTCTCTAGATTTTTTTGGGTCTGGGCTTTTAAAAAATATCCCACCAACTCCTGTTACTTTTTTGGACATAGATTTAATTTTAGATGAAGTTCAAATTTATAGAATCCAGTCAAACAAATTCAGTCTTTATTATTGACGTCTCTTCCAACGTTCTATGCACAGGACAACGATCTGCGATGTAAATTAATCGTTTCAGTTGTGCTTCATCTATATCTGTGCTAATTTTTATTTTTCTTGTAAAAATGTCCTTTTTTATACTCGATTTTTCACAATCTGTATATTCAGTATGGTAGTCTTTGTTATGCGATACATCAATATGTAAATCGCCTAAACCCCACTCCTTCCTTCGTGCATACATTTTTAAAGTAATTAATGTACAAGCCGCTAAACCGGAAGCAACAAGAGCGTAAGGATTTGGTCCTTTATCGTCCCCACCATGATCTATGGGTTCGTCCGCAATAAGATGGTGTCCACTCGCGTCTATTTCGGTTGTATAATTTTTGTCCCATTTTAAAATTGCAGAAACAGTTGTCATAATCGAAAAATTTAAGACTCAAAAATAGAATAGTTTAAAATAATTAATTGTAAGATATGTTACTAGTGAACCTAATTAATAATAGGTATTGGAACAATCCTACTATTGTTACTGTAATTTGAATGGCGCATCTTATGTTTGCATTTCAATGAATCGAGAAAGAAAGACAATAGCCTTTATGGGTGGAAAAAAAATTGGCCACGATTGCTTGAAATTTCTTCTAGATAATTCGGTTCAATTAAATGCGGAAGTTATTTGTGTTTTTGAAAATAAAAGTAAGTTACAAGCTGACACTGAATCTGTGTATCAACTGGCACAAAATCAAGATATACCCGTTTATTTTGACCAAAATAAATTATTAGAAATTGATACTATTGATTTTATTATTTCGGTACAATACAACGAAATTTTAAAGCAAAAACACATCAGCCAAGCAAAAGAGTTGGCTATAAATTTACACATGGCTCCATTGCCCGAATACCGAGGTTGCAATCAATTTAGTTTTGCTATTATCGATGGAATCAATGAATTTGGAACAAGTTTACACCGTTTAGAAACAAGTATTGATGGAGGTGATTTAATTGCCGAAAAGAGATTTGAAATCCCCGATAATTGTTTTGTTCAAGATCTTTATAATCTCACTTTATCTAAATCATTTTCTCTTTTTAAAGAAGAAATTGAAGCAATTTTAAAAGGTAATATAAACCCAGTTGCTCAAAGTGAATTAGCGAAAAGCAGAACAGCCGGTTTTCATTTAAGGAAAGAGGTAATTGAGATTAAGAATATTGATACTAATTGGGCACTAGAAAAACAGAAAAGATATTTTAGAGCCACTTGGTTCCCTCCATTTTCTCCTCCAATTGAAAAACAAAGTGGTAAACCGCTAGACATGAATTGGTACAATTCTATTGCATGAAAAAGATAGTTTTAACTGTTACCACAGACTTGGTTTTTGACCAGAGAATGCGACGAATTTGTACCGCTTTAGCCGAAAATGGTTATGCTGTTTTATTAATTGGGAGAAAGAAAAAAACAAGCCCAGAATTAAAAGTAGAAGCCTATAAACAAAAACGACTAAGCTGTTTTTTTGAAAAAGGCGCTGCCTTTTATATTGAATATAACATTCGACTTTTCTTTTTTTTGCTTTTTACCAAAGCTGATATTTATTGTGGAATAGATCTCGATGCAGTGCTTCCACCTCTTGTGGTTTCCAAATTAAACACCAAACCATTTGTGCACGACGCTCACGAATATTTCACCGATATGGAAGAATTGGTTGACAGACCAGGGGTACAAAGAATTTGGAAGTGGATAGAAAAGAAAGTTTTTAAAAATTTAAAATATGGTTACACGGTTTCTGAAGGTTACATGGACTTGTTTCAGAAAGAGTATGGTATTAAACTGAAGATTGTTCGAAATGCTACTGTTTTAAAAGCTTTTCCAATTTCAAAACCGGATAAAAAAATCATTTTATACCAAGGTGCAGTGAATGTCGGTAGAGGACTGGAAGGGCTAATAGAAGCAATGCATAAAGTAGATGCCGAGCTTATTATTTGTGGAAAAGGAGATATTTATTCGGATTTAGTAAAAAAAGTAGAAAGAGAAAATCTATCCAATAAAGTGAAATTTATGGGATTTGTTGAGCCAGATCGTTTAGTTGAATTTACTAGAAATGCTACGGTAGGTATCACTCTTTTTAAAGCAAAAGGAAAAAGTAATCGTTACTCTATGGCAAATCGTTTTTTCGATTATATGCATTCTGGTGTGCCTCAAATTGCCATGAATTACCCCGATTACAAGAGCTTTAATACTAAGTTTGAAGTAGCTAAATTGGTGGATGATTTAGAACCTTTTACTATTTCGAGTTGCCTAAATCATTTATTGAATGATGAAAGTTTATACAAGAGGCTACAAGAAAACGCTATTAAGGCACGAGAAATTTACAACTGGCAGAATGAAACCAAAACTTTATTGGGGGTTTATGAAAAAGTGGTAGAAGAGAATTTTAGCTAAAAATCCGATACTAACCTATTCTGAAAAAACGAATAAAATGATACAGTTTCCATTCATCAAACTTGATCAAGTTTGGGTGGTTGGAGTTTAAATTATTTTCAATTTCGGTTAATCTCATGCTTATAACCCATTGAGTTATCCTTAATAAACCAAGTTGTTTGAGACGATCAAAAACACTAATAAGTTTCACTCCATTTCCAGCATTTCCAGATTTATACAGTAAAACTAAGTTCTGAATGCCGGATAAAGATTTTTCTAAAAATTGTTCTGAAGTATCTAATCCAACGTGAAAAACTGGGTTTTCAATTTGCTCAATTTTTATATTTCTTTCAAAAAGTTGCAAGCCTACCCAAGTATCTTCGTGGCCGTAGCCATGCATGTTTATTTGTATCGGAATGGAAAGAAATATATCTCGATTGACCCATAAATTACTTGCTAAAAAATGAATGAATTTGGCGCTTTTTCTTTTTTCTACGCTTAGCTGTTCCCGTTGCGATCCATAAAGCCATCGCAGGGTAAATTCTTTGTTGCTAGGTGGTTTTTCATGGTAAGCTATGCCCCCGATAACCACTTTAGAATCTTTGTTTTTTAAGTAGTTAGAGATAAAACTATTGTCCGGTATTTCAACATCACAGTCTAAAAAAAGCAAGTTTGAATATTGGGCGTTTTTTGCCAATAACTCTCTGATTTTTGCTCTTCCTATGTTATTTTTAAGTTCGGTGTAATTTATGTTTTGAAGCTTTTTTAACCCTATGTTTTTTTGTTTAAAATCTAAGGAGCTACAGTCATCAATACAAAGAATTTCAAATTCAATATTTTCGTTTTGACACTGATGAAGTAAGTCTGAAACCAGCTGATTTACATCAAAATTATAAATAGGAATTAAAACCGATAACATGGATCAGTTGGTTGAATCCTTTACGAACCCGGCCTCACATTTTATGGTTCGTTGATGGAATTTATCCATTAATGAATAGTCATGCGTAGCCATCAAGATTGCGGTTCCCTTTTGACTAATATTAATCAATAAATTTAGGATTCGTTGAGAAGTTTCGGGATCGAGGTTTCCAGTTGGCTCATCGGCTAATATTAAATCAGGTTCGTTTAATAATGCCCGAGCAATTGCAACACGTTGCTGTTCGCCTCCCGATAATTGGTGGGTCATTTTAAAACCTTTGGTATGCAAACCAACCATTTCTAAAACTCCGTCAATTCGTTCTTTTATTTCTTTTTTGTTTTTCCACCCAGTTGCTCTCAAGACAAACTCCAAGTTTTTTTCAACCGTTCTGTCCGTCATTAGCTGAAAATCTTGAAATACAATTCCTAAGCGTCTTCTTAAAAACGGGATGTTTTTTCGTTTTATTTTTTGGAGTTGAAAATCCGCAACTGTGCCAGTTCCTTCTTTTAAGTGGAGTTCGGCGTACAAAGTTTTTAGTAAACTGCTTTTTCCACTGCCTGTTTCGCCAATGAGATAAACAAATTCACCTTTCTGAATTTTTATATTAATATCAGTAAGAACAAGAGTTTCCTCTTGGTAAATCTTTGCGTCTTTTAATTCTAAAATAGTTTCAGCACTCATGAAAAACAATTTTTTCAAATGTAATTATTCGTTTATTCAAATAAAGGCATCGCAGCTTTTTTAATAAAAAAGTTATGTTAGGCAACCATTAAACCCATAAACACAAGCGCGTTGAAAACTTTGGTCTAATTCAAAGAGCACCCATTTGTAGCTTTCTACTTTTATAACCAATCTGAAAAATAGTTTTACGAAACAAAATTGTGATAAAACAAAGGCTCCTTTCCCTCCTTATTTTCGTGTTATTTGCTGCACAAATTGTTGCTCAACAAACCGAATTATTTAGAAATCCTATCAAAATATATAATCTTGGTTTAGAGTATTTTGACAAGGAACTGTATAGTGCTGCTCAAAAGCAGTTCGATGAGGTGGGTGAAATAAATGGAAATGATAACACAGAAGTTTCGACCAATGCAGAATATTTTTCGGCCCTTTGCGCACTTAAACTTTTTCACAGGGATGCGTCACTTACGATAAGAGAATTTATTCGAAAACATCCTGAAAGTTCGAAAATTCGTGACGCAAAGTTCCATTTGGGTGGTTATTATTACAGAAAAAGAAAATGGAATGATGTTCTAAAATGGTACGAACAAGTAAATCCTTACGATTTAAGTAAGAATGAACAATACGAATACAAATTTAAGATGGCTTATTCGTATTTAATGAAAAAAGATTACGATAAAGCTGCAAGAGGGTTTTATGAAATTAAAGATGTAAATAATAGCTATTCAGCTCCTTCAAGGTATTATTTCGCGCACATTTCTTATTTAAAAGAAAACTACCAAACGGCACTTACCGATTTTAAAAAACTGAGTAACCATAGTAAGTTTGGGCCAATTGTACCTTATTACATTAGCCAAATATTATACAACCAAAAGAAGTATAAGGAACTTTTAGAATACGCTCCTCCATTACTAAATTCTGTAATTTCTAAACGTCGCCCTGAGTTAGCTCGGTTAATTGGCGAGGCTTATTATTACGAAAGAAACTACGAAGAAGCGTTGCCTTTTTTAGAAACCTACCAGAACGAATCACGTGTTCTCAATAATGATGATAGATACCAGCTGGCTTTTACTTATTACAAAACAAAAGATTACGAAAAAGCCATTAAGTTATTTGTTAGGCTTTCTAGTTTGAACGACGAAATGGCCCAAATTTCATCTTATCATTTGGCTGATTGCTATTTGAAAACGGATCAGAAACACCATTCTCGTTCCGCATTTAAAATTGCCTGTGATTTAGGCTTTGACAAAGAAATAAGTGAAGAATCTTTATTTAACTATGCTCGACTCAGTTATGAGTTGTCTTTAAATCCGTATCAAAAATCGATAAATGCCTTTAAGGAATACATAGTGAAATACCCTGAATCGAGTAGGGTAGACGATGCCTATCGTTATTTAATTGCAGTGTATTTGACCACAAAAAATTATGATGCAGCATTAAAGTCGATTCAGAGTGTGAAAAATAAGACACCTCAATTAAAGTCGGCTTACCAAAAAATAGCATACAATCAAGGAATTGCATTGTATCAAAATAGAGATTACCACAATGCGGTTCGTTATTTCGATAAATCTCATATTTACAAAAACGATGAAAAACTAACTGCGCTAGCATATTATTGGAAAGGAGAATCTAGGTATAGACAAAAAGAATTTGATAATGCGATAGAAAATTATAATGCATTTATTTTTCAACCTACTGCAATTCTAACCTCTGTTTTTAATCAGGCGAATTACAATGTTGGTTATTGCCATTTCAAAAAAGGGAATTATACAGAAGCAAATTTGTGGCTTAGGAAATTCATATATAATACGGAGAATCTGGATACTTTTAAATTGAATGATGCTTTACTAAGAATTGGAGACGGTTATTTTATGTTGAAAGAGTATGGTCTGGCCATTGATTTTTATACCCAAGCTGAGAAAATCGGTTCTTTTGATGCTGATTATGCCTTGTTTCAGCGTGCGGTTTGTGAGGGAATTAAAAAAGATTATAAATCAAAAATATCCAGTTTGGAAGAATTGATTGCAGAGAACCCAGGATCTACTTATCTCGATGCAGCATATTATGAATTGGGAAGGGCTTATAATGTGGAAGGTATAGACGAAAAAGCATTGGCTTCTTACAAACAAGTAATTGATAATGGGAGTAAAAATGTTTACTTAAAAAAATCGCTTAATGGAACTGGATTAATTCATTACAATAATGATAATTACGATGCGGCAATAGCAGTTTTTACCAAGATGGTAAACAACTACCCAACCTACCAGGACACCAAAGAGGCTTTACGAGTGCTTAAGAATATTTATTTGGAAAGAAATGAAGTGGATAAATATGCCGATTTGGTTGCGGGTCTATCCTACATAGATGTGTCTCAAAATGAATTGGATTCAGCTGTATTTAATGTGGCCTGGGGAATTTACACCAATGGAGATTGTAATAAAGCAAATTCTTATTTCATTAGTTATTTAAATAAGTACCAACCAGCAATGCAAGGATTAAAAGCTAATTATTATTTGGCCGATTGTTATTATCGATCCGAAAAATATGATTCAGCTGCAATGTATTATGAAAACATAGCTGCCATGCCACCTAATAGTTATACCGAAGAGGCATTGATCAGAACAGCTGATTATTATTATGAAAGTGAAATGTATGAGAAGGCTTATGCAAAGTACAAAGCTTTAGAAATATCCGCTACAAGTGCACCAAACCTTAGACAAGCGGTAGGTGGAAGATTAGAATCTGCTTTTATTTTAGATTCTACGAATATGGCTTTGGAAGCTGCCGAAGTTTATTTAGGTCATGGGTTTAATGAAGCTAATTATGTTGCCATTGCCTATGTGCTGAAGGCGAGAAATGCGGTTAAAAATAAAGAGTATAGTAAAGCTTATGGCTATTTTGAAATTGTAAAGGATACAAGTAAAATGGAAATTAGCGCTGAGGCTACTTACGGTCTGGCAAAAATTAATTTTATAAACGATAGTTTAAAAGCTTGTGAAAAATATATTTATGAAGTAGTTGACGGTTCACCGAGGTATCCTTTTTGGATTGCCAAATCATTGATTTTGTTATCTGATGTATACGTGAAACAAGAAGATTATTTTCAATCAAAAGCAGTTCTTCAAGCCATTATTGACAATTACAAAGGAAAAGATTTGAAGAATGCAGCCAAAATAAAACTGCAAGAGGTGGAGGCTCTGGAAAAAAAGCCAGATGAAGAATTAAAAGAAGCTCCTGAAATGGAGTTTGAATTCGAAGCAGTAGATATTGACGAAGAAGACATTGATGCTTTGTTTGAGGAAGAAGAATTAGAAGAAGAGGATGTTATTATTCCAAAAAACGAAACTAAAGAGGAGGGACAAGATGAAGGTAAATAATATTTTGCTTGTAATAGTTGTTCTGCTTACCACTTCAATGGGGTTTGCGCAAAATGAGAATAATGATTCATTGAAAAATGGAGTTGTTGTTATTTCTAAAGACTATGAGCCCAGAATTTCGGATGCGTTTAAATTAAGTGATGTACCTAAAGTAATAGATACTGTAATCAGAATCGATAACAATGTGCCTTATGATGTGAAAACGAAACGAGCACTTACTTCTTTTCAGCCCGAGCCCATTAAGCCTGCTAGAATGAAAGGAGAGCCTTTGAGTAAACTGTATAAGGCTTATGCATTAATTGGATTTGGAAATTACTTAAGCAATAATGCAGAATTAGTCTTAAATAATACGCGATCGAGAAAGTGGGATTATGGTTTATCGGCGTTCCATCATGGTAGTAACGGAAGTGTTAAGGAAAGAGGATATTCTGGATTTTCTGATAATAATTTTAAAGTGTATGGCAAGAAATTTTTCTACAACAAAATAGTTTCGGGGCAATTAAAATACGATCTAAATTCCCTTCATAAATATGGTTTTGATCCAGCGAAGATTTCAAATACGCTTGTTTTGGATGATAGTCTAGGAAAAGCTGCTATTGCTCAAAACTTCCAGAATATAGAGCCTAGTTTAAGATTCAAAACCTATTATAAAGATTCAAGTGAATTGAATTACGATATAAAGTTGAAGTATTATCACTATTGGGATAAAATTAAAAGTACTGAAGACAACGTACTTATCCGCGGAACGGTTGACAGATATATTAATAGCGAATTTGGACAAGTGGACGCTTGGGTGGACATCAATAATTTTAAATATACCCGAAACGATGTTTTACTAAACGAGACAAGTACCATTTTCGGTATTGCGCCAAGTGTAATTACTGGAAAAGAGAATTGGAAATTAAAGATTGGAGCGGATATAGTTTTCGGAAATGCTGGAAGACAAAACTTTTATATTTATCCCAATTTGTACTTTAAATACGATTTGGTTAAAGACATAATAATACCTTATGTAGGTATAAATGGTCAACTTAAAAGAAACAATTTCAAGACGCTTACCCAAATAAATCCCTTCGTGGTTTCTGACCCAATTACTGGTACTGAAAACACAAAAATTAATTTATTTGGAGGGGTAAGAGGGGAGGTTGCATCAAACGTATCGTTTAATATATCAGCATCTTATAAAGTAATAAAAGGTTTTGCTTTGTTTGTGAATAAGTCAGACTCCATTGCTGGATTTGCCATAAATAATGAATTTAATATTAAGTATGATGATGCAAATATTACCACTTTGGCAGCCGAAGTTGGCTATCAAAAAATAAAAGATTTCAGTTTCTTATTGAAAGGCGAATACTTTATTTATTCCCTTACCAATCAGAAAGCAGCATGGCATTTACCACAGGTGAAAATAGCTTTTAATGGTAGGTATAAAATCGGAAATAAAGTAACGCTTACAGCAGATGTCTTCTTTATTGGAGAGCGAACGGCTCGGACAAACAATCCAGTAGGAGCAATTGATTTTGGTGGTGATGTTTATGGTGTAAAACTCGATCCATTATTTGATATGAATTTGGGTGTTGAATATTTTTTCAGCAAAAGGTGGACGGCGTTTGCAAGGTTCTATAACCTAGCTAATAGTCGTTATGCCATTTATAATGAATACTACCAACAAGGATTTACGGTTATAGCTGGAGTAACTTATAAATTTTGGCAACCAAAGGAAAAAAAGTAAGTAAGAGTTTGGTTTTTCGAATTCTAAAAAGAGGGTGAAACGAAACTCTTTTTTGTTAATTGTTTGTTGATAAACTACAAGATTATAAACAGGGAAAACCAACCTTAGAAAAGCATAAGAATATCTTTGTTGAAATTGGAAATTAACCGTCGTTTTGCGGTTATTTTTTTAAATGATATTTCGGCAAAAATCGAATTTAAATGAGCGAAGAAAATAAAGATTACGGTGCCAGTAACATTCAGGTGCTTGAAGGCTTAGAAGCGGTAAGAAAAAGACCAGCGATGTACATTGGTGATGTTGGTTCCAGAGGACTACATCATTTGGTATATGAGGTCGTTGACAACTCCATAGATGAAGCTCTTGCTGGTTACTGTGATGCCATAGAAGTTTTTATAAATGAAGACAATTCCATTACAGTCGTTGATAATGGTAGAGGAATTCCCGTTGACCATCACGAAAAAGAAAACAGAAGTGCATTAGAGGTTGTAATGACCGTTTTGCACGCCGGAGGTAAATTCGATAAAGATACTTACAAAGTTTCTGGTGGATTGCACGGTGTAGGGGTAAGTTGTGTAAATGCACTATCCATAAAATTAATTGCTGAAGTCCATCGCGATGGAAAAGTTTATCAGCAAACTTATAGCGAAGGTATTCCACAAACGGGAGTAGACGAAATTGGGACGACAGATAAACGTGGTACCACGGTTACTTTTCATCCCGATATGTCCATTTTTGAAGTTGGCATATACAGCTACGATATTGTTGCATCAAGAATGCGAGAGTTATCGTTTCTTAATAAAGGGATTACAATTACTCTTACGGATAAAAGATTTAGAGACGAAGACGAAAACTTTATTTCAGAAGTATTTCATTCAGAATTGGGTCTTCAAGAATTTGTTCGCTTTTTAGACGGAACTAGAAGTCCAGTAATTAGTGATGTTATTTATATGGAAGGGGA
>Ga0307998_1001229_pt1 | contig 13831 bp, 15 predicted proteins | sample Davwhametageno37_FD_203147 | JGI IMG/M metagenome (GOLD analysis project Ga0307998, IMG submission 203147) | Marine microbial communities from Davis Island wharf, Antarctic Ocean - #37 | ecosystem: Environmental > Aquatic > Marine > Unclassified | place: Antarctic Ocean: Davis Island wharf... | reverse complement strand
CTTAACTAGTTAAAAGGGGATAAATGATGATATCAAAATCTAGCAAACAATTTTTTTGGCTGTTTGCAATTATTGGATTTTTTTTATCTCTTATCTTGTTAGCCAATGACTATTTTTCACATCAAATTTTTCTTGAAGAATACGAGAGACAGATGGCATTTTGTATCGAATCTAACAAGCAGTGTAATATTGAAAAAATTTCTACTATAGAAGTTAGTAAATTAAATGCTAATCAATTAAAGTTAATTGAATTAAATACCCTCATTATTAATTTTAAAAACTACCTAATAAATATATTGATTATATTTGGCGTATTTAATTTAATCGCAATTATTCCAATGATTATAAATATTTATAATGAAATTAGGTCAAGAATTAAACTTAGTAGATAGTTTAAATGCTCTTTGTTTTAAGGAAGATTTGACCCTTGGTATCAGTAGCGGAGACTGTAATTGTCCCAGGTTTGTTAGGAGAGAATTTAAACTTAAGATAGGGATCTTGGCTCATACTTATTCCATTCTCAGCAACTAGGATAGACTCACCATTGAAGTCATATCTCACTTGAGTCACAATCCACTCTGGCACAAACCAACCATTAATCGAGTCTTTTTGTAATCCTGTGAAATTAGGATGTTTGATACGGGTTGTTAGATATTTTTCTTTCGCTTTTACTAAAATCTTTCCCAAATCTTTAGTTAATTCTGGATCAGCACTATTCATATAACCACTACAACCACCTGAGGCCCTTATAGCCACTTTATTCATATATAAATTCCCATTACTATCCTCTCCTACTACGCGAACAAAAGAATCAGTTTCCATTCTAATTCTTGTTGAGAGATCTAGCTCCTGAGTATTTCTTGTAAGATGATAAGTTGCAGCCTGTTGAACAGGGTTACTATCAATAATAATAGTAATTTTTTTTATTTCGATGCCAGCTTCTGGAGTTATTTTAATATTGATCGGTACTTGAGCACCACTTGATGCTCGTTTTGGACCATCAATTTTAAGAAAGTTAACTTCCTTAATTACCTTATCTTCAAACATTCTTTCTTTTATATAGGGCCATACATCCGGATTAGCATCCGCATTAGCTATAAAAGAGCTACTTATCAATGTTATAAATACTAAAAAATGCTTTATGAATTGCATGGTTTTTTTTTGTTATTTCACTTAATATATGCATTTACAATACTCCTAATAAAGAAAATTGTCTATTAAATGAACCTCTTTCTAAAGTTAATATTACCAATATTTTTATGTTTTTTATCTGGTGCAGGCAATACAAAAAGCTTAATAGATAAAGCTCAAGATGGGCATCCACATTCACAATTTGAGCTAGCTCTTAAAGATGCTTCTGTTGGTAGTAATTTCATCTCTGATTGGTTATTGATAGCCGCTTTACAAGATCATCAAAAAGCTATTCATTATTTGAGAAAATTTTCTAACAAAAAATCTCCAATAACCAATGAATTAAGATTAATAAATAATAAAAATAGAGAGTTTCTCCAGACTTATTCTTCTATAACTAAGGTTGAAAAGAGGAATTTAAATATATTAAGAAAAAAAGGTAATGATGGTGATATAGATACCCAGTACTTAATGTGGCTTTTGTATGTCAATGATAAAGGTGTTAAAAAACCAGAAGCTTATACTTGGCTCAAACAAGCAGCAGGCAATAATCATCCAAAAGCATTATTTGGGCTTGGGCTTCTTTATTACTATGGGTATATTGTTCCAGAAGAAAAAGATAAAGCAAAAAGATTAATTCAAAAATCAGGAAAGTTAGGTTTGAAGCTAGCCTCTATTTTCTTAGCATCTATTTTTAAATAATTTCTATTCTAAGAGTTTTATTTGTTTTAATGATATCTAGTAAGCGATCAATATTGGGATGTTTCCCTGGGTTATGTTTAGCATCTTCAACGTGCTCACAATAAAGATTTAAGCCTTCAATAGCTGCATTTGTATTCAATTCGCCAAAAACAAGAAATAAGTGGTTGTATAATTTGATTGAACCTTGGGATCCCGGTTTATTTAAAATATAACCGACTTCATGGCTATAACTATTAAATAATTTAATTTGCTTGATATGACTTACATTTGCGAATGTATCCAATGTCATATTGAAACTTTTCATGAAATATGATCAGGGGGTAAATTCTCCTGACACCTGTTATAAATTTTCAGATAACCATCTTCAATACTCTTGGTATATTTTTTAGTATTATATAAATTCAATATTGTTTTATCAGAAATTTTTTTTCTTAGTAGTTTAAGTTTATTTGGATTATTTCCAAGGTCAATAGCTAGGTTTTCATATTCATCAATAGAGTGGGTTATTAGCGAATTTAGTTTAAGTGAATTCAAAACACTTGCACATCCTCGTGACGAATAAGAATCACCTATTAAAGATAATATTGGTAAACCAGACCATAAGACATCGCAAGATGAGGACATACCGTTGAAAGGGTATGTGTCTAGAGATAAATCCATTAAGCTGAGGCTCTCAATATACATCGGATAATCAAGTTTTTTAGCAAAGATTAATCTATCAGGATTGATATTGTTTGCAATTGCTTCTTTTCTTAAATTATCTTTCGCTACATCGTTGTGAGTACGTAAATAAAGTATGCTGCCATCAACCTTATTTAATATTTTCATCCAACTATTAAAAATAAGAGGGTTAAATTTATTATGATTGTTTATGCAGCAAAAAATAAAGCAATTAACTGGTAAATTAAAGTACTGCCTGTCGAAGGTATTTTTTACGGTAACTTTTTTCGTATCAATTGGAAAACATACGTCAAGATAAAGAATTTTCTCAGAATAATATTGTTGATAATCTTTTGGGATTGTAACTGGGTCGGCAACAATATAATCATAATAATTAGCCCCTGATGTACCGGGAAAGCCTAAGTAATTGATTTGAATAGGGGCTGTCCGCATAGCAAAAATTTCAGGTCTATTTTTTCCAGTATAAACTGCTAGATCTACCGTGATATCAATTTCCATTTCCCTAGCAAGCTCAACAATATCTTTTGTAGGTTTATTTTCTACGTTTATATATTTTGTGAAAACTTTTTTTAGCCTCTTATTAACTGGATCATCTGGCCGGTCAACCAAAGAAAATCCATATATTTCAAATTTTAATTTATCATGATTCTCAATGAGCTCAACTATTAGATTCGATACTGGGTGGATATAAAAATCTGGAGAAAAATATGCGATACGAATTTTTTTATGATTCTTGTAGGGTAAGATCTTATTCACTAAATTATTAGAATTTTTATATTTATAAGAATAGGTCTCAGATGTTTTCTTTTGTATAGCAGGATCTTTAAAAAAAGATAATGAAGAAAAAGGACCAACCGATTCTTCATTATCTTTTATTCTTTTCAATGCGTATGAGAAATCTTTTTCATAACAACTCCAATCACAAGTTAACTTTCTTATTTTTATGCCTAATAAAATTGTTTGACTATGGCTTGGGTCAATCATTAGTATTCGTTCACAGTAATTTAACGCCAAATCAAATTTATTTAAATCTCTGTAGACCAAAGCAACCTCATACAAACCCTTAAGGTGGTTGGGTTCTATTTGGATTAAAGCCTTAAATTCTTCTAAAGACTCCACATACATGCCCAATAACTTTAAGGCAATTCCTCGGTTATATCTCACATCTTTAAAATTAGGATTAATTTGAATAGCTTTGTCATAATTACTAACCCCTTCTTCTATTCTATTAAGGTCAACAAGAACCAATCCTTTATTGCAATATGCGACAAATGAATCTGGATTAAGCTTAATAGATTTGTCATAACTTATTAAAGCATCTTCTAATTTTTTGATTTCATAACACGCTACTCCCTTAAGAAGATAGAGTTCATGGTCCGGTTTAATATTAATTGCTTTATCGTAACTACTAATAGCTTCATTTATTCTATTAAGCCCTTTTAAGACATTGCCAAGATTGAAATGGGCTTCTGCACTATTTGGATTTATAGTTATTGCTTGAGAGATTAGTTCAAAAGCGGAGAGATATTCTTTATTATTTTTTGCAATAAGCCCAAGAAGATGAAGACAGTTAAAGTCGTCCGGAGTTTTTTTTAAAATTGACTTATAAATTTTTTGTGCTTCTTGAAGATTCCCATTTTTATGGAGCTCAAAAGCTTCTTGAAAGTTTTTTTCCATAAATTATTATACGATAAGAATAAATTTTTTAAATTTTAAATGTCAATGACGTCATAATTTTAGATGTAAATTTCATGGTTTTTTGTATTATGCCTGGCAATTCTTTGGCCCCCATTAATTTTGCTGAAGCCTCATGCTTATCTTCGTCTTTTTTCATTTGCTTAATTATCGCAATTGTTCTTTTATCTTTTGGAGAAATTATACTTAAATGTTTTCCTAGGTGAAATGATACTTGCTTTTCTGTTTCCGATAAAAAGCCTAAATTATATTTTTCATCGATAATACTAGCAATACTTCCAATAGCAAAAGACCCTAAGTAGAGAAATGGATTAAGGAAGCTTGTACTACCTCCAAGCTCTGTAATTCTTGACTGGCACCAAGCTAAATGATCAAGTTCTTCAGTTGCAGCCTCTTCTAATTTTGCCTCTATTTGTTTATTTTTATTAAAAAAAAGTTGTCCACGGTATAAAGCTTGTGCACATATTTCTCCAGAGTGATTAACGCGCATATATTTACTGTGATTTTTCTTTTCTTCGGGGGTTAGAGTGTCCGAGTCTTTCAAATTTATATCTGGCCTTGATCTTTGCGGGTATGGTGCAACAGTCAGGACCTTAAGAGCTTTATCAATTTCATTAATGATTGAATCAATCATAATTTTTGAAGTTAGTTCTTTTGATAAAGATCAATACCTTTGAGAATATTTAATGCTTCAATAAATTGCTTATCATCTTTCTCACCAAACTTAGTAGGCTTAAAGTTTTTCAAAGCTTCTGACCCATCACCAGTTGGCCCATCTTTTACTTCTTCAAGGTCTGAATTTTTTTGTTTAGACACAGCCTTGTCATCCTCAGGATTTGATAGACTATTATTTAAATCTGCCTCTCGAATAGCAAGATTTTCCATGCCGTCCTCAACGACAATGTCTGGCACAATACCTTTTGCCTGAATAGATCTTCCATTAGGGGTAAAATATCTTGCAGTTGTTAGTTTAATGGCAGTTCCATTCATCATTGGCAGAATACTTTGAACCGATCCTTTACCAAAACTTCTAGTACCGACTATCAATGCACGCTTATGGTCTTGTAATGCACCTGCAACAATTTCTGAAGCAGAAGCAGACCCATTATTAATTAGAACTACCATCGGAGTATCTTTAATATCTGAAGGCAAATCTTTAAGAAAATTATTTTTCTCCGGATTATTTCTAACAAAATTTTCTGGCGATGTTGTTAAATTCATTTTTGAATCAGGAGCCCTACCTTCTGTATAGACAACTAAATCACCTTCTTTTAAAAAAGCAGCGGATACAGCTACTGATGAATTAAGAAGTCCTCCAGGGTTATTTCTCATATCAAGAATAATCCCATTAAAAGCAAATTTATTTTCAGCTCTTAATTTTTTTAGGGCTTTAGCAAGATCCTCACCAGTTCTTTCTTGAAATTGAGTAATTCTAATATATGCATAGTTAGGTTCAACAAGCTTTGCCTTAACGCTTTTTGTTTTAATCTGAGCTCTAGTTACTTTTAAATCAAAAGGAGCGTTAACACCTTTTCTTAAAATCTGTAAAGTTATTGATGAGCCTGGTTTTCCTCTCATTAGTTTTACAGCATCATTTAAAGTTAAACCTTTAACAGCTGTTGAATCAAGCTTCATAATTAAGTCACCACTTTTTAATCCAGCCTTGTATGCAGGTGTATCTTCAATAGGTGAGATTACCAAAACAAATCCATCTTCCATTCCAACTTCAATTCCAAGCCCACCAAATTCGCCAGCGGTCCCTGCTTGTAAGTCTTTAGTTTGATCTAAATCTAAAAAAGATGAATGTGGGTCTAATCCGGACAACATCCCACTCAAAGCTTCATTAATTAATTTTTTATCTCCAATCTCTTCAACATAATCAGATTTTATTTTACCAAAAACTTCTGCAAAGGTTCTAAGTTCTTCGATTGGAAGGACTGACGATTTTGTTTTGTCAGCAAAGACAGGTAGATTAATGCTGATTAGAATACCAACAATTGCTCCACTAAGTACCAGTAAAAATTTTTCTAGTTTTGTTCGCATATTAAGTTTTCATCTTTAAATTTAGTAATTTAGTAATTTATTAATCAGAATATACATTAAATCTCTCTCATAATGTACGGGAAAATAATTAATTATGAAATAAGCGATATAAAAATATATTTTATGTGCAAAATGTTGATGATTAATGAGTGTAATATAAACATCACAAAAATATTCAACACTTACTTCCTGACATAAGTTTTGCTAATTTAGTTCCTAGCATCCATGGTAAATTTGAAATTAAATGAAAAAAAAAATAATAATAGAAAATTTTTTTAAAAACTCAGGACCTCTCAGTGAGATTGTTAGTAACTTTCATGAGCGTGAAGACCAAGTTGAAATGGCTAAAATTGTTAACGAAGCAATTGAAGAGCAAGATTCGTTAATTGTTGAAGCTGGAACGGGTGTAGGGAAAACTTTCTCCTATTTAGTCCCAGCTTTAATAAATGGTGGAAAAGTAGTTATTTCTACTGCAACGAAAAATTTACAGGACCAACTGTTTTTTAAAGACATACCAACAATTCGTGATGCACTTAAAATTCCAATTGATATAAACATTCTCAAGGGAAGATCAAATTATATCTGCCAGTTAAGAATGGAAAATGCATTAATTGATGGCAAATTTTTAAATAAAGAAGATGCAAAATATATACATGAAATAAAGAAAATATCAGATCATAGTGAGTCAGGAGAGATATCTGAGTTTAACAATATTCCAGAAGCATCAACCATATGGCCATTTGTAACCTCAACTAAAGAAAATTGCTTGGGACAGGATTGCGAATTTTATAAAAGTTGCTTTTTAATAAAGGCTAGAAAAAAAGCAATCACTTCGGAAGTTGTAATCGTTAATCATCACCTTTTTTTTGCTGATTTGGTTTTAAAAGATGCTGAGCTGTCAGAAATCTTACCAAAAGCAAATACTGTTATTTTTGATGAAGCCCATCAAATACCTGAAATCGCTTCAATTTTTTTTGGTCAAAATATTTCTACGAATCAAATTATTTACTTAATTCAGGATGTTCAACAGATTCTTTCTCATCATATTAATGACAAAGAAAAGTTAATAGAATTATCAAAATCAATAATAGATAAGACTCATTCATTACGGTCTTTTTTTGATATAAAAAATCAAAGAATTGGTATTGAAAAAATAGAAAAATTAGACTCTTTTAAAGAAAAAATAATAGGTTTGTTAGCCGAGCTTAACAAGCTTTGCAAATTCTTTAATACATACAGCGATCAAGATGTGGAATTTAAAAAACTTTTAGAGAGGACTGAAGATATTACTTCCAAATTAAAAAATTGGAACAAACAAACTGAGCAAAATTATGTTTATTGGATTGAGATATTCGTAAAATCAATTCAGTTTAATATAACTCCTATAAGTATTGCAGATAATTTTAGAAAATTCCAAGAGGCTAATGAAACAGCTTGGATTTTTACTTCAGCAACTTTGGCAGTTAATTCAAGCTTTGATCATTTTCAATCTTTAATGGGTTTAGAAAATGCAAAAACTAAATTACTTAAAAGTCCTTTTAATTATTCTGAAAATGCATATTTATATGTACCTAAAGAAATGCCAGAAACATCTAATAGGTTATTCAACAACCGTTTGGTGAGTCATATTTACCCATTACTTATTGCCTCAAAGGGAAGAGCATTTATTTTATCAACCAGTATTAAGTCAATGAATGAAATAACCAGCCTATTAAAAGATGAATTTGAAAAATATAATATTAGTTACCCAATTCTAACTCAGGGTACCGGTTCTAAAACAAAACTATTGGAGCAATTTAAGAGCCATGGTAATGCCATTTTAATTGGCTCTTTAAGTTTTTGGGAGGGAGTAGATGTAAGAGGATCTAATCTCTCATTAGTGATAATTGACAAGCTTCCATTCCAATCTCCTGGAGATCCAATATTCGAATCAAAAATTAATATGCTTTCAGATAAGGGTATTAATGCATTTATGACATTTCAACTACCAAAAGCAATTATTGCACTCAAGCAGGGTGCGGGAAGGTTGATACGTGATGAAACAGACAAAGGGGTATTGATGATTTGTGACCAAAGAATTGTATCTAAACCATATGGAAAAAGATTTTGGCGTAGCCTTCCTGATTTTAAAAGAACGAGAGAGCAAGATGATGTTATTGAATTCCTAAAACATTTATAATGGTTTAATGAAAATACTATCTATAGATACTTGTACTGAAATTATTTCAATTTCTTTGATCGCTGGAGAGGTAGTTACTGAGAAGTTTTTCCCCTCAGGCAAGGATTATTCTGGAAATATTCTTCCAGAAATAAAAGCATTATTAAATGAAAGTAATTTAAAAATAAAAGACATAGAAGCTATTGCTTTTGGAGCAGGCCCTGGTTCTTTTACAGGTATTAGGGTTGCTTGCGGTATCGCATATGGAATTGCTTATGCTAATAATTTACCAATTATTGGTATTAATACGCTTGAGGCTTTAGCTTTTTTGTCAAAGCATGAAAATTCTATCTCATGCATTGATGCAAGGATGGGCCAGGTTTATTTAGGAATATATCAAAATAAGAATGACAGTATTACTTCCCTTATAGAGCCTGGACTTTTTAATCCAATTAAATTACCTAAACTTCCAAAAATAAAAAAAGCTATAGTAATTGGCTCTGGCCTGAGCCTTTATAAAGAGGAATTAAAATCTCAGTATAGCGGTATTGAGTTAGAGTATTTTGAAGATAAATGTGCGCTAGCTTCGTCAATTGGTATTCTATCAATTGGTCAATTTGGAAATGGATTTAATTTAAATAATGCTGCCCCAATTTATATTAGAAATAAAGTTGCTCAAACTTCCAAAGAAAGGCTTAGTGAGAAGCAATCCCTTAGATGAACAAGACTAATAAAATATTTTTTTTTACCAAAGAGGATTTAGATGAGGTTGTTAAAATCGAAAATAGTTGCCATTTGACTCCATGGACTCATAAAAATTTTACTGATTCCTACGATGCCAAGAATTTATTTAAGGTTTTAAAAAATAAAACTAATATTATTGGCTATTACATTGCTTTATTTGCTTCAGATGACTGTGAGTTATTAAATATAACTGTAAAGCCAGAAATACAAAAAAAAGGTTTTGGACAATTAATGCTTAGAGATATTTTTGATGAATGCAGGAAGGCAAATATTGCTAATATCTTTCTTGAAGTTAGAAGATCAAATGCATTAGCAATTCGATTGTATGAAAATAATGGATTCAATGAGGTAGGAGTTCGAAGTAATTATTATCAAAATAAAGACGGTAAAGAAGATGCAATCTTAATGGGTTTGGCTATATGAAAAAAGACATAATAAATGAGTCATTAATCTATGATGAATTGGGTTTGAGTCCAATATGGCTAACACTTTCAAAAAAAAGTGAAGCTCAAAGCAATCAATTACTAACGGATTTATCTATATTTCATCGAAAAAAAATAAAATTAAAAGGTTCTAATATTTTATTTGTAGCACAAATTTTTAATTCAGCTGATACTGTCGAATTAGAATTATTTAAAAAAATTAGTGGCTATTTGGATACGCTTTCTGATAAATTAACGCAGCTACAACCTCTAAACGTAATTCAAGAGTCTGAACTTATAAGTGAAATAGAATCCTGTGAGCGTTTGGTATTTCTTGGACAGAGCTTAGAAAAATTAATAAAGAAAGAAAATCTAAATATTCCATATATTATGACTGTCTCGCTAAAAGAAATGGTTGAAAATCCAGAGAAAAAGAGAAAACTGTGGCAAGATATTAAAGAATTATCAAAATAAATAAATCAATAAAATATAATTATGCATGCATCTAAATTCTATATTTCAACCCTTAAAGAAGCTCCTGCAGAGGCAGAATTAATTAGTCATAAATTAATGATTCGTGCAGGTTTAATTCGTCGCTTAGGTTCAGGCTTGTATAGCTGGATGCCGATGGGGCTAAAAGTATTAAGAAAAATTGAATCTATAGTTAGAACAAAAATGAATGAAGCTGGAGCAATTGAATTACTTATGCCCGCGATTCAGCCATCAGAACTTTGGCAAGAGTCTGATCGATGGGATGTCTTTGGACCTCAAATGCTTAAAATAAAAGATAGGCATGATCGCCTTTTTTGTTTTGGCCCTACGCATGAAGAAGTCATAACCGATATTGTGAGAAAAGAAATTAATAGCTATAAACAGTTACCTATTAATTTTTATCAGATACAAACTAAGTTTAGAGATGAGATAAGACCTAGGTTTGGCGTCATGCGCGCAAGAGAATTTTTAATGAAAGATTCATATTCATTTCATACAGATATTGATTGTTTAAAAAAAACTTATGAAAACATGTTTAAAACATATAGCGAAATATTTGATGCTATAGGGTTAAATTTTAGAGCCGTTCAAGCTGATAATGGTGCAATAGGGGGCGATGGGTCACATGAGTTTCATGTATTAGCTGATTCTGGAGAGGATGAGCTTGTTTATAGCGAGGAGACAGATTTTGCTGCTAATAGTGAAGTAGCTAAGGACCATCCTGATCGAGCCAAATTGAAAACATGTCGTGGTATTGAAGTGGGGCATATTTTTCAGCTAGGAACAAAGTATTCTGACGCTATGAAAGCAGAATTTATTGATGAATCAGGAAAGCCTAAACCCTTACTAATGGGGTGTTATGGTATTGGTGTTTCAAGGATTGTGGCGGCAGCAATAGAGCAAGGCCATGATGAAAAAGGTATTATATTTCCAAGATCTATTGCTCCATTTGAAGTAATTCTCACACCAATTGGTTATGATAAAAGCGAGGAAGTTAAAAAAGTCACAAACTCTATTTACAATGAGTTATTAGCTTTAGACTTTGATGTTCTTTTGGACGATAGGGGATTGAGACCAGGAGTAATGTTTAGTGAGGCAGAATTATTGGGTATTCCTCACCGAATAACGATAAGTGATAAAACGATTGAAGCAAAGAAAGTAGAATATAAAAAGAGGGGTGCTGAAGAGTCTGAGTTAATTGATTTATTATCCCTTAAAGAATATTTAAAATAATACGTTACTTTTTTAATGGACCCAATATATAGCTCAATAAAAAGTCATCACACTGTCTCGCAAATTGATAAAGCAACGGGTATATGTGATTTTCCTGTAATTATCATACTTTTGACATTAATTGTCTGCTGGGCCGTCTGGTTTTTATATAATACAAATGTTGGCAGTAGAAAAAAAAATCCATCAGAGACATTAATTTACTTTTTACTTATCGGACTTGTTGTTGCGATTGCAGGATTCCTCTATATATCTCAAGCTTATGGTTGTTAGTTTAATAAGAAGTTATTTCAGTACTTTATAAGCATGATAACTTCCAAATTCACCATCCGAATCTAAATAGACAAAGTAGTAACCATTTACCGTATAACCTAAGCCGTTGAAATGATTTTGTGCTCTAATTTTTAATGATTTAGGAAGCGCACTTGAGCCCTGATATTTCCCATCTTTGTTATAGATAAGAAATCTTTTATGATCAATATCTAATAAAATTAGTTCTTCACCAGGCTTTCCAGTAAAAGCAATAAAATGTGAGGCAACATCATGGTGCATCACATTAGGCGTATCGAAGTCTAATTTAATTTCTTTTTTTAATTCCTTAGATTTTCCATCTAAGACAAAAACACGATTAGAATTTTCTTGTTTTGCATAATATAGGTTATTTTTCGAATCATAAGTTGGCATTGTCCCTGCGCTCCCAAATGATGCTGAAGGCTGAGAAACAACATCTGATTTTGCAGTCAATAGCCCCTTTTCATCTAATTCCAATGAAAATATACCTGTCATTGGTGCAAATCCTGCAGCAGTTGAAACATTGTATGTAATTGTTTCTAGTTTGAAAGTTTTTTCATTAAAATAAATTGACCGGTTATCAAAGCCAGCCCTTGTGGACTCTATATATTTCCCAGCTTCATCGAAGGTGTGAATAAGAGATTTTGATATTGGTGCCTCATAGTCAGAGCCACGAGCAGCCAAGCCGCCATCTGCAACATAATATTTTTTTTCACCCGGTACATAGGCAACTGTCTGAGGCCTTGTAGTTGGTTTTTTTGTAAGATTTATTTTAAAAACAAATTCAGCATCTTTATTTATTTCAGCATATGTATAACTGGAATTTAAAATTGTTAAGTAAACTAATATAAGTATATTTTTGAGCATGGTTTTTCCTAATGTTAATAATTTGTTAGTCATTGTTTGTAGATTTTTGTTCAATAAACATTGCATCCCCATAACTAAAGAAGCGATAATTTTTTTCTATTGCATGACTATACATTTTTTTTGTAAACTCATAACCAGAAAATGCAGACACTAACATAAGTAAAGTGCTTTTAGGTAAGTGGAAATTAGTAAATAAACTATCTACTAATTTAAATTTATAACCTGGCTTTATAAAAATTTTTGTTTCTTGCTGCCCAGTCATGATTTCATTTTTAATGTATGAACTCTCTAACGCTCTTAAAACTGTTGTACCTATGGCAATTATGCGCCCACCTTTTTTCTGGGCCATCTCAATTTTATTTTTTGTTTCATTTGTAATCTCAAATTTCTCACTATGCATAATATGCTCATCTATATTTGTGGCTTTAACTGGCTGGAATGTCCCAGAACCAACATGCAAAGTTATAAATGTGTAATTAATATTCTTTTTATTAAATAATGCAAAATCAGCCTCTGAAAAATGGAGTCCTGCTGTTGGGGCTGCAATAGCACCTTTATTTTTTGCAAATACAGTTTGGTATCTATCAATATCATCTATTTCATCTGGGCGATTTATGTATGGAGGAAGGGGGACATGCCCATTCAACTCCATTAATTCGTGAAATGATCCTTGATTAAGGCGTATCAAAAATAAATTTTCTTTTTTTTCAAGAATTTGAATAATATTAGTTGGAAGTATTATTTCAATATCCATATTTATTTTTTTTGAAGATTTAATCATTGCTAATGCATTTTGATCATCAATAACTTGTTCAATTAAAATTTCAACCTTCCCACCAGTTTCTTTTTTCCCAAATAACCTTGCTTTTATTACTTTGGTATTATTAAAAATAATTAGATCATTTGGTCGTATAAAGGTTATAAAATTTTGAAAAGATAAATCCTTAAGTTCTGTAGAGACAGGATTGGCGACTAATAGCTTGCTACCCCCCCGATTTTTTGGAGGGTATTGGGCTATTAGTTTATCTGGAAGCTCGTAGTTAAAATTATCAATATTCATTTAATGGTATAGGTTGTTATAATATCCGCTCTATCTTGCCGGGATGGCGGAATTGGTAGACGCACTGGATTCAAAATCCAGCGCTAGTAATAGCGTGCGAGTTCGATTCTCGCTCTCGGCACCAATATTTAATTAAAAGTTATATTTTATTAAAATTGAATTATAACTTTTTTATAGCATCACAAATTTATGATTGAACATACACTCTTAAATATAGATGAGAATCGCTTGATTATTCGACCTAATCCTGCGATGTCTTGGAAGCTAATAAAAAAAATCTATATAGCTTTTGCTATGTTTGTATTAGTAATTGCT
>Ga0307998_1001227_pt1 | contig 13847 bp, 19 predicted proteins | sample Davwhametageno37_FD_203147 | JGI IMG/M metagenome (GOLD analysis project Ga0307998, IMG submission 203147) | Marine microbial communities from Davis Island wharf, Antarctic Ocean - #37 | ecosystem: Environmental > Aquatic > Marine > Unclassified | place: Antarctic Ocean: Davis Island wharf... | reverse complement strand
CCATGAAATTCAATAGGTCTGGCGGCAGTTGTGGGATATGTCATAATAGGGCTTTTAATTTCGGGACTAGATTGGGGTTAATCTTACTTAGCCAAGTATCAATACTATATTCTTCAAACTCTCGCGCGGCTTTTGATCGAATCCTCATATATTTGAAATCAAACATAATCAACTGTGATCCGTTGCGGGACATATTCGACAAAGAACCATTCAACTTATATACATTTCTTTTATTGAAAAACTTGTAAATATCCAATAGTTGATTTTCTATATCGTCTACTTTGTCGAATCCTTGTTCAAGTAAATCAGGGCCATAGTATTTTTGAATGGTGTATTTTTCATCATAATTTATTTCAACCAATTCGGGCATCCAAGTGATATTTTTAAATTCTTCTAACCACCTACATTCCCTTTCCCAACACACGACGAATTTTAGAGGATGGTGTTTTGTTGCATTGCCATTAACAGTAACGCCTGTTCCATCATATGTTCTTTTAATATAAGATTTGGTATCATCTAAGTAAACAGAAGCCAATTGTCCCAAACTATCATGGTTGTGATATGGAACAAGTGGTTCCCAATTCACTCTATGCCACTATCCATAGTGGGCCATAATATTCGCTCAATGCGTTCATCTATAAGTTGGCGCGTTAGGGCAGTCGATTCCCCGCGTTGGATGTCCACGCGATTAAAATACAATTGAGGAACAGTTGTGTGTCCAGCCGATTTGAACCACACCATAGCTTCTTCGCTATTTGAAATGTTCACTTCTTGATAGGACATGTTCCATTTGTCAAGGTTCTTTTTCAAATTCTTGCAATAAAAGCATTTATCCTTTGTGTAGATAGTAATCATATTGTTCTCCTAAAATGCTGTGACGGCTTGAATGACTGTTTGCATACGCATCACATCCATTACAATATCGTGACGAGGATCATGTGGAACAAAATGTTCTTTCAAACCATCAGGAATAAAATTATTTTTCAAGTCGGAACCATATGAAAGACCTTCAATGTAACTAATGGTATCACGAACATCCCACCACGGATAAGGTGAAGGAAACCCTGTTGCCGCCATAATAGAATTAACAAACATAGGATCGAATGTATTGCGACGACTAAAGACCTTTTTCAAATTTGTTGGCCGATTAATCACCATCATATCATGTAGATTAGCAATAGATTGATCGGTGTCTGATGGTTCAAGAACAGACTTGGCTTCATCATTTTGCTTGCCCCACCACTCAAGGGTGGATTTATTAATTTTGCGATTATACGACTTAACCTGATCAATAACATCAAACTTAATGAACTTACAATTACCTAGAAGTTCGTGATAGGTGTAAGGCGTTTCACTTTCGAAACGACTTTCATAATAATTCACCATCGCAAACGACAACACCACGCCGTCGTGAGGATCAGTCGATAGCGTTTCGAAATCGAAGATCATGCAATCATCTAAACCAGAATAAGCCGTCATTGGATTGTTACCTCTGCCATAATTTCAGTCATACACGCTACTAGATTAAGTTCTTGATCCATAACAAATGCTGCTTTGTATTGATATTCGCCAAGAATTAGAACAATCTGGGGAATACTTGCTGGTGCCACCTTATCGTACATACGATCATAAATACCGCGAATGATTGCAGGTGTATCAAGATCGAGATTGTTCACAACCCAAGATCGCATTTTCTTGAAGTCTTTGTTCTTGATATGTGTAAACAATTCATCAAATTGTTGATTAGAACCAGACTTAGAGGAACTCACGATAAGTTCACCTGATGTTGAATTGCGTTGCGATTCATTAAGCACCCGACGCCAATCTGGGGCGTGTTTTAGGATAATATCAGCAACATCTTTTTCTGCATAAGTGACGCTTTCGTTGTCAAGAATAGTCTTGAGTCGTTCAAGCATTTGTCCAGCAAGACCAGCAAGGTCTTTCTTAGTCGTGTTAAATTCATATACACCACAACGCGAATGGAGTGGTTCAATGATGCGATTTTTAAAGTTACAAGTAAGAATAAAACGACAATTATCAGAAAATTGTTCAATGAACCCACGCAACGCAGGTTGCGTTGATTGCGCATTTAGATAATCTGCTTCATCAAGAATGACAACTTTGTAGCCGCCTTGTAAGGAAACAGTAGACGCAAACTGTTTAATCTTACCACGCAGCATATCAATGTTACCATCTTCTGATGCGTTGATGACAATGTAGTCTAAACCAAGTTCATTACAAAGGGCTTTTGCCACCGTCGTTTTGCCTAAACCAGCGGAACCAGTGAATAGCATATTTTGCAATTCACCTGTTTTTACCATTTCGAGAAAGGTTTTCTTCATCGCCTTGGGAAGAATACTTTCCGCGATAGTTTTAGGGCGATATTTTTCGCACCATAGAAAGTCTTTAGACATAGTTAATCCAATTCAAAGATTTCATCATATATTAGTTTGGTAACTACTATTCAGCCGCTTCCATTGCTGCCGCTTCAGACATTGCTACAAGTTGTACGCATTGGTCGCGTAACTGCCCAATAGTCGTCAATTCTTCACCACGGAATCCGCCGCGTTGAACAACGGTATCAATAACCGCCATTGTACTACGCGCAACGCGAGTAGAAATTTCCATCATATTTTCTGTCATAATAGGCTCCATGTGTTTATTCGTATATTATACTATATTTTCGGATGGGTGTAAACCGAAATTTTTCATTTTCGAGAAGTTTTTCTCTTTGAAGAATTCAAGTTTGTTCTTGAATTTTCCTTCTAACATTTCTCCCTTGTGACTAATAACGAAAACATTTGTATCGTCACCAAGAGTGTATAGGATTTTCATTAGATTATCAACGCCGTCGTGGTCAAGCGATGAATCAAATGTTTCATCAAGTACCAATAGGTTTGTTGCAACTGAGTTTTTCATCTTAGCGATCTGTCGCCAAGTAAAGAGTAACGCAAGGTCGATCCGTTGCTTTTCACCTTCGGAAAATGAATCATATGAAAACGCATCCCGATGTCGTGATCGGATCGTTTCTTGAAATGTTTCGTCTAAATTAAAATGGACAAAGAACTCCAATACTTGCAAATACTGATTAACCAAATTGTTGATGATAGGCACATACTGCTTAATCACCTTAGTTTTGATTCCAGTATCTTTCAACATTTCTCCCATAACGGAATTATATGACGCCTGTTCATTAAAGATGAATCGTTCATCCATCAAAGAATTTTGCATATCTTTCATTTCGGATAATTCGTCATTGGCACCGTTAAGATCGCCAGTCCTACTATCAAGTCTCCCAATATCAGTGTTCAGTGTCGTAATGGCATTGTTTAGGCGATTGATTGATTGATTGTTTGCATTGATCGCAGATTGTCTTTCCCGAATATCATTAGAATCCACAATAAAATCATTGATGGTTTCATTCAATGTATTTTCTTCGTCTTTCACTTTCTTCAAGGCAACATCTAGTTCCGACGCTTTCGACTTTGCATAGGCCAACTTAGAGGAACGAAGTTCTTCCTCGATAGACTGCGTACAGGTTGGACAATCGCTATTTTCTTCATAGAACTTGGCGTCGGACACAACAGCTTTGATTTGCGTTGCGAACTGCGTTTTATATTGCAAGAGAGCCTTTTGTTTGGCTTGTGTATCTTCCAGACCATCTTTCGTCTTCTGGCTATAGGATTCAATGAATACACTTAGGATTTCATTTTCGCGTTGTATTGTGTCGATTTCCTCAGAGGTATCCGCGATGCTTTTCTTCTTAGAAGCAATTTCATCATCGTTCATTTGCGTGATATCGCGAATGTATTTGTTTTGCGAAGTTATCTGATTCTTTTTAATGTCAAGTTGATATGCAACATCTTTCAGTTTTTCTTTCAATATAGATGACTTTTCCTTAATGATATTATTCATCTTGGAAAACACATTAATATCCAGCAAGTCTTCGATCACATCCCGGCGATGTTGTGCAGACAATTGCATAAAGGGGATAAAGCTACTACTGCCGAGAACAACTATTTGGTGAAACGATTTGTGGTTTAGTTTGATGATATTTTGTTCTAGAAGTTTTTGATATTCTTTCGCGTGGGAGTCTTGATTGATCATTTCTCCATTCTTCCAAATTTCAAACACTGTGGGCTTCAAACCACGAACAACCTTATATTGCGCAGACCCAACACCAAATTCAATTTCAACAATGCAACTTTTATTATTAATACTATTGACCAATTGAGGCTTGTTAATATTGCGGTGGGGTTTACCAAACAATGCAAACGACATTGCGTCGAGCATTGTCGATTTACCAGAACCATTATGTCCCACAATAAGAGTCGATTTGTGGCTCCGCAAGTCAACTTCCGTAAAGGTGTTGCCAGTGGACATAAAATTCTTCCATCGTATAGTATTGAATAAGATCATTATGCAATTTCCAAAGCTTGTGCCTCTATAAGCAAATTGCGCATAGACACTTTCAATTTATCTTTGTCGAGTTCAGTATCAACGGCATCAACATAACTATCTAAAAGTTCCGTTGTTTCTTCTAATGATACCTTTTCATCTTCGACATTTTCGCCCAAAAACTCACTAAAATTTTCAGCAATCTTTAGGTCGTGAATTTCCCTTGTTTGTATTCTATCAATAAATCTGTCAAATGTAAAGAGGTCATTTTTGTTAATAACTACAACTTTAACAAACTTACCATCAAGATGATCAACAGAAAAATTATTATAATCTGTTCGGGAATCATCATAATGTATCCTTTCAAATAATGTGTGGGGGTTGCGTACAGGCGTCAATTCGCGGGTGGTGGTGTCTAGTATGTGGAATTGTTTTGGATCGTGGGCGTCTGACCAAGTAAATTCTAACTGCGATCCAAGGTATTTGATGTTATCTTTTTCGGATGCAGTGTGGAAGTGACCAGACAATACCTTTTCGAATCTACTGAAAATTTTGTGATCCATGCCGTGGTGAGATTCGACACCTTTCAATACCTCAAAACCTTCAAGTTCTAGGTGGCCTCCAAGCCAATCAGCTTTACACTTGCCAATAAATTCGACCGATCTGTCGTAGTTTTCTTCATTCACCCAAGGCAACAACGCCAACTTGAACCCGTTTAAATCTAAGACAGTGGGGTCCATATGGATAGTGACTTCACCCATATAATGACCAAGCAATTCTTTTAGTGCGTTTAAATCATTTGTATTCTTATAAAACACATCGTGGTTGCCCGGTATAACATCCATATGAATATGATATTTTCTCAAATTGTCGAGAAAGGATTTGCGATAGCCATGTAGTGATTTGAAATTTATAACTTTGCGGTTATCAAAAACATCACCAAGATGAATAATGCGCTTAATGCCGTGATCTTTAAGATAAGGAAAGAAAACTTCATTATAAAATAGATCAGCGTTGGCAGTAAAAATATCAGAAGAATTGCGTACACCGGCATGTGTGTCATTCAAAATTGCGATTTGCATCTTTAATAATATTCCATTTTGGTTTCCAGCCCAAATCAGTGAGCCATTCAATATCAGCTTTAGTGTCTATCCGTTCGCCACTAGGATTGACATTGGTATATTCTCCAGCGTATCCATATGCTTTCGCAATGTCCGCCACCGCAAAGGATTCGCCCGTTCCAATATCAACAACGCCATCCTTCATATTCAATACAGTATCGAAATTGTCTAGAAGTACATTAATAGCTGATGATACATCCTCAACATGGATCATGTCTCTAGTGTGACCAGCATTAACCATAGTGACTTCGCCATTTTGTAATTTGCGATAAAGCATATCATCGCGTCCAGGCCAAATCGTATGGAACCGCATACCAATTGCTTCGTATCGAGAAGCTTGAATTTCATTCATCTTTTTTGTTGTGCCATACGGATTAGTCCACCATTCGGCAGCATTTGACGACGAGGCATAAAGAGTTCGTTCAATGTAATGATATTCAGAAAATTCCAACATACGCTGAGTTCCGATCACATTATTATGATAATACAATTCGGGGTTTTCAATGGATGGCCTGACGCCCGCAAGTGCCGCGAGGTGAATAACAGTGTCTATATGTTGCCTATAGTATTTTTCCCAATCGTCCCTTTCGGCCACATCACCTTCAAATTTAATAATGTTATGGTTGCCATTATCAATTAAGTATTTCGCAAGGTATGTTCCGACCATGCCTTCGTGTCCAGTAATCAAAATATTCATAATCAATCCTCAAGAAATTCACTAAGGTCGGAATCGGCTGGGTTCGCGGTTCGTTTGCGTCGAACTTTTTCTTTCTTAGCATATTCCTTAACTTCGGTATCAAACTCTTTGATCTTATCAATGCGTCCTTTGAGCATATCAATGAAACCAGCGCTAGTTGCTTGGCTCAAAGAATCGCCATTTGGATTTTCTAAGAAAGTTTCAACACCTGATTGGGCGATGTATTTCATCTTAATATCTTGTTGCTTTTTCTCTTTCGCAATACGACGGAGAAACGCATACCAGCAAATTTGTGTGAAGTAAGAAAATGCGTTTGGATTGCCACTTCGAGTAGCTGCCTCAAGGTTATAATTCATAACAGCCTTTAGACAATTTTCGACACCATCCATTGCCATCTCATCCCGATATGTGTATCGAATGAAATTGCCTTTATGCGAAAGCCCTTCAGAAATCTTGAGAAAGCATATTGCAATATAATCGGGAACTTGGGGAAGTTTAACACCAGCCGCTTCAGCGAGTTTGACAGTTTCGTGTTCGCCACAAGCTTCTTGAACAATTTTCACATACTCGACAACTGCCAAGCTAAATTCTCTATTATTAACATAGTGTGGTTTGTCTCTTGGTTTCATTATATATTCCTAGCATATTTTTTCTATTTTAACATAGAATCAAGGGGGTGTCAATAGGATAAACAACCAAAATAAAATGGAAGTTTATTGATTTTAGGGGTTGACAAATCCCCAAATCTTGTTATAATAAGACAACGTCTTTAAGCAGGGGGTATATACTTAATGTAGTTTGGGATTAAACTTGATAACCTTTGGGTCTGAGTTTTCATCATCATGTTCTTCATCTAGTATAGATTCTTCTTCTTCATCGTCAGACCTATATTGATCAATGTGTGTTTCATATTGGACAAGCACCTTTTTATCTGGAACAACTGAACAAAGAACAGCGCCAGATTGAAGTGCTAATAACTTATTGCTTTCGTATTGGTGCATCATAAAAGGTCTGAATGTATAGAACCTTACCTGTTGATCGAAGTCTTCATTACATACGAGGGAATAGGCATTTCGTAAGAATAAGATTTCATCATCATATTCGTTAATTTCTGAACTGACCAAATCGCATATAATTTCTTCACCAGTGATGATTTTTAATTGAAAAATACTCATTCTTTTAAGTCGATTTCATAGATTTTGTAATTAAATTCTTGTTTAGAATACATTTTGATCCTTTCAGCGGCATGAAGTAATGTGTAATTCTTTCTGCCCTTATGGTGTAAATCATCTGCAATGTCATATAATTTTGCTATTGATCCGTCGTCGGATTTTCTGAGGGCGCGTCCAATGGATTGGAGGACTCTGATTTGCGACTTGGATGGGGATGCAAATACGATATTATGCAAATTACGAATATTAATCCCAGTGGAAAAAGTCCCAAGACTAGCAACAATGATTGCATTTTTTTGTGTTTCCACTATCTTGCGAATAGCCTCTCGGTCTGATGTGTCCGTTTCACCAGATACAAAGAAAACTTTTCTCTTTTCATGTGCCGCATTTCGAATCATTTCGAATAGAGGCTTTCCGTGCTTATCGACATAGTTAAACAATACAAGGGTGTTGCCGTCAAGATCAATCGTAAGGTTTTTAATTAATTTGTTTCTTTGTTCGTTTTTGACAATAAAATCAATTTCAGCTTGATATGTCTGCTTGCCCCAGTTTTGTCTAATATCTTCTGAATACTTTAGGAGTAACACATTGATATTAAGTTTCGCTAATGTGTTTTCGTCTTGTAGTTTTTTCGTTGTCGTTACACTATATATCTTTCCAAAAAGACCCTGTAAAACGAGTTCATGTGTTTGACTACCATCTAATGTGCCTGTGGTTCCCCAGCGATATTCAGCTTCTTTGCACTTGTCCATAATAGTCGTTAGAGACTTAGATTTGAACCCGTGACATTCATCACCAAAGACAGCACCAAACTGCTCAAACCATTGCGCGGGCAGTTTATATATTGACTGCCAAGTCGAAATAATAATTTCTTTGTCGGTATTCTTATCTCGCCCCGAATAAATTCTGTGGACCACATCCTCCGCTGGCATTCCGTAATCCGCGAAGTCGTTATACATCTGTTCTACCAGCGAAGTCGTTGGGACAATAATCAGGACTTTCCTGTTCGCCTTCCTGAGTGTAGATAGATAGCGTTGGGCAAGTGTATAGATGATAAGAGATTTGCCAGAACCAGTTGGGGAAATAAGGACTGATCTTTTTCTATGTAAAGCTTCACAAACCGCGTCGAATTGATAGTCCCTAATTTCAATTGGTTGCCCTCTTGATTCAAGTTTAAGATTATCTATAAATAGTTTTATGTCGTCGGGGTTCACATCAGCTTGAGCGTCAGGACGACCATAAAAAGTATTGTGTTCGACTTCAATCCTATATTCGCGTGGTTTGGCAAATTCCGCTAAAAAGGAAAACAAACCAACAGGCAATTCCATTTTCTGTATATTGAACAGACGAATTTTGCCATCCCATACTTTGTTTTTATACGCGGGCATGAATTTATATCCCGGGACAAAAAACGAAAAGAAATCACTCAATTCATTAGCAACGCCGTAATCACAATCAATGTGCATCATACTGTGATTTTTGTTTTTGACTTTTAATGTATCCATGATGATATATATCTTAACTGCTAAAGGAATAAAAATGGTCTATAGTACAAACGAATGGTCGCCTTTACAACAAGTCATTCTTGGGTCGCCAGATAAAATGAACTGGCCTTTTTCTGATGATATATTTCCAGGCGCACCTATGGGACCAATTGATTCACAAATTATAAATGAATCCAAAACTGCGATGGATAATTTTCAAAAGATTTTGACGGGGTTTGGGGTGGAAGTTCTAAGGCCATTGGAACAAGACTATGTGAAACTAGACGGGTTTGGTGCATACTCTACTAGAGACACTATACTTATAGTTGGAAAAAAGGTCATATTTTGTCCCACACTTTTTGAAGAAAGACGCATTGAATGGCCCGCATTAAAACCATTGTTCGCAGATGATTCTGAGTTTATTTATGCGCCTTTAGATATGGGTATTATGTTTGATGCTGCTAATGTGATGCGTTGCAATAACGATCTTATTTATCTAGTAAGTGGAAGTGGAAACGAAAAAGGCGCATCTTGGTTACAAGAAACGCTTGGATCGGAATATAAAGTGCATGTGGTTAGAAACTTATATTCAGGCCATCATATAGATTCGACTATCATCCCCCTGCGAGAAGGTCTTGTTATGCTTAATGCGGGCAGAGCGAACGAAAGCCATATACCAGAATTTATGAAATCTTGGGATAAAATATGGATAAATGATGAAGATATAGTGGATACAATATCACCATTAGATATGGCAACAAAGTGGATTCATATGAACCTTTTTAGTATTGATGAGACCACAATCGTTATAAATAGTAATCAGAACGCCATCAGAAGAAAACTAGACAAACATAATATTATATCAGTCGGGGTTGATTTGCCTCACACAAAGTATTTGCTTGGTGGACACCATTGCACGACTTTAGACACAATAAGGAAATCATAATGACATACACCCACATTAAAACTCACAACGGCAATACGGCAAAAGATGGATACCCAACTGCGGCAAATGAAACTGAATTTTTATTGAATGTTTTTAAAAACAATATTAGTGTAGAAAACATTCTATCTGAAATAGATTCACAAAATATTGATGGATGGATGGATGATAGAGCCGATATTAAATTTGCATTATCAGAATCTCCAGTTAATACAACATTTAATGTTGAAAATCAAACATATCAAGTGGAAAGAATTTGGCCAACTGAAGAACTATTGAATAGATGGTCATATTGCTATAGGACGACTTTACCCAACAGTTCTGTTCTACAATCTATTGAAGAATTTATAACACATTATTAACCGCCAGCTTCAAACATGCGCCATCTAATCATATTACCAATTGTTTGATGCCGCCACTTGATATTATCCACGATTTCTGATAGCGTTTCCACAAGCGTTTTTAGGTCGTGGATTTTTTCTTCGGATTTTTGAATATCTAGATCGGCATCATAGTAGTAATCCATTTCTCCTTTAAGAACCTTTAGTCCCTTAAATGGATCGAATTCCCAACCCTTTTCTTCAATTTCGTCTTGATGCATTTTGCCGTTATAATATAGCCATTTAGATTTGAGCAAAATCTTTTGTTCGAAAATTGCTGTGCGATGAAGTTTCTTAGCTTCAGCTAGAAATGGTAAGTATTTTGCATGTAGTTGTGGTGTATTCCGCGACGCTTCATCAAGTGATGTTCTATCAATCACGGAATCGGCTTCCCACATTTTGAGAACGGATTCAAGATATTTCATAATATACTCCAGTTATTTCGTCAATTATATCATACTATTTGCTTATTGTAAATGATGTGTAATTAAAAGTGATTGGGAATGTCAAATATGTTATATTGTCCACTGTCGATTGAAAAGTAAGCGCACCGATATTGGTTGGAAACGCGCCTTGATATACAATAGTATCTATTTGGTTATTATGGCTACTCATAATAGATAAAGTTATATCATAGAATGTTGTATCTTGGTTGACGCTATCTACTGCCGCTGCCGATCTACTCTTTTCATTTACTGTAGATTTAATCCAACTCAACATCTCTTTATAGACATTCATATTTTCATCAAGAATTGCGTCTACGGTTAGCGCACCATATTCGATCTTATCTCCAGGCAACAAAAGGTTCGTGCCTCTGAATTGCGTTATTGTTGGGGACACTGACACATCTGGATGCGATACTGTCTGTGCAAAGAATTCAAGGTTCTTGAATCGCTTTCTGTTCACAACAAGTTTAAAGCCATTTGGCTGCAAGAAGTTTTGTGATTCTAGTGTTGATACCGTCGTGGCCATAACTAATCCTCTGTTTCTTTATGTATTTATATGAAAATAATGTGCTTTTTTAATGAAATTTGCTGTTGACACATCATTAAAGATATCGTATTAATAATGTATAGAAACAAGAAAGAAAGAATAGATCAAATGACACCGAACACACTCACAGTAGTTGCCGACTATCCTGCGAACACAGTTTATTCATACGATCAATTCGACATTCCATTGAACGAAATCAAGTATGATGATGCTGTTAAAACTTCGTCAATGAAAATTACAATCAAAGCTTTCAAAGGCGACAAGTATGAATATGTTCGTCACTTCACAGTTGGCTATGATGCAAAAGATGGTCATTGGGCATACGGTAACGGTTCTATGATAACTTCAGAAAAGCGGGCCAAAACAATGACTGCGGGATATGAACTAGGTGATACCATCAAAATCGAAGGCAAGTTGTTTACAATCGAAGAAGCGGCGAACCACAACATTAAATTCATTTCGCAATAATCAAATGAAAAAGGCCGAGCATAAAGCTCGGCCAGTTGCTCTGTTACCAGAGTTATTTTATGGTTTAAATAACATCCAATGCTTACACTATAGAACATTAATTAACTAAGGAGACTACACAATGTCAAATCGTTATCACACGCTATATTCGCCTCTTCGTCCTGTCGGTTCTACTGGTAGCGCTTTCGCTGTTCATTTTACACCAAATGAAGACGAGGTGGAAATCATGAACCATAACATCGATATGGGCTGCTCGATGCCTATTGCAACTGCGCGCATATATTACAAAAGCTTATTGGATAAGGGATACACCAAACCGGTGCGACTGACTTTCTGATAGTCACATAAAAAAGGTTTAGCATTTCCATCTTTTTAAAGACATAGCTTTTCTTGTGGGGCGTCCTTTGTCATCTTTCATTGGACCTTCATTCCCTTTCATTCTAGCACAGAATGATTTCCGTCTACCCGCATCTTTGGAACCTGCTTTAACTTTACCAGTAACGGCAGTTTGCAAATTTCCACCAGTTTTTCTGTTTTCAGCATCAACGCCCTTTTGTGTCATACCAGCACCAGACTTAGTGGAACGATAATGCTTATCTTTTTCTCTGATACATTTAAAGGTTTTCATGCTGCAAATTTCCTATTTCTATACATCTATTTATACAAAAAAAGGATGCCTTGCGACACCCTTTCCTTTAGTATATGAATGGAAGTGAAATGAATCACTTCCATTTTTTTTAGCTTATGCGAGGATGTTGTCAACGCGGAAGATGCGGTAATAAACATTGGACTTCGCAGCGGCAAGACCGTCAGCAGGAGTCGAACCAACGAATGGGTTAGAAGCCATGCCGTAGCGTGTCTTGAAACCAATTTTAGGTTGGAAGCTTTCCTCAGAAACGGCGCGAACCATTGTCAAAGGCACATATGGGCAATAGAACACACCAGCGTCGTATGGGTTGGTGCCTTTATAGCCTACATTGATGTAATCAACAGATGCATATGGATCAATATAGATTTTCATGCGACCATTAAGAACACCAGCAAATGTATTGCCTGTGTCATCAACATTAAGTGCAGTTGACATTGCAGGAGCATAGTCAAGCATACCAGATGCTGCTAGTGCAGATGCTACATCAGAAGACACGATAGCAAAGTTGCCTTTACCGCGACGAGTCTGTTTTGCAATTACATTAGCTTCACGCTCTAGTTGCAAGATCAAACCTTTGATCTTTTCTACTGACCAGCGACCATCTGCATCTGTTGACAAGTCAAAGATACCGTTGATTGCAGTGTTAGCTGTACCAGCACCAGTTTTAGCTTGGCTGTTGATTGTACGGATAACTTCGCGGTTGATTTCAGCAAGAATTTCAGTTGACAAAATGTTTGCCAATTCTGTTTCTGCGTCAAGGCCGTGAATTGCTTTCAAGTCTTGTGCTAGTTCTAGGCTGTATTCAGCTTTCAACGCACGAGATTTTGCAGTCACAGTCGCTTTTTCGATTGTGAAGCCCATCTCATTGAAAGTGGATTCGCCAGTTGTACCAAGTGATTCAGCATCAACTGTTGGCATACCGCCAGCAAACGCTGGGCCTGTACGATCATTGTCGATAGAACTATCGGAGTTAGAGTCTGTAAGACCAGATAGGCCAGATGGACCAGCAGATTGTGCGGTAGAAGAATCGCCAGACCAAGTTGAATTTGCTTCGTTGAACAAAGCTTCAGTTGAACCAGTTGCACCAGCGCCGTAACGAGATTTCATCGCAAAGATCAAACCAGTTGGACCAGTCATTGGCTGAACGCCAGCAACATCATATGCCATCATGTTAGGCATTGCGCGACGCACAAGGCTAATAAGAACTGGATTCCAGTTAGCGGCACTTGCAGTTGCGTTGCCTGGAGCGGCCTCGGTCAACATGTTGTTTTGAGCGGCTTGTGAAGCAAATTCGCGTTCTTGGTTTTCAAGAACAACTGCTGTTACTGCACGGCGATGAGCGTCTTTGATTTCGACGCCTTCGTTGAGAACGGGAGCCCATTTCTCGGTTAGGTTGTCATAAGTATCCATTGTTAAAGTTCCTTACTTTTGGGATTTTTTAATTGCGGTGATGTATGCAGACATTGAGCCAGAGACTTCGACTTCATTGTCGAATGATTCTTCTAGTTCTTCTGCGATTGGTGTTGCTGCGACCTTCTTGGT
>Ga0307998_1001226_pt1 | contig 13849 bp, 12 predicted proteins | sample Davwhametageno37_FD_203147 | JGI IMG/M metagenome (GOLD analysis project Ga0307998, IMG submission 203147) | Marine microbial communities from Davis Island wharf, Antarctic Ocean - #37 | ecosystem: Environmental > Aquatic > Marine > Unclassified | place: Antarctic Ocean: Davis Island wharf... | reverse complement strand
AAGCCAGGCTCTGCTGCATTAATTGCGTCTTTCTCATTGGTAGGTTGTTCCATTTCTACATCTTCAATAGTAACTTGATGTTCGGTCGTTAATTCCATCCAACGTACCGCCGTTTTTTCACTCAATTCCAAAACTTCATTTTTATCCAAACGAATTATCACTGAATTTCCCAGCCAAAAATCTTCTTCAACCTGATCAAGATCGACCCACTTCTTCAATTGGTTTACAGAACTTTCATGTAAATCTTTTGAAGCTTTAATTACCGCTTGGGCTCTCTGCTCCAAGGTATAGTTCTTTAATCGAAACTCCTGGTCTAGCGCTTCATAGTCTAATTGATGATCAAATTGTAACCAAATTTCTTGAGTAGTTGCTGACCGTTCAGCACTCCTTGCCCAATTATTCAATTTATTACTCGTTTTAACTTGAGCAAAACCTGTACTTATTTGAAAAACAACAAGCACCAAACAAGCTGCTTTTAACATTGCGTATTGCATAAAGAAAATTTTCAATTGAACGATAAAAGTAAGTGTATTCTACCTTTGATTTTGACGAAAAACAGACACAAATGGCAAACGACAGAATTACCGAATCTTCTTCAAATCATGATAATCTAGAAAATCGCTCTATTCGAGATTTAATAGTAGGAATCAACAAAGAAGATCAAACCGTTCCGCATGCTATTGCAAAGGAAATAGATGCTATTGAAGCGTTAATTGCAAAAGCCAGTGAACAACTTAAAATTGGCGGAAGGTTGTTTTACATGGGAGCAGGAACTAGTGGGAGACTTGGTATTGTAGATGCATCAGAATGCCCTCCGACCTTTGGAGTTGATCATAATTTAGTAATTGGAATCATAGCAGGTGGAGATATCGCTATTCGAAAAGCGGTTGAATTTGCAGAAGACGATACTGAACAAGGATGGAAGGATTTAAATGAATACAACATCAATTCAAACGACTTTGTCATTGGAATCGCTGCAAGTGGCACCACTCCTTACGTTATTGGAGCATTAAAAACATGTCAAGAAAACAACATTCCAACAGGTTGCATTACCTGTAATCCAAATTCTAAATTGAGTCAAGTTTCAGATTATCCGATTGCTGTAGTTGTTGGACCCGAATTCGTGACAGGAAGTACACGTATGAAATCAGGAACTGCTCAGAAATTAGTGTTGAATATGATTTCTACCGCCTGCATGATTCAACTTGGTCGCGTAAAAGGCAACCGAATGGTGGATATGCATCTCAGCAATGATAAACTCGTCGACCGCGGAACCAAAATGGTTGTGGAAGGTTTGGGAATTGAATATGCTGTGGCTAAAGGTTTATTGGAAAAGTACGGCAGTGTTCGCGAGGCTATTGCTCAAGGGAGCACTTAATTAAATTCAGCTTTCACATATTCAATACTTTCGTTTCCAGCCTCTTTCTGGCAAAAACCACTATTACCGAAGGCCTAACAAAGTTCTGGTAATCAAGCATCTGGGCAGAGGTAATGAAATAGAATTCAGCATAACTCAACATTTTGAAATGAAACTGAACATAACTATCAGTCCGCCTGGATTTGTTTCAAGATCTCTCTTTCCATTTTTAACACCATTTCACCGCGCACAATTAAACCCTTTACCCTACATTTGGGATTCAGACTTTAGGGGTGTCGATTTTTCGACTGAGAAATACTCTTAACACTTGATTCGGTTAGTACCGGCGGAGGGAAAAGTCATACATGTTGCTGCATTCGCGGCTTCTCCTCCGAAAAAACTTAAGAATACATGGAGGTAATTGTAAACAATTCTGCTACTCAAGTTCAAAACGAAAGTTCACTTTCGGAATTGATAAATGCGTTGAATTTGATAGAACAAAAAGGAATTGCAATTGCCTTAAACAACAAGGTGGTGACCAAAACCAAATGGGAATCCACTACCCTTTCCGAAAGGGACAAAATCACGATTATTAAAGCTACTCAAGGAGGATAAATTATGAAGAAAGACAATGCACCAAAGGAAGAGGTAATCAGTAGAGTACCATTTCCAAGTTCTAAAAAAGTTTTTGTAACCGGCGAATTACACAATGTAAAAGTAGCTATGCGTGAAGTGTCGTTAGAAGACACAAACGATACCTTCAACAATACAAGAACAGTTAACGCTCCTGTTACAATTTATGATACCAGCGGACCTTATACTGACCCAACTGCTGATATTGATATCAAAAAAGGATTGCCTCGTTTAAGAGATGAATGGATTAGGAATCGTGGCGATGTTGAGGAATTAGATGGACAATCGTCTGAATACGGTAATGAGCGTTTTAAAGACGCTTCATTGGATCATTTGCGTTTTGAGCATATCAAGAACCCTTTGCGTGCTAAAAAGGGTAAAAACGTATCTCAACTGCACTATGCAAGAAAAGGAATCATTACCGCTGAAATGGAATACATCGCTATTCGTGAAAATCAGCGGTTGGAGGAAGTGACAGAAATGAACATGCAGCATCCCGGCCAAAGTTTTGGTGCTAACACTCCAAAAGGAAGCATTACTCCTGAATTTGTGCGCGATGAAATCGCGGCAGGACGAGCTATCATTCCAAACAACATAAATCACCCTGAAAGTGAGCCAATGATTATTGGCCGTAACTTCTTGGTTAAAATCAACGCCAATATCGGAAACTCTGCAGTTTCTTCAAGTATTGAAGAAGAAGTAGAAAAAGCAGTTTGGGCTTGTCGTTGGGGTGCTGACAACATCATGGACTTGAGTACGGGTGCAAATATTCACGAAACTCGTGAGTGGATAATCCGAAACTCTCCAGTTCCAATTGGGACTGTTCCAATTTATCAAGCACTTGAAAAAGTAAACGGTAAGGCTGAAGATTTGACTTGGGAATTGTACCGAGATACTTTGATTGAGCAGGCTGAACAAGGAGTAGATTACTTTACTATTCATGCAGGTGTTCTATTGAGATACGTTCCTCTTACGGCTAAACGAGTAACAGGTATTGTTTCTCGTGGAGGTTCAATAATGGCAAAATGGTGTTTAGCACATCACAAAGAGAGCTTTTTGTATACCCACTTTGAAGAAATATGCGAAATCATGAAAGCTTACGATGTGGCCTTCTCATTGGGCGATGGACTTAGACCAGGTTGTATTGCCGATGCAAATGATGCGGCACAATTTGGTGAATTAGAAACGCTTGGTGAATTGACAAAAATTGCGTGGAAACACGATATCCAAACCATGATTGAAGGTCCAGGTCACGTGCCAATGCATATGATTAAGGAAAACATGGACAAACAATTGGACGTTTGCGGAGAAGCACCATTTTACACACTAGGACCTTTGACTACTGACATTGCTCCTGGTTACGATCATATTACTTCAGCAATTGGCGCTGCAATGATTGGTTGGTTTGGAACGGCTATGTTGTGTTATGTAACTCCAAAAGAACATTTGGGTTTACCGAACAAAAAAGACGTTAAAGATGGTGTAATTACCTATAAACTGGCGGCACATGCTGCTGATTTGGCCAAAGGACATCCAGGATCACAAATCAGAGACAACGCATTGAGCAAAGCGCGTTTCGAATTTCGTTGGGCAGATCAATTCAATTTATCATTGGATCCAGATACAGCTAGAGAATATCACGATGAGACATTACCAGCTGAAGGCGCTAAAATTGCCCACTTCTGCTCTATGTGTGGACCTCATTTCTGTAGTATGAAAATTACTCAAGATGTGAGAAAATACGCAGCTGAAAAGGGATTAGAAGAAGGAACTGAAGTATTGGAAGAAGGAATGGCTGAAATGAGTGAAACCTTCAAGAAAGAAGGGAGTAAGCTTTATCTATAACTCTGCCCCCTTCGAATTAGCCATTTTCTCTTCAGAAAAGGATTACCCAAATGAGCTCAAATTGGTTTTGGATTTATTCAAAGCTGGATTGAAGCGTTTTCATTTGCGCAAACCACATTCGGATTTAGAATCAATTCGCAATTACCTCTCCTCTATTCCAAAAGAATATAGAGAAAGGGTTTATGTGCATTACGATAGAAAATTGGCTGAAGAATTTGGTTGTAAACTGCATCTACAATTCAAGTTTGCTGTGATTCAAGGAGAGGTACAAGAGTGTGATTCAGTCTCTGTGCATAGTTTGGAAGAATTCGAGCAAATTGACGGGCACGTAAAGTCCTGTACTTTAAGTCCAATATTCGAAAGCATTTCAAAAGAGAATTACGCTGCAAACCCCGAACTGGATAGAATTCCCAAAAAGCGTGAAACACAAGTTCTTGCTTTGGGCGGAGTTGATGCCGATACAGTTATTAAATCCAGAGAATTAGGATTTAATGGCGCTGCTTGCTTAGGAGCAATCTGGCATTCTGAAGGCGAACCACTTGCAAATTTTAAGAAAATAGAATCTGCAATTCAATTAGAATTAGTCGAATGATGAAACCTACAAGACCATATTTACTTACTATCGGAGGGTTTGACCCTACTGGCGGTGCTGGTGTTTTAGCAGACATCAAAACTACCGAACGTTTAAGATGTTATGGAATGTCTGTTTTAACTGCGAATACCGTTCAACGAGAAAACAAGGTATTGTCTGTAAAATGGCTTTCCAATGCGTTTATCAATGAGCAATGTGAAGCTTTAAAGCATATTGAGTTTAAGGCTATCAAAATTGGCATTGTTCAAAGTGTTGAAATGCTTTCTAACATCCTAGAAATAGCAGCGAAATATTGGCCAAAAGCTTCTGTAATTTGGGACCCCGTTGTAAAGGCTAGCGACAATACTACCTTCTTTGATTTTGATTCGAATTTTGACTTTACCAGTATCCTATCAAAGGTTGATATGATTACACCTAACTCAAACGAATTGAGTTATTTATCGAAAAAAGAAAATACAGATGAGCGCTTATCGGAATTATCAAAATCAACACAGATTTACCTGACAGGCGGGCACAATGAAGAGCAAATCGGAGTCGATTATTTTGCAAATGAAAAAGGCATCAAGAAACTGAATCCAAAAGCTGGGACTTACTCAGAAAAGCACGGATCTGGCTGTGTCCTTTCAACTGCATTAGCCTGTCATCTTGCGTTAGATTACCCAATGCATTTGGCTCTATTGAAAAGCAAGCGATATATAGAAAAGGTATTGGGTAGCAACAAGACGCTCCTAGCCTATCACTATCAATAATATTTTATGTTTAAAAAACTACAATTTATAACTCATTCAAACGACCCCGAAGTTCAGCTAGAGCAAGTTCGAAAGGCATGCGAAGCGGGTGTTGAGTGGATTCAAGTGCGAATCAAAGCCAAGAGCAAAGAAGAAATTAAGGAGCTGGCAAAACAAGCTAGAACAATAACATCTGAATACGACGTGATGCTTTGTATAAACGACCATTTAGATGTGGCTTTGCAATGTAGAGCAGATGCCTGCCATTTAGGCAAGGGAGACATGCCCATTGCTTCGGCAAAAGCATTAACTGAAGGCAAAATATTGATTGGAGCCACTTGCAACACCATTGAAGATATTTATGCTGCATACAAAGCTGGAGCCAATTACATTGGCTTAGGACCTTATCGTTTTACGACGACCAAACAGCAGCTTAGTCCACAGTTAGGACTCAAAGGCTACAAGTCGATTCTTGACCAAATGGCTGCAAAAAACATCGCTACTCCTATTGTCGCCATTGGCGGAATCGAGGTTAATGACGTTAAACCGTTAATAAATACCGGAGTTCAAGGAATTGCAATTTCCAGCGCAATAATTAATTCTGAAAATTGGAAAGAACAAGTAGGGCTTTTTCAAAGTGAATTAAGTACTAAAAAAGAAATATCGAATGTTACAAATAGCTGATAAACAATTTAATAGCCGATTATTTACTGGAACCGGTAAATTCAGATCTTCTGAGTTAATGGGTGAAGCTATAGTTGCTTCAGGTTCCGAGTTGGCTACAGTAGCGCTTAAACGTGTCGATCTAAATAACGGACAAGATGTAATGCTACAGCACTTATCTGCGAATCATATTTCTTTGCTACCCAACACTTCAGGAGTAAGAAACGCTAAAGAGGCAATCTTCGCAGCGGAATTAGCCCGAGAAGCACTAGAAACCAACTGGCTTAAGCTTGAAATTCACCCAGACCCCAAATACTTGCTACCCGACCCTATTGAAACACTTTTAGCAGCTGAAGAATTGGTTAAACTTGGATTTATTGTTCTACCCTACATTCATGCAGATCCAGTATTGTGTAAGCGTTTAGAAGAAGTCGGAACTGCAGCCGTTATGCCATTAGGCGCACCTATCGGAAGTAACAAAGGATTACGAACTTCGGACTTCTTAGAAATAATTATTGAACAAAGCAATGTACCCGTTATTGTTGACGCTGGTATTGGCGCACCTTCCGATGCTGCAAAGGCAATGGAAATGGGTGCTGATGCAGTTTTAGTGAATACAGCGATTGCTGTAGCCGATAACCCAATCGAAATGGCTATGGCATTTAAATTAGCTACTCAAGCTGGCAGAATGGCTTTCGAAGCAAAGCTTGGAGCTGTTAGTTCTGGAGCGAATGCTAGTAGCCCTTTAACTTCATTTCTAGACGAATTATAAAATGAGTTTCAAAACGCTTTTTGACACACACGACTGGGATACTACCAAAGCTTCCATTTATGGGAAAACAGCTATGGACGTTGAGCGTGCGTTAGGTAAAGCCAATCAAACAAAACCAACCAACCGAGACCTAGAAGACTTTAAAGCACTTATATCTCCTGCCGCTGCGCCGTATTTAGAACAAATGGCAAAATTGAGTCATGAGCTGACTCAAAAGCGCTTTGGGAAAACCATTCAGATGTATGTTCCTATGTATCTATCGAATGAATGCCAAAACATTTGTACTTATTGTGGTTTTAGTTACACCAACAAGATTCCACGCAGAACGCTTACTGACAAAGAGATTTTAGAAGAAGTTAAAGCGATAAAAGCATTAGGTTTCGACCACATACTATTGGTTGCTGGTGAAGCAAATACTACTGTAGGAGTTGAGTATTTCAAGAATGCATTAAAGCTTATTCAGCCGCACTTTTCACACATTTCAATTGAAGTGCAACCGCTGGACCAAACAGATTACGAGGAACTTATTCCTTATGGACTGAATACCGTATTGGTTTATCAGGAAACCTATCACAAAGCAGAGTACAAAAAGCATCACCCAAAAGGTAAAAAATCCAATTTCGATTATCGATTGGAAACTCCTGATAGAATAGGAAAAGCTGGAATTCACAAGATTGGTATTGGAAGCTTAATTGGGCTGGAAGATTGGCGTGTAGATAGCTTTTTAACGGCCTTACACCTGGATTATTTAGAACGTTCTTACTGGCAGACTAAGTACTCCATTTCATTTCCAAGATTGCGGCCACACGAAGGAGAATTACAGCCTAAAGTTGAAATTTCTGACCGCGAATTGGTTCAACTTATCTGCGCATATCGTATTCTGAATGAGGAAGTTGAATTGAGTCTATCAACTCGTGAAGCACCTAAATTCAGAGACCACATTATCAAACTAGGCATTACAAGTACTAGCGCAGGCTCTAAGACCAACCCTGGTGGCTATGCAGTAGAACCGGAATCGCTCGAACAATTCGAAGTAGACGACGCTCGAAGCCCAAAAGAAATTGCTGAAATGATTGCTAATGCAGGTTACGAAACGGTATGGAAAGACTGGGATTCGGCTTTATGGAATTCAAAACCAAGCGTTGAAGAACATGCTTAATTCTGTTGAAAAAGAACGTTACGATAGACACCTTATATTACCTGAGTTTGGTGAAGAAGCGCAACTAAAACTCAAAAAAGCCAACGTTTTAGTCGTTGGAGCTGGCGGATTAGGTTGCCCTGTTCTACTCTATTTAACTGCAGTTGGAGTTGGTACTATTGGAATTATTGATGGCGATCAAGTTGATGTTTCTAATTTACAACGTCAAGTTCTTTTCAATACTTCCGATGTTGGGTCCAACAAAGCGGAAGTAGCAGCAGATAGATTGCGACTGCAGAACGATTTAATTAAAATAAAGGCCTTCCCCTTTTTATTGACCAACAAGAATGCGTTGGATTTATTCTCCGAATATGATGTAATCGTTGACGGTACTGATAATTTCGCAACTCGATATTTATGCAATGACGCAGCAGTAATTGCCGATAAGCCACTAATTCACGGAAGCATTTTTAAGTTTGAAGGTCAAGTCAGTGTTTTTAATTATGAAAACGGTCCTACTTATCGTTGTTTGTTTCCCGAACCTCCTAGCGCAGGTAGTGTTCCAAACTGCAGTGAAATAGGCGTATTAGGCGTTCTTCCAGGTATCGTTGGTAATTACCAAGCATTAGAGACTATAAAGGTCATAACGGGTATTGGAGAGACATTGAGCGGGAAGCTACTTTGTATTAATACATTGAATAACTCACAACAAGTTCTAGAGTTTGAAAAGGATCCTGAGCATTCTAGAGTAAACCAACTACTGGACAACTACGAGCATTTCTGCGGGTTTAATCCTCTGGTAAAAGAGATTAGCTACTCTGAGGCTGAGCTTCTTCTAAATTCTTCAGATTATCAATTGGTTGATGTTCGAGAAATTGACGAATACGAAAATTACAATATTGGCGGATTAAATCTGCCGCTTAGCACATCGAATGTTGAGCTCTCAAATCAATCACAAACTCCTGTTTTTATTTGTCAAAAGGGAATTCGGAGCAAAAACGCGGCAAATCTATTTTCTGAAAACTTAAACCGAATCTCGTATTCAATTGTCGGTGGAATTGAGAACATTAAAAAGAATTGAGGATGAATACAGCATTCGCCCAACCAATTCTTTTAGGCACTCGTTACTCATACAAACAAAGACGCTTTGAAGAAATCTATTCTTAAAATCAGTACAATTCTCTCTCTATTCGTAATTGGTTTTATTCAACTTAATTACTCTTCTAACCCTCCTATTGACCGAACCAATCGAACTGGTTCAAACTGCACAGGTTGCCATTCAGGATCTTTGAATCCAACTGGTGGAAGTATTTCTATCACTGGACCAAACTCCTATTATCCGGGTAAAACCTATACCATTACAACTGCCCTAACTGGAGGCACCGTATATGGTTTTGAAATAACAGCAGTTCAATCTTCTAATACCTCAACAGGAGCAGGTAGTTTTTCTGGAACTGGATTTAACACAACCACATCTGGAGGAAGACCGTACGCGCGTCACAGTTTAGCATCTAGAACAAATAGTTATGGTGTTGCATGGAAAGCTCCAGCAACTAACGTGGGCGCAGTAACTATTTATGGAGCGGGTGTTTCTGCAAACTCAGACGGGGGTTCAGTTGGAGATAAATCGTATGCAAGCACTAAAACCATATCGGCTTTAAACCTAATCACATTTACAGCCGATAGCACTTCGATTTCGTGTAGCGGAAATAATACTGGCAAAATCATTATTAAAAATATTACTGGTGGATCTGGTGGGCCTTACACTTATCGTTGGAGTGGATCTTCTTCAACGGCTGACTCACTCATCAACCTAGGACCTGGAACTTACAATGTTACAGTTACTGACAATGGAAATAACGAAGCAGTAAAAACAGTAAAACTTAGCGCTCCTTCAGCCATAACTAATGTATTTACTGCCAACTCTTCTTTGTGTGGAGATAGCACAGGCTGGGCCTTACCCTTAATTACTGGTGGAAAATCACCCTATTCAGTAACTTGGCCAAGTGGAGTTACCGTTTCTAATGACAGTGCAATTAACCTAAAAGGTGGATCTTATATTCTAACAATTACAGATAATAATGGATGTTCGATTAATGACACCGCGACAATCACAGAAAATGGATCTAATATTACTTTTTCAATAAATTCAAATCCAGAATTCTGCTATAATGGCTGGGGAGAAGCAATGGTTTCAAATATTAGTAGTGCAGTCGGCAAACCAACATTTAATTGGAGTAATAACAAAACGAGATCTTCAATTGATAGTTTGAGTGCTGGCATGTATTCGGTTACCATAACAGATGGCAATGGCTGTAAAGCCTCTCAAACAGTTTCAGTATCTGCTAATAGCAATACAATTGCATTCACAACTTCAGAAGTTGAAGACAAGTGCAACCAATCAATTGGTTCATCTCAAGTTTTAAATTTAAGTGGTGGCAAAGCTCCGTACAAATACAACTGGAGTAATGGCTCTATTGCGGATAGCGCTTCAGGATTGACTAAGGGAAGTTATTCTGTTACGGTTACAGATTCTCTACAATGTTCAACTGTTCAATCAGTGACCGTTGGCGATGCACTTTCTCCAACTCTATCATTGAATAAAATGAATTTAACCTGCTTTGGAGATTCAAGTGGAATAATAACTGGTATTGCTGTTGGAGGGATTAAACCCTATCTGTATACATGGTCAAACGGAACTAGCGATTCAACTGCAATTAAACTGATTGCGAATAATACCTATACCTTAACAGTGACCGATGCAAACGGATGCTTAGTCATTGATTCTACTCATCTAACTCAGCCTACACAACTAGAAATTGATTCTTTGTACCAAATCACGGATAACGATAGCACTTGTGATGAATCGATTTTGATTGAAATAAGAGGCGGAATTCCAGGATACTCTTATTCGTGGAATACAGGTGCTAAAGACTCTCTAGCCTCTGATTTATGCGCTGGTGATTACACCTGCACAGTGGTCGATCAGAATGGTTGTGAGGTAATTGGAAATATCACCGTTGTGGACAATGATCTAACAAACATCTTATCAAACAGAATTCAAATTACGGCAATTTACCCCAACCCCACTTCGAGTAAGCTATTTCTCAAGTCTTCTGATTCAATAATCTCCATAAGTATTTTGGCGTTAGATGGCCAAGTCGTCAAAACCATTGTAGATCAAAATATTATTGAAATTGATTTGAGCGATTTAGATAAAGGGATTTACTTTATGAACCTTGAGGATTCCAAAGGTGGAAAAGAGTTGCAACGAATTATAAGACACTAACCGAGAATTAAATTAAGTTTAAAAAGCGCATTATTACTTTTTGTGCTTTCTAATTGACTAGCTTCTAAGCTATTTCAAAATTATTTCTATTAGATTTGACAATCTCTAAATTAATAATAATGAATAAATTACTAACTCTTTTATTCTTAGCATGTTCATTCGCAACAGTTAAAGCACAAACACAAGTCAAGTTCCACACCACTCTAGGTGATTTTATAGTTGAACTAAATGACACACTGGCCCCAATTACTGCAGGAAATTTTAAAACGTTAGTTCAAGATAAATACTACGATGGAGTCCCTTTCCACCGGGTTATCAATAATTTTATGATTCAAGGAGGAAACGGAACTACTAAACCTAATATTCAAGATGAATTTCATGATTCTTTGAGTAACGTTCAAGGCACTATATCCATGGCGAATACTGGTCGAGTTAACTCTGGTAACACACAATTCTTCATCAATTTGATAAATAATACGAGGTTAGATTATAACAAAGCACCACTTACTTCAAAACATCCCGTATTTGGAAAAGTAATTGAGAACTTTAGTGTAGTTCAGACCATTGGAAGTGCTCCTTTAAATGGTAGTACACCTAATCCAGCAATATTAATGGATAGCCTTCGTATTTGGATTGCTCCAGACACTTCAAATAATGGCGGCGGTGGCGGTAACGGTTCCGATGTATCAGTTTATGATTTCAAATCAACTACCAGTCCTTCAATTGAGGTTTACCCTAATCCTTTAACAAACGCATCTGTTATAAAAATTGCAGCTCATAGCAGCACTGTGACTGTTCGTTTATTTGATGTGTTAGGCAATGAATTAGTATATAAAAATCTGGAAATTAACAATCAGGAATCGCTAATTGATCTATCCGATTTTACAGTAGAAAAATTATCGTCTGGGATTTACTTTTTAGAAGCCCAATCGATCAAAACTAAGACTACACTTAGACTTGTAGCGCCTTAATTAACGCACAATAGTTACGCTTCCTTGGGCCGTCTGAGGTTGATTTTCACACTCATCCCATTCTGCGGTATAAATATATTTACCAACGCTTAGTTGATCACCGCCATTCGTGCCATCCCATTCTTCTAGATGGTCACTGCTTTCAAACACAACTCTACCCCATTGGTCAATTACCTTAACATTAAAGTAGCTTTTAGGCCTAACATAAGTGCGCCATGTTTCATTAAGAGCATCATTATTAGGAGAAAATGCTGAAGGTATTATAGACTCTGGATTTAATCCCTTGATTATTTCGATCTCATCCTCGCCTTCATTTCCACAATAATCTACTACTTCAACACTATATACGCCTGGAACAACAGTTTTTATAAACGCCGTAGAAGCACCCGTATTCCATTTATAGCTTGAAACTCCAGGAATCGCTCGACCTATTTCTAATTCCAAATTACTACAAAGAAATTTGTCCTCACCAAGATCAATATTTAATTCACTAATATATTTAATAGCGATTTCATCAATAGCTTCTCCACAAAAATTAGTAACAGTAACCTCATAGTTTCCTGCCCGAGTAATTAAAAAAAGACTGTCTGTTGTTCCATCACTCCATTTGTACCTTGATTGAGGGAAAAATGCATTGATCTTCAAGCTATCTCCTTTACACAAGATAGTATCCTCGCCTAAACTTATCGCAGTACCAGAAACAAAGACACGGGTTTTTCTAGCATCGGTTGCAATACATTCATTTTTATCTGTTACCGTTACACTAAACAAGTCTTGGTAACCAACTGTTATTGTTTTGGTAGTATCTCCTGTACTCCACTCATAACGTATGTATGAACCATCTGGATCGGCATTAAAAGTTGCTTGATCTCCATCACAAATACTTGTATCTGCACCTAGGTCAATTGGTTTTACCTTATAAGTTTCTACTTCTACTGTATCTATCCAAGGACAACCAGCAGTATCTCTAGCTGTACACCAATATTTTCCTTGATTCGAAAACTCAGCCGTCCTAGTCGTTTGTCCGTCACTCCAATTGTATCGCTGGTAATTATGGTTTACGGTAACAAACGTTGTATCACCTTGGCAAACAAATTTATCCGCACCCAAATCTATTACTGGACCAGACGTATAATTTATTTGCCCCTTAGTATTTAGAAAATGAGGACCATTTCCAGTTGTAACCTTTCCATTTATTCCAATAATACAAACGACATTCAACCCAATTTTAAATAAACTTGAATTCCAACCAGGTACAAGTCTACCTCCAGTGGCAGAGGATAATCGGCGAAATATCTCTACACCATTTACAAATATTATATACCCATCATCTCCTTTGATTTCTAAAGGACTTACGTCTATACAATTTGATCTCAATTCAAACGCATATCTGCAATAAACAGAATCTGAACCTGCATATGGCCTAATCCACATTGAATTTGTCCCAGGAAAGGGTAACAATCCTAAAATAGTATTAGTGTGAGGAGATGTTGCATTTACCCATAAAGCATCATTGAAATTAGGGCTTAGCCAACCTGGAACATAATTCCCACTTACCTTCCACTGTGTTCCACTATTCAAATTAAACTGTGCTTCAGATTTATTCCAAACCAACAATCCAAATAATAAAACGATATAGATTTTAATCAACTTCACTACCTACAAAAATACGCCTCAAGACACCTTATATATAAAAAGAACCGTGGTTTACCCACAGCTCTTTCTTAATATCTACTTGTGTTTAATGAACATCCTTTACTGGTTTACGAAACACAAATTTCCCATCAAATTCGTCAAGAATAATAGCATCACCATCTTTGACCTGACCAGAGAGAATACTGCGTGACAATTCATTCATCAC
>Ga0307998_1001225_pt1 | contig 13850 bp, 13 predicted proteins | sample Davwhametageno37_FD_203147 | JGI IMG/M metagenome (GOLD analysis project Ga0307998, IMG submission 203147) | Marine microbial communities from Davis Island wharf, Antarctic Ocean - #37 | ecosystem: Environmental > Aquatic > Marine > Unclassified | place: Antarctic Ocean: Davis Island wharf... | reverse complement strand
ACGGCCAGTTGCTCGCCAAACAGGCGGATGCCGCCCTGGGTGGCACCGGCCGGCATGGCATAGCGCAGGGCCAGGTCCACGTCCGAGGTTTCCAGGTCCACCTGCACGTCGCTCGCATCAATGCGGATGTCGATGCCCGGATTGTCGCGCTGAAACTCCTCCATGCGTGGGATCAGCCACATCGATGCAAAGCTGGCCCAGGTGGTGATGGCCACGCTGCGGCGCCCAGCCGTCTGGCGCACCAGGCGCACGGCGGCGTCCATGCGCTCCAGCGCCGGGCCCACGGCGCGCTGCAACTGTGCGCCCGCGCTGGTCAGCTCTACAGCACGGGTGTGACGCAGGAACAGGGGCACGCCCACTTCTTCTTCCAGCGCCTGGATCTGGCGGCTCACGGCCGACTGGGTGAGGGCCAGCTCGTCGGCGGCCGCGCGAAAGTTCAGGTGTTTGGCCACAGTCAGGAAGGCGCGCCAGTGCCCTGTGGCCACGGGCCGGGTGCGCAAGACGGCGGGAGAGTATTCGGCAGAGGCCATGGCAGTGATCCTGAGTGCGATTCATGCGTTGACGGAATGAATAGCGTACCTTGTTTTCATTGGACTGTGTACGGTGTAAAGCGCACTATCCAGGCTCCTCAACACGTTTTACTGAAGCCAAGGAGCCTGTCATGTCCCCCCGCAACGTTCTGGAATCGCAACAATCCGTCCACGCCGCCACGGCTGGCCGTCGTGCGGCCGGCTGCTGGAAACTTGCCACAGGCCGGGCCTTGTCGCTGCGCCCGCACACCCATGGTGTGTTGCAGATTGCCCAGGGGCAGGTCTGGCTCACTTTGAGCGGGTCTTTGGCGGATTTGCCGGGTGCGGCGGCCGACCATGTGCTGCGGGCTGGCGAGCAATTGACCATTGCGCCGGGCCAGCATGTGGTGATGGAGGCCTGGAACCCCCGGGGCAGCGCCGAGGCTGTGGCTTTCCGCTGGGACGTCATGGCATCCCCCGCCCTGGTGCCTCCTGCCAGCCTGGCCGCCCGAGATTGGGAATGTGGCGTGGTGCAGCCGCTGCGCGACCTGGTGCAGGCGCTCGCCCAAGGCGGACGCGCCCTGGGTGCGGCACTGGCCGATGTGACGGGCGCAGGCGGGCGGTTTGCCGCTGGCCTGGCCCGGTTTGCTCTCAATCGGATAGCGCCCCAGTGGCAGCGCAGGGCTGCTTGACGACGACATGCAGGAAAAGCATCAATCGGTGCCGTGCTTTTCATTGGACGTTGTTCTGCAACCCGCGCACCATACGGTCTTATTAGGGTTAACCCGGAGAAAATCATGACAACCTCTCACGCTCTGCATCTGTTCGCATCTTCCCGCGCCATGGGCGCTGCCTCCGGTGAGGCTGGCAGCGTGGCCGCTGGCGCCGCCGTCACTCTGGCCCCCAGGGCCGCGATGACCTTGCGCATCTCCGAAGGCCAGGCCTGGGTTACGCTGGGTAAGGGCCTGTGCGATAGCAGCGACGTGTTTCTGTGTGCCGGCCAGTCGCTGCCTGTGGCGGCAGGCCAGTCGGTGGTGGTTGAGCCCCTGAACGGGCGCCGCCTGCAATACCGCTGGGTGCGCGGCGATGCCGCCAGTGCCCGCCCTGCATCGTGGTGGCGCCGTGCGTCTGTGGGCAATGGGGCTCCCGCCTGGGGCGACGCCTGCTGCGCCTGACCTGGTCTGAGGGGCTTGGGTGCCTCGGTGGGGGTGTGGAGTCAGAGTCCAAAAGAGCTGCTAGCGCTTGTCCGTCAAGCGGTAGCAGCTCTTTTTTTGATAGCATTGGGGCAAGCGCTAGGCCGTCTGCGGGTCTTCGCCCAACAGCCCGATCAACTGGGTCTGCAGCGTCGCCAGCAATTCATCCGACAACGCGGGCTGCGCCGCAGCGGTGGCCCGGGCCAGCACCAGCCCGCCCACCATGGTGGCCAGCACTTGTATCGCGCGCTCCCGGTCTTGTGGCTGCACCGTAGCGCTGCCTGCCTCGGCCCTGCCGTCTGCCAGCAACTGGGCAAACCGCTGGATGTTGCGCTCGATGCCCTGGGCAAACACTTCCGACAGCCCGCCGCCCGCCCGTGCTGCGTCCACCGCCAGCGCAGCGACGGGGCAACCTGTGCCCGGCGCGTCGCGGTGCTGGGGCGAGAGGTAGCGCTGGATGCGCTCGCCCAGGGTGGTGTGGGGTGTTGCGCCTTCCAGCGGGGTCATCGACCAGTCAAACGCTCGTGTACACGCCTCCTGCACCAGCGCATCCTTGGACGCGAAATGCCGGTACAGCCCGCCATGCGTAAGCCCGGCATCGCGCGTGATGTCGGCCACCCCCACGCCGGTCAGCCCCCGCTCGCGGTACAGGCGGGATGCTGCGTCCAGGATGCCCTGCCGGTTTTCTGCGGCCTGTGCTTTGGAAACCCTCATGAAAGCCTCTTATTGATTGCGGTCGTACGCAAAAAATGGGTTCGCGGTTTATGATGACGATTGCAATCATAAAGGCGCAGAACCTCTGTGCCGCAACTGTCTGACGAGGTGAATCCATGAAAAAAGCGAGTGGCGTGTGTAGCAACGAGGGCGTGGCCTGATGCGCCGCGTGGTGGTCACGGGCATGGGCCTGGTGTCGCCGCTGGGCTGCGGCGTGGAACTGGCGTGGCAGCGCTTGCTGGCTGGGCGCTCCGGCCTCTCGCGCTTGCCGGACGCGGTGACGGAAGGCATTGCCGCCAAGGTCGCCGGGCAGGTTCCCGGCATAGCGCAAGACCCCGAGGGCGGCTGGGATGTGGACGCCATCGTCTCGTCCAAAGACCAGCGCAAGATGGACCGCTTCATCCCCTTCGCGCTGGGCGCCGCGCAGCAGGCGCTGGCGCAGGCCGGCTGGCCGCCTGCCGATGAGCTGGCGCGCGAGCGCACGGCCACGGTGATCGCCTCGGGCATCGGTGGCTTTGGCGCCATTGCCGAGGCGGTGCGCACCACCGACACGCGCGGGCCGCAGCGGCTGTCGCCGTTCACGGTGCCGTCGTTCCTGGTCAATCTGGCGGCGGGGCAGGTGTCGATTCGCTACGGGCTCAAGGGACCGCTGGGAGCGCCGGTCACCGCGTGCGCCGCCAGCGTGCAGGCGATTGGCGATGCCGCACGCCTGATCCGCAGCGGCGAGGCCGATGTGGCCGTGTGCGGCGGCAGCGAGGCCGCTATCGACCGTGTGAGCCTGGGCGGTTTTGCGGCGGCCAAGGCGCTCGGCACGGCGTTCAATGACACCCCCGAGCAGGCATCGCGCCCGTTCGATGCGCAGCGCGACGGTTTTGTGATGGGCGAGGGCGCGGGCATGCTGGTGATCGAGGCGGTGGACCACGCCCTCGCGCGCGGCGCCACGCCACTCGCAGAGCTGGTGGGTTACGGCACGTCGGCCGACGCGTACCACATCACCTCAGGCCCCGAAGATGGTGACGGCGCCGCGCGCAGCATGTTGGCCGCGCTGGCGCAGGCGGGCCTCACGGCGCAGGACATGCAGCATCTGAACGCACACGCCACCTCCACGGGTGTGGGCGACCGGGGTGAGCTGGCCGCCATCCGCCGTGTGTTTGGCGCGGGGGCACAGGTGGCCATCAGCTCCACCAAGTCGGCCACCGGCCACCTGCTGGGAGCGGCGGGCGCGGTGGCCGCCATCTTCACCACGCTGGCGCTGCGCGACCAGGTGGTGCCGGGCACGCTGAACCTGCACACGCCCGATGCGTTGGCCGAGGGGCTGGACCTGGTGGCGCTGCTGCCCCGGCCCATGGCGGTCACGCACGCCATGCTCAACGGGTTTGGTTTCGGTGGCGTGAATGCCACGCTGATCCTGCGGCGCTGGTTGCCAACGGCTTGAGACTGCCCACGTGGGCGCATGTGCCGCACGGTGCGCAACGGGCGCAGTGCAGCGCCTGTTCAGATCACGAGTTCGCCGCGCATGGCTTCAAACGCGGCCAGTGCCGCTTCGCCATCGAGCCGCTCCATGCGGGACAGCGCGTCGGCGTCTTCCACCGTGCTGAACGCCAGGCTGAACTGCTGAAACCGCCGCCCCGCCAACGGGCCGTTGTGCACCACCTCCACATTCACATGCCGCGGGTCGTTGCGGATGCGTTCGATGAGCTTGAGCACCGATTTTTGCGGGCCTTCGAGCTGCTGGCAAAAGCGCTGGCCGTCAAAGATCAGCAGGCCCGTGACGTCCAGCTCGGCGTTGACCTGGCGCGCCTTCGCGGCAATCTCTGCCACGACGGCGGTCGGCTGGTCGGGCGCCAGCGTGCTGACGTAGAGAACTTCGTAGAGGGCGGAGCTGATTTTCATAAGTAGCGCCCAATGTAGGAGGGCCGCCTGCGCGGTGCAATGTCAAAAGACATAGAGGTACGGCAGGCGTTGCGGGGCCGCTGCACTGCTTCGCGGTCACGGCCCGGGTCCCTAGAATGGCGCCACCATGAACGTCTCCCTGCCGCCCCACGCGTGTCCGCCTGCCTGCCAGCAATGCCGCTTGCGCAAAACGGGTGCCTTCACGGCCGTGAAACCGGAGGTGCTGGATTTCATTGAAGGCTTTCGTACCGACAGCCTCGCCGTGGAAGCGGGCGGTGCGCTGGTGCGCGAGAACCAGACCAACGCCAAGTTGTTCACGCTGTATTCGGGCTGGGCGTTTCGCTACAAGACGCTGAGCGACGGGCGCCGCCAGATCCTCAACTTCCTGCTGCCCGGCGACCTGGTAGGCCTGCAGCAGGAGTTTGGCGAGGTATCGGCACATGGCATCGAGGCGCTGACCGACTGTTCGCTGTGCGTGTTCCAGAACGACAGCCTGTGGGCGCTGTTTCGCGAGCATCCGCGTCTGGGCTACGACATCACCTGGCTGTCCGCGCACGAAGAGGGTCATGTGGACGACAACCTGCTCACCGCTGGCCGCCGCAACGCCACTGAGCGTGTGGCCATGCTGCTCATGCACCTGTACCGCCGGCTGGATCGCATCGGGTTGGTGGAAGAGGGCTCGGTGGCGTTCCCGCTCAACCAGCAGCACATTGCCGATGCGCTCGGGTTGTCGCTGGTGCATACCAACAAGACGCTTCGGCGCCTGGCCATGCTGGGCCTGCACGAGCTGAAAAACGGGCGGCTGCGCCTGCTCAACACCCGCGCGCTGGCGCGCATCGCCGAGTATTACGACACCCCGCCACGGTTGATGCCGCTGCTGTAGGCCACGCAGACTCCTGGACGCGACAAAGTTCGTGTGCCAGGGGGCGAACGCGCCTATAGTGAAAGCGCCAGCAGCTATCAAATAAATAGCGCTGGGTGCCCTGCAGGTGGCAGCACGATAATCCTCGCCATGCCCGCGCGGCGTGCCCTGACCGCGCTCACCACACCGATCTGTTTATGACCCCACTCGACATCCTCATCATGGCGGCCGGCAAGGGCACGCGCATGAAAAGCCGCACCCCCAAAGTGCTGCAGCGCCTGGCCGGGCGCCCGCTGCTGCACCATGTGCTGGACCAGGCCGCGCACCTGCAGGCCCGCAGCGCCATCGTCATCACGGGCCACGGTGCTACAGAAGTAGAAGCAGCTACCGCAGGTGCGATCGGCGCTACCGGCACTTTTGACCTGAAATTTGTGCGCCAGGAGCCCCAGCTGGGCACGGGCCACGCCGTGTTGCAGGCCGTGCCTCACCTGCGTGACGACGGCACGGCGGTGGTGCTGTCAGGCGATGTGCCGCTGACCCAGGCCGACACCTTGCGCGCGCTGGTGGCTGCGAGTGCAGGCGAGCAATTGGCGCTGCTCACCGTGACCCTGCCCGACCCCGCGGGCTACGGCCGCATCGTGCGCAATGCAGAAGGCGCCGTGCAAGGCATCGTCGAACACAAGGATGCGACCGAGGCCCAGCGAGCCATCACCGAGGTTTACAGCGGCATCATGGCCGTACCTGCGCGGCTGCTCACGCCCTGGCTGGCGCGGCTGAAGAATGACAACGCCCAGGGCGAGTACTACCTCACCGACATCGTCGCCATGGCTGTAGCCGATGGTGTGCCCGTGGTGGCCCACCGCATCACCGACGCACTGCAGGTGGCGGGCGTCAACAGCCCGCTGCAACTGGCCGAGCTGGAGCGTGCGCACCAGCTGCGCACCGCGCGCAGCCTGATGGAGCAGGGCGTGCGACTGGCCGACCCAGCACGCTTTGACCTGCGCGACGACACCCGCACCGGCGTGCGCGGCGAGCTGGTCTGCGCGCAGGACGTGGAGATCGACGTGAACTGCGTCTTCACCGGCCGCGTGGAGCTGGGCGAGGGCGTGAGCATCGGCGCGAACTGCTGCATTGCCAATGCGCGCATCGCGGCCGGCGCCGTGATTCACCCCTACACCCATATCGATGGCGAAAAGGCTGGCGTCACGGTGGGCGAAGGTGCGTTGATCGGTCCCTTTGCCCGCCTGCGCCCCGGCGCGCAGCTGGGCCGCGAGGTGCACATCGGCAACTTTGTGGAAGTGAAAAACAGCACCCTGGCCGATGGTGCGAAAGCCAACCACCTGGCCTATCTGGGCGACGCCACCGTGGGCGAACGCGTGAACTATGGCGCAGGCAGCATCACCGCCAACTACGACGGCGCCAACAAGCACCGCACGGTGATCGAGGCCGACGTACACGTGGGCAGCAACTGCGTGCTGGTGGCGCCTGTGACCATTGGCGCTGGCGGCACGGTGGGCGGCGGCAGCACTATCACCAAGAGCACGGCGCCCGGCGCGCTGAGCGTGGCGCGGGGCAAGCAGGTCAGCATTGCCAACTGGTCGCGCCCGAAAAAATGAAACACCCCCAGAGTCGCTTCGCGCCTTCCCCCTCCAGGGGGACGCCGCCAGCGCACGCAGGCGCAGCGACCCCATGGTGTCTCGGCGGCCCTTGCGCGGCGGCTCCTGGCCTGGGCCGCGCCATGCTGCGGGATGAGGAAAATTGGCATGGATGAAGAACGGGACAGGCGGACCATGGAAGGGTTGCGCGCCGAACTGGCCCGCAGCCAGCGGCAGGTGGCCGACATGGCGGCTGCGCAAGAGGAGTTCTTGCGCGCGGTGTCGCACGACCTGCGTGCGCCGCTGCGGCATATGACCTCGTACGGCACGCTGGTGCGCGAGGTGCTGTGCGACCTGCCGCCCGAGGTGGTGCAGGGCGCTGAGGTGCAAGAGGCACTGGGCTTCCTCGCCACCATGGACCAGTCGGCCCGGCGCATGGGGCTCATGATCGACGGCCTGCAAGCCCTGGTGCGTGCCACACGCGCGCCTCTGCGGCTGCAGCCCGTGCCGCTGGCCGATGCCATCGCGCAGGCACGCATCACCTTGGACGCTGCCGAAGCAGGGCGAGCTGTGGAGTGGCGCATAGGCGCGGACCTCCCCACGCTGCAGGCCGACCCCACGCTGCTGCAGAAGCTGTTGGTGCAGCTGCTGGGCAATGCCCTCAAGTTCACCCGCCCCGTGGCGCAAGCGTGCATCACGGTGTCGGCGGACGCGGCACCGGCAGGCGAGGTCGCCTTCACCGTGCAGGACAACGGTGTGGGGTTCGACCCGGCACGCGCGGGCAGCTTGTTTGGCGTGTTCCAGCGCCTGCACCGCGAGACGGAGTTCGAGGGTGTGGGCACAGGCCTGGCGCTGTGCCGTGCCATTGCGCAGCGCCACGGCGCACAGATCAGTGCGACGGCAGTGCCGGGGGCAGGCTGCACGGTAAGGGTGCAGTGGCCGGTGAGTCCTGCAGCCGCCAACGAGATCTGAAGCTGCCCGCAGTGGTGGCCTTTACACCGCCGGCACCAGCGCTGGCTCCATGCACCCGGCCACCTGATTGCGCCCACCATTCTTGGCCGCATACAGCGCTGCGTCGGCCGCGTCGATCCACGCACGCAGGCTGCTGTGGCGGTGGTCGGCCGGGGCTACGCCGATGCTGCTGGTGATGCGCAGCTCGGGCAGACTGCGCAAGCGCACGCCTTCGGTCTGCTCGCGGATGCGCTGGGCAATGGCCAGCGCATCCCGTGCCTGCATGCCGGGCAGCACGATGGCAAATTCATCCCCGCCGTAGCGCCCCGCGCAGTCGCCCGCGCGCACGTTGCCCCGCACCACATGGGCGAGGGCGCGGATCACCTCGTCACCCACGGTGTGGCCGTAGGCGTCGTTGATCTCCTTGAAGTGGTCGATGTCCAGCATCAGCATGCAGGCGGGCTCGTCGGTGGTGTGGTGGCGGCGCAGTGCGGCCTCGGCCTGTTCTTGCCAGTGGCCGCGCCCGAACAGGCCGGTCAGCGCGTCCACCCGCCGCAATTCGTCCAGCATCTGGTTATGGCGCGCAGACTGCCGGATAAGCTGGTAGCTGACGATGCTGACCGACAGCGTATGCAGCGACATCACCGGCAGGCACGCCACCATCACGCGCATGGAGGTCTCTGGCGACCAGTGCAGTCCCATGACGGCGGTGCTGGCGATGCCGGCCGCCAGCATCACCCACAGGGCGCGCGCCCACAGCCCCCGGATGCCGGTGGTGATCTTGTCCACCATGGTCAGGGTGAGCAGCAGCACGCTGGGCAACAGGTTGAAGTGCATCAGCGGCACCAGCGTGGCGACCAGGGCCGAGTCGATGAGCAGGTTGCGCACCTCGGCGGCATAGGGATCGGCGGATCGGCGTGTGAGCAGGTAGGCCACATGCGGCCACACCAGCGTTGGCAGCAGCAGCGCCGCCCAGGCCATGGCGGATGCCTGGCGCTCCCATAGCACCATCGCCACCACCATGCCGCCCAGCCCCATGCCCAGGATGCGCAAGGGGTAGATGCGGCGGGGCATCTGGCGGCGGGGTGTGGGCATGGATGTGAAAGGGAGCCAGGGGCGCCACCGGGGCGTCCACCGGCCATGGGTAGAAAGTGCGACGGAGCTTACAACGCGCTGCGAAGCGATACCAGCACGAAATGACCACCCACGCGCACGCGGCTACCGCAGCGCGCTGCTGGGGGCTATGGCTCTTTCAATGCGCCCGCAGGTGCCGCAGTTGCTGGCGCAGTGCCGCCACTTCCTCGATCAGGTCGGCCGTGAGTGCGGCCAGGTGGGGGTCGGCGTCAAAGGTGACTTCGAGGTGAGCGATGCGCCGCGCGCGCACCACGGTGGCGCCGCTGAAGCGCCAGGTGCTGGGGTCGTCAACCCCTACGGCGCCCGGCTGGAGCAGGCCGTCCTGCAGCCGGGCCATAACCCAGTCGGCGTCCATGCGGCAGGCGCGGGCCAAGGCGTCCAGCGTCAGGGCCGCGCCGTTGGGCGGGGTGGCTGTAGTGTGGTCAGTAGCGTGGTCGGTATCGTCCAGCAGCTCGGCGAGCGGGGTGGTGGGCGTGGGCTGGCTCATGGTTGGGCTCATGGCTGGGCTCCTGGCTGCGCCGTGGAGGTGGGGCGCGGTTGGTAGTGGGCAAAGGCTTGCGCCAGTGCGGCGTAGGCGGCTCGCTCGGCGTCGTTGGTGGCTGGGGGCAAGGCCAGGTGCAGCTCCAGGTACAGGTCGCCCGGGGGGTGGCCTGGAATGCCACGGCCCTTCAGGCGCAGCTTGCGCCCGGACTTCCAGCCTGCGGGCACGCTCACTTCGATCACCGATCCGCCGGGCGTGGTGACCTCGACGGACGCGCCCAGTGCGGCCTCCCACGGGGTCACGGCCAGTGGCTGGTACACATCGCGCCCTTCGGCGCGCCAGCGCGGGTCGGGCTTGAACAGCACCTCCAGAAACAAATCGCCCGCTGGTGCGCCGCCCCAGCCCGGGCTGCCCTGCCCAGCCAGGCGGATGAGCTGGCCCTCGCGCACGCCCTGGGGAATCTTGACGGCCAGCTGGCGCTCGTCGCGCACCAGCGATCCGTCGTCGGCCTGGTGTGCGCTTTGCAGTGTGAGGGTGCGCTCGGCGCCCCGGTAGGCGTCTGCCAGGTCGAGTTCGATGCGGGCATGGTGGTCGGTGCCGCGCTGTGCGTGGGCTTGCGGGCCCTGCGGTCCATCACCCCGCTCGGCGCGGCCTGATGTGCCACGTGCCCGCGCGGCTCGGCCAAACAGCTGCTCAAAAAAGTCGCTGTAGTCGCCCGACGCACCGCCGGGCCCGTGGGTGCCGCCATGGCTGCCTGCGCCGTCGGAGAATTCGAAACCGGCATCCCAGTGGGGCGGCGGGCGAAACTCCTGGCCGGGCCGTGCGTGGGGCTCCTGTGCCAGGCGGTCGTAAGCGGCGCGTTTTTCGGGATCTGACAGCACGGCGTTGGCCTCATTCAGCGCCGTCATGCGGGCAACGGCGTCGGGCTCTTTGCTCACGTCGGGGTGGTATTTGCGCGCCAGCTTGCGGTAGGCCTTTTTGATCTCGTCGGCCGTGGCCGTGGGGCTCACGCCCAGGGTCTGGTAGTAGTCCTTGAACTCCATGCAGCAGGCTCCTGCACAAGGAGCGTTGGCGACATGCGCGGCGCACACCCTGTGTATCGGAACACTCTATGCCGATGCGGCCCGAAGGCAATAGGACAACGCGAGGACAACGCGACCACCCGGCGCAGACGAAACTGCAATGAATGCAAATTGCTATTGTATTGATAGCTATTGGGGCATATCAATCCAGCGCTACAGGTACTTTGGTCTCAAATTTCGCACGGCGGGTCGCAAAAAATGCTTTCACGTTGCGCACGTTGGCATCGCCTGTGAACAGGCGCTGCGACAGCGCCAAATAACCCGGCATGTCCCGTGTGTGCACCACCAGCACAAAGTCCGGCCCGGGCGACACGCGCCAGCACTGTTGCACGGCGGCCTCCTGCACGGCGCGGGCCTCAAAGGCGTCGAGCTGTTCGGCGCCCTGGCGGTCCAGCGACACCTCCACGATGCACGCCAGCCCATGGCCTTGCAACGCGGCCAGCCGGTCGGGCTGCAGGATGGCCACTTGGCGCTCGATCAATCCCACATCGTGCAGGCGCTTGATGCGGCGCAGGCAGGTGGGTGGGGACACATGCACCTGCTCGGCCAGGGACTGATTGCTCTGTGCGGCATCGATTTGCAGCAGGTTGAGCAGCTGGAGGTCGATCGTGTCGAGGGATATGGATTCCATTGTCAGAGGAAATTTGACTGAAAATTTCATTCGTGAAGATTGGTGAAATTAAAGTTCAAAAATATATGAATATCAATCGATAATTTTTCTCGGTGATGCCTACGATCGCCCCATCGAATCCAACCCAGAGGCAACCACCATGTGCGGTATCGTCGGCGCGGTCTCCACGCGCAACATCGTTCCCATCCTCGTGCAAGGCCTGCAACGGCTTGAATACCGGGGCTATGACTCCTGCGGCGTGGCAGTGCATGCGTCCAGCCTGGACGCCACCCGCCCCGCTGGCTTGCAGCGCGCCCGCAGCACCGCCCGCGTGGCCGAGCTGCTGGAGCAGGTGAGCACCGAGCACATCGACGGTGCCACCGGCATCGCCCACACCCGCTGGGCCACGCATGGCGCGCCCGCCGTGCACAACGCCCACCCACATTTCAGCCACGGTACAGGCGCAGACGCGCAGGTCCAAAGCGCGGGCCGCGTGGCCCTGGTGCACAACGGCATCATTGAAAACCACGAAGAACTGAGAAAGGCATTGCAGGCGCGCGGCTACGTGTTTGCGAGCCAGACCGACACCGAGGTCATTGCCCACCTGGTGGACAGCCACTACAGCGGTGACTTGTTCGAAGCCGTACAGGCCACCGTGGCCGAGCTGCATGGTGCGTATGCCATCGCCGTCATGCACAAGGACGAACCCCACCGCGTGGTAGGCGCACGCGCCGGGTCGCCACTGATCCTGGGGGTGGGCAAGGACGCTGTCGCCGGGGCTTCAGCGTCACGCGAGCACTTTCTGGCCAGCGACGCCATGGCTTTGGCGGGCGTTACCGACCAGATCATCTACCTGGAAGAAGGTGACCTGGTGGACCTGCAACTGGGCCGCTACTGGATCGTGGGCAAAGAAGGCGCCGCGCTGACCCCCGCCCAGCGCCCCGTGCGCACCGTGCTGGCCCACAGTGGCGCGGCCGAGCTGGGCCCTTACCGCCACTACATGCAAAAGGAAATCTTCGAGCAGCCGCGCGCCATCGCCGACACGCTGGAAGGCCTGGCCGGCATCGTGCCCGAACTGTTCGATGGCGCGGGCCAGTACGGCGAGCCTGGCGCCGCCGCCTGGCGCGTGTTCAAGGAGATCGACAACGTGTTGATCCTGGCCTGCGGCACCAGCTACTACAGCGGCTGCACCGCCAAATACTGGCTGGAAGACATTGCAGGCATCCCCACGCAGGTGGAAGTGGCCAGTGAATACCGCTACCGCACCAGCGTGCCCAACCCCCGTACCCTGGTTGTCACCATCAGCCAAAGCGGCGAAACCGCCGACACGCTGGCCGCGCTGCGCCACGCGCAGTCCTTGGGCATGCAACACACCCTCACCATCTGCAACGTGGCCACCAGCGCCATGGTGCGCGAATGCAAGCTGGCCTACATCACGCGCGCCGGGGTGGAGATTGGCGTGGCCAGCACCAAGGCCTTCACCACACAGCTGGCGGGCCTTTTCTTATTGACGCTGGCGCTGGCCCAATCCAAGGGACGTTTGAGCGACGAGCAGGAATCAGCCCACCTCAAGGCCATGCGCCACTTGCCCGTGGCCTTGCAGGCCGTGCTGGCGCTGGAGCCTCAAATCATCAGCTGGGCCGAAGACTTTGCGCGCATGGAAAACGCGCTCTTTCTGGGCCGGGGGCTGCACTACCCCATCGCACTCGAAGGCGCCTTGAAGCTCAAGGAAATCAGCTACATCCACGCCGAGGCCTACCCGGCCGGTGAACTCAAGCACGGCCCCCTGGCCCTGGTCACCAGCGCCATGCCCGTGGTCACCGTGGCACCCAACGACACCTTGCTCGAGAAGCTCAAGAGCAACATGCAGGAGGTGCGCGCCCGCGGCGGAGTGCTCTACGTACTGGCCGACGCTGACACCCGCATCGAAAGCAGCGAAGGCATCCACGTCATCCGCATGCCCGAGCACTATGGCCCCTTGAGCCCGCTGCTGCATGTCGTGCCGCTGCAGCTGCTGGCGTATCACACGGCATGTGCGCGGGGGACGGATGTGGACAAGCCAAGGAATTTGGCAAAGAGCGTCACCGTGGAGTGACTTGGTGAACAGGCCGTTTTTCATAACCTGACTGATCGATTTGCTATCTGCTGCTCGGGTTGTGAAGTCTCTCAGGTCAGCGTCTACACCAGTGCGATTGATGCTTGACGGTTGTTAACGCAGCTCAAGGATTGCACCGCGCGCAGTGGCGCGGATCTGCCAGTGCCCGTGTGGCCTTGTTGATCCTGGATTGGTATTCGCAGCGTGGGCATGACCAGACCTCTGCGCGGCAGGACGCTGTAGGCAGTCCGCACGCAGAGCAGGCCAGCCCTGGTACACGCTCGGCAATCCAGTAGCCAGGGGCGTCGCATGTGGGGCAGCAGGACTGCAGCCGCTGAAGCAAATCCTGTGCAGCTTCCTCGATGAGGTGCATGCGGGTGGGGTTGGCAAAGGCCCTCAGGTCGGTCTCTACAAAGACTTGGCGGTTGGTGGACTGGGCTTGGCATGCGTCGAACCAGTGCCGCAGCTGCTCCCAGTCCGCGATACCTTTGTGCATACGGATGTCGTCCTGGCTCTCCGGACGCAGCACCAGCTGGTGTTCCGGGAAGCCCTTGCGCTGAGCGAACGCCTCCACGGCACTCCAGTCATCGTTCAGCAGATGCCCACTGCGTGCGGGGCCTTGTGCCATGCCGACCACCTCGATGCCCATGCGGTCGTCCAGCCAGGCGATCAGCTCCACGTTCCAGGGCGCCATTCCTGTGAACGGATCGGGACCAAAGCTGCCCACGCTG
>Ga0307998_1001224_pt1 | contig 13857 bp, 14 predicted proteins | sample Davwhametageno37_FD_203147 | JGI IMG/M metagenome (GOLD analysis project Ga0307998, IMG submission 203147) | Marine microbial communities from Davis Island wharf, Antarctic Ocean - #37 | ecosystem: Environmental > Aquatic > Marine > Unclassified | place: Antarctic Ocean: Davis Island wharf... | reverse complement strand
CTCTTTGGCGCAAACTGTGTGACTACAGGTCCATTTACAAAAGCAACATTGTCTTTATAGGCAGATACAATCTCGTTTGGATTTTCTTTAGAAGTTTTTTTAATAAGCTTAAATAAAGAAGAGGGCATTTTCTGGCCATCAATGATAAAGGTGCCATTAAATATTTTATGTCTGCAGTGCTCGCTATTGGCTTGACTAAAACCAAATACTTCAGAGTCTGTAAGTTTTCTACCTAGTTTAATTGCAAGGGTATCTAGGTAAGCGATTTCTTCTTTGTTTAAAGCCAAGCCTTGGGTTTGATTATAGGCGGCTATATCATGTATGTCTTTTATGGCTTCTGGTGTTGCTGAAACATTGAATATTTCTTGATTCAATGCAGGGAATTTCTGCAATAGCATAGGGTCAAAATCACCAACTATTTCAGATGCAGGTATAAATTCTTCAATCCTAATAACTCCCTTAATGCCCATATTTTGGGTAATTTCAACAGCATTTGTGCTCCAGGGTGTTATCATTGCAGCACGTGGTCCAATAAAAAAATCCGCGATTGCGGACTGCTCTATTTGTGATGCATTGCCAAAAAGCCACTGCAGTTTTTGGTTGCTCTGTGTTGAGATTTCTGAGGTTGTCTGTACAGCAAAGACTTTGGTGTTAAGGTCTCCAAAAAAGTGAATCATTCTTGATAGGATTTCAATGGTTTTTAAAGTGTAAAGGTAGTTTTTTTTCTGAAATTTTTTAGTAGAATATACCTGATTTGGTCAAGGTTATAAGAAACTTTTTAACAGTTTTTATCTCCTGTAAAATCTCCTGTAAAATCTCCTGTAAAATCTCCTGTGAGATTATTGTGAGTTGTTTTATTAGCTCCCAGTTTTTTATGTTGTTATATTGCTGAAATATTATCATAAAGTTGCGTTAAGTATATGTTTTTAAAACAACCTAGCCGGCTTTATTAACTATATTGCACATAAAAATAAAATTTATAGACTATGAAATTAAAAAATTCACTAATAGCATTTGCTATTTTCTTTTCCTGGAATGCATTTTCACAACAAACTTTAGGACCAAGTTCTGTATCACAAGGTATTTTTGTGGGTACTACAATTGCACTTAGAGACATGCCAAGTGTTACACAAATGGAGGAAGAAGGTTTTGAGTATGCGAGAGAAATTAAGCAAAAATTTGATCCAACTCAAAAAAATGCTGTTATAAACGAAAATGATTTACCCCTTGAGGGCCAACATCCAGGATACCAAAGTGAGCAAGGAACTAGAGATCCACTTACGGTATTGCAAAATTTTCAAGGAGCATCTATCCAAGAAGGACAAGCTATTCCACCAGACCCAACAGGTGCGGTAGGACCTAATCATTATGTTCATGCCGTGAATCTAGTAGTTAAAATATTTGATAAAACAGGAAGTTTGTTAACAGGCCCTGTTGCACTAGGAACTTTTCTAGGAAATGGTAACAGCAATGGAGATCCTATTGTTATGTATGATCATCTTGCAGATCGTTTTTTTGTAAGTCAATTTAATATAGGTACCAACGCTCTTATAATTGGTGTCTCTCAAACTCCAGACCCTACCGGTTCTTACAATCTTTATAACTATCCTTTAGATGCATTTCCTGATTATCCACACTACTCGGTTTGGCATGATGGGTATTATCTAACAGCAAATAAAAACCAAGGAGATAAAGTATATGTCTTAAACAGACAAGCCATGATTGACGGCGAACCTGATCCGACAATTATTGGATTTAGCTTGCCACAATTTATAAGAAACCCAGCGACAGTGATAAGCCCAGAACCAGCAAATTTAGTTGGTAATGATGCAGATACAGATTCTCCAGCATTTATTGTTTACTTGCAAGACGGTGCTTGGGGTGGTGTTTCTTATGACCACCTTAAGGTATGGACTATAGAAACAGATTTCGCAGATCCAGATAACTCAACAGTTAGCCAGCCTCAAGAAATTGAAACGGCTTCTTTTGATTCTTTTTTCCGTCAATTTGGACAGGGAGATTTCAAACAACCAAACACAGACCAACGTATTGATGGCGCCTCTGGAGTAATTAGCTATGCTGCAAACTACAGAAGTTTTGAAAATCATAATTCTTGGGTGATTACCTTTAATGAAGATATGGGTGGCCAACGTGGAGGTATTCGTTGGATTGAACTTCGTAACACAGATGCAGATAGCGCTTGGTCTTTATACCAAGAAGGATCATTTGCTCCTGAAGATGGAGAGAGCAGGTATATGAGTAGCTCAGCGATGGATCAAGACGGAAACATTGGTATGGCTTATAACTTAAGTAGTGAGAATACTTCTGCAAGTATAAGATACACGGGCCGTTACGATGGTGATACCCTTGGAGAGATGACCTTTCCAGAGGGCTCTATATGGGAAGGTACAGGACGTCAAACAAACCTAAATAGATTTGGAGATTATGCCCACCTTACCATGGATCCAGATGGTGTAACTTTTTGGCACACATCAGAGTATTTTGTTGGAATAAACCAATGGAGAACCCGTATTGCTTCTTTTACACTCAATAATGGTTTCTCTGAAGATATAGGGGTATATAATTTTGATGAGCCAGTAAGTGGTGATGCTTTGACAGACGCAGAAACTGTAACAGTTAAGATATTTAATTTTGGTACAGACCCTCAAGAGAATTTTGAAGTTGCACTTCGAGTAGATGGAGCATTAATAGCTACAGAAACATTTACAGAAACGATTGCTCCTCAAACTTCTGCTACTTATACATTTAACACAACCATAGATTTATCTATAGCTCAGCAAGAGTATGAGATTGAAGCGCGTACCTTGTTATCTGAAGATGCAAATACTCCTAATGACTCATTCACAAAAACAATTAGCAACACAACTCTATCTGTAATAGATCAAGAGTTTAATAGTGGAGATTTTACAATCTTAGCTACAGGTGCTAAGCAGTATGACGTTAATTTTACCACTCTTAGAGACTTTGGAGCTATTACCTATAGTGTATACAATACAATTGGTCAAGAGGTGCTTAAAGGACTTTTAAATAGCAATGGACAAACCCATACTACTACCCTAGACTTTAGTGCTCAACCAGTAGGTGTTTTCTTTGTGTCTTTAACCAACGGCTCAAATAAAGCGACCAAAAGAGTCATTGTTTTTAAATAAAAAAAGCAAGCATAAAAAAACCTCAATATTTTAAATGTTGAGGTTTTTTTTATGCTAAAATTTAACCCTAAAGGTTAAATTTTTATTAATAAACTAAAATTTAAATTTATTTACAACCTAGCTACTATCTTTGCTTTTCATTGCAGATAAATTTTAGTTTTTAATCACAATAAAGCCATTTACTATTGGGTACATTTTTCTTAATAAAAGCTCATAAAACCTTACTAAGTATAGCAGTGTTGTTTTTCTTTATAGGACAACCTATAGTAAGTTCTATACTAGTGTCTGGTCAAATTACTGCAGTGCTCATTGATATTGACAAGGAGTCTGACAAAGAAGGTGAAAACAAAAACAAGAACGAGAAAGAACTCTCTGAAGAAAAGAAAATAACTACCCATCACGGGCCCTTAGCTATTGTTTTTTTAAATTCATATTCAAGTAAAATAACACATACGCCAAATTCTTTTTTTGGTTCTGTTTTTTTAGAAATAAGTAACCCTCCTCCAGAGTTAGATTTGTAATTTCTACACATACATTTTTGTACCCATACAAAGGGATACAAAAATTTTCCCATTAATAATACAATAAAACACTAGATAGTTATTACTATCTGGTAAAACCCATATTTATAAAATGAATATATTTAAGAATTTAAAAAGCGATATTCCTGCAAGTGTCGTTGTGTTTTTTGTTGCCCTTCCTCTTTGTTTGGGTATTGCCTTGGCCAGTGGAGCGCCACTGTTTTCTGGTCTAATTGCTGGAATGGTTGGTGGTATTTTAGTTGGAGTTTTAAGTGGCTCTCAAGTAGGGGTAAGTGGCCCGGCGGCAGGATTGGCTGCCATTGTACTTACCGCTATTGGCAGTTTAGGTGGTTTTGAAAACTTCCTATTAGCAGTAGTTCTTGGAGGAGTGATCCAAATGATATTTGGTTTTCTAAAAGCTGGTATTATTGGTTATTATTTCCCATCCTCTGTGATTAAAGGGATGCTAACTGGTATTGGTATTATTATCATTTTAAAACAGATTCCACATTTCTTTGGGTATGATTCTGCAAAAGAGGTTGATTTTGCATTTTTTCAAGTAGATGGAGACACTACCTTTTCTGGTATTTTAAATGCTGTCAATGCAATAAGTATAGGCCCTACCATTATAGCAATTATTGCCTTGATGATTTTGTTATTGTGGAGTAATGTGCTTTCTAAAAAAGGAAAGATCTTTACCATCATACAAGGTCCACTTGTGGCCGTTGGGGTTGGGATTTTATATTTTATAGCTACCCAAGACAGCGAGGTATTGGGTATATCAAACGATCTATTAGTTAGTGTGCCTATACCAGATAGCCTTGATATGTTTTTAGGGCAATTTAGTACGCCAAATTTTTCTGAAATTTTAAACCCAGCCATTTGGGTTACAGCTTTTACCATTGCTCTAGTTGCTAGTTTAGAGACCTTGCTTTGTGTAGAGGCTTCCGATAAGTTAGATCCTCAAAAAAGAGTTACACCAACCAATAAAGAACTGCTTGCTCAAGGTGCTGGTAATATAGTATCTGGTTTAATTGGTGGTTTGCCAGTAACGCAAGTAATTGTAAGATCTTCTGCTAATATACAATCTGGTGGTAAAACTAAAATGGCCGCTATTATACACGGGTTTTTATTGTTAATATCTGTAGTTGCAATTCCTACACTACTTAACAAAATACCTTTATCTGTACTGGCATCTATATTACTTATTGTTGGTTATAAGCTTGCTAAGCCCTCTTTATTTAAACAGATGTATCTATTGGGTTGGAAACAATTTGCTCCTTTTACTGTTACAGTGGCGGGTATTGTATTTACAGATTTGCTTGTAGGTATTTCCTTGGGTTTAATTGTTGGTGTTGTTGTTATACTAATTAAGAGTTATCAAAACTCTCACTTTTTACACATTGAAGATAAAAGTAATGGCTTAGTTAAAGTAAAAATGACCTTAGCAGAAGAGGTTACCTTTTTTAACAAAGGTGCTATTTTAAAAGAGTTGGACGCATTACCTAAAGACAGTAGTTTAGAGCTAGATGTAACAAAGACACGTTATTTGGATAACGACATTATCGAAATACTTGAAGATTTTCAGCAAAAGGCTCAAACCAGGAACATTTCTATTATATTAATTTCTGAAAGAGCAGTGGTAGAAAATCCAGAAAGTTTTATCGAATTTTTCACATTAAGACCCAAAAAAGTATCGTAAATTTATACCAGTAATAAATAATAATTATGAGAGCACACACAAAACAAACACAACAGGCGATGAGCCCAGATGCGGCCTTACAAGCATTAAAAGACGGTAATAAAAGATTTGTAACAAACACTCAAGTCTCTAGAGATTTAATGCAACAGGTTGCAGATACAAGCACAGGACAATATCCTTTCGCTACGGTGTTACACTGTATAGATTCAAGGGTTTCTGCAGAATTGGTTTTCGACCAAGGTATTGGAGATTTATTTAGTATTCGTATCGCAGGAAATTTTGTGAACGAGGATATTCTAGGATCCATGGAGTTTGCAACAAAACTAGCAGGCACTAAAGTTGTTGTTATTTTAGGTCATACAGCCTGTGGCGCTGTAAAGGGAGCCTGTGATCATGCAAAATTAGGAAACCTAACAGGTTTGCTCGAGAAAATAGCTCCTGCTGTCTCTCAGGTTAAAGATCCTACAGATGCAGCACTGCGCACCTCTGGCAATATTGATTTTGTAAACCGCGTGGCAATTAAAAACGTGCACATGGCTATTGATAATCTTAGAGCTATGAGCCCTGTTTTAAAAGAGATGGAAGATACGGGCCATATTAAAGTAGTAGGGGCTATGTACCACATAGAAAACGGACAAGTAACCTTTCTATAACCTACACTGTCATAAATTAAAAAACCGCTTCTTTTGAGAAGCGGTTTTTTTTGGTATTTACTTTTAGGTCATAGCTCTGTGGGTAGGCCACCTAGTCTTTTCTCAATTTTTTTCTTTTTAACAGTGAGTCTTTTCATGAGGTCCATTAGCGACTCATCTTTTGTCTCTTTGTAACGTTGGTTAATAGCTAATATGAGCCTTTTTGCCTCGCGTGATGCAGCAACTTTGTCGCTGGTAGACATATGGCTCATTTTTGCATCTTCATATGTCTTTGCTTGTTGTAATAAATCCATCTTATTATTTTTAAACTTGGGTAATTAAGTTACACAATACGCAGGTTGTTCTACTTATTGAACTGTTGTGTTTTTTGGACAATATTAATGTATTTTTTAAAACTAGACTAACAATAAGTGAAGCAAGATTAAGGTAATATTTGTCTTGTTGAAAGTTGGAATTAGTGCTGTATTTTTTTTGTTTTCTGAAAAAAAAAATATCAAAAAAAATATCAAAAAAAAACTGCGCTAGATGCGCAGTTTTGTATTGTATTAAGATATTTCTGACCTCCCTTTGAGGCGAACTTCTATTTTTTTCTTTTTTGCGGTGATGCGTTTCATGGCATCCATTAATTTCTCGTCTTTAGTTTCTTTGTACATTTCGTTGATAGCAAGTACAAGTCTTTTTGCCTCCCGTGATGCGTGTACACGGTCACTGGTAGACATGTGGCTCATCTTAGCTTTTTCAAACTCAGCTGCTTGTTCTAATAAATCCATCATTTGTTTGATAATTTAACTTTTTATAAACCTACAAAAATAGGGTGGATTGTGCAAGGGGTATATCTTGATTGTGATTTCTTTAACATTGAGCCTATTATTTTTGACATCCTACTGTAGGGTATTGGGCTATAAACACCTCTTTTTTTGATATCTTAACATGAACTTAGAACCTAGTACTATTACACAAAAAAATATTTGTCAAAAAAAATAAGCCCTAGTATAGGGCTTATTTTTTGTTATTTTGTGTGAGAACCGTCACAATATCCATTTTCATCTTGTGTGTTACCACATTGGCACTTTGGGCGATCTGTTTTGTTTTCTATCATAGCGTTATCGTTTATTTAAGTTTATGTCTAGTGTAATTGTGTCATTTATTAAATTGTCACCTAGGTTTTCAAAAAAGTTCCCTGAAGCAAACTTAATATTATACTTAGTTCTGTCAAAGGTCATTTTTCCTGTTATTTTATCTTTTAAAATTGTTACAGAGAAATTAACAGGATGGGTAATTTCTTTGATTGTTAAATCTCCAGATACTTCATATAGGTTTCCTTTTTTTGTTAGCACCTTGTTTATAGATACGTATGCAACAGGATGTGTATTTACATCAAAAAAATCAGCCGATTTTAAATGCCCTTCAAGTTGTTGTTTTCCTTCTCCAGTTAAATCTGTGTTGGTTAAACTTTCCATGTTTACCTCAAAAATACCAGAAGGATCTTTTAGGTTTTCTAAGTCTAAAGATGCTTTTACAAATTTTAATGTACCTGTGTGAGTTTGGCTTGTAATTTTTTTTCCAATCCAGGTTACGGTGCTTGTATCTAGGTTGAAATTGGATTGACAATAGGTAACCAGCGTTACAGAAAAAAGAAGTACTGTTAGTAATGATTTCATAATTTATAGTTTGTTTTTTTTATTAGTTACACAAAAGTACTATTTTTGGTTATATAAAGTAACATGTTACCTTTAGGTAACTGTAATTTTGTAGATACAATAAAGTAACTAAAACAGTTTTATGAAAGTAACTAATGAGCTTTGTCCCGTAAGTATGTTTACCGAGATGTTGGGAGGTAAATGGAAGTTAATTATTATTAATATTATAAGAAAAAGAGGTGTTATGCGCTTTGGACAACTAGCGGCGTCTATCCCAAATATCTCACGTAAGGTATTAACAGATCAATTAAAAGGTCTTGAAAAAGACAAGCTTATTTCTAGAAAACAATACCAACAAATTCCTCCAAAGGTAGAGTATAGTTTAACAGATAAATCTCAGAGTTTGTGTCCTGTGTTTAAAACAATAGAGCAGTGGGTTGAACAATAATGTCTCAACAACAGGGAGTTATACTGTAACTCTTTTTAGAGTATTTGGAATTATTTAAACTCTAATTATGATGTATTAACTATATTTACTAACAATCATAACGAAGTTTTTTTTATATGATGTTTGTATTACGCTTTTATAACCTATCTCATGAAAAATAAGTCTTTCCTTTTCTCATTCCTTTTTTTGTTTTTATGGCAAGTTTCAGTTGCACAACAAACAATATTAAGTGATAGCAATTTGCCTATTATGGTAATTTCAACAGATATAGATCCCCAAACAAATTTGCCTACAGAAATACCAGATGAGCCAAAAGTACTGGGTAGTATGCAACTTATTTATAGACCTGATGGAACTAGAAATTATTTAACAGATAGTACCAATGAATTGTATCTAAACTATAAGGGTAGGATAGGGATCGAATTAAGAGGAAGTAGCTCCCAAGCATTAGATAAAAAACCATATGGCTTTACCACACTTTTGCAAGATGGTGATTCTAACAACAATGTTAGCCTTTTAGGGATGCCTTCAGAGAATGATTGGGTATTAAATTCTTTAGCGTTTGATCCCTCTATGATTCGTGATTATTTGTCATACACTTTGGCTAGTAATATGGGTAATTACGCCCCAAGAGTTGCCTATATTGAAGTAATTGTTAATGGAGATTACAAAGGAGTCTATTTTTTAACCGAAAAAGTTAAGAGAGATTCTGACAGAGTGAACTTAAAAAAAATAGCTGATGATGATAATGATTTTCCTGATATAACTGGAGGCTACATAGTAAAGGCAGATAAAACCACTGGAGGTGATGAAATAGCTTGGACGTTGCCTAACTATGGCGGTTGGGACACCAATTTCTTGCATCATTATCCAAAAACAGAGGATATTACCTCTGCGCAAGCTAATTATATAGAAAATGTTTTTTATGACTTGGCAGCACAAACAAACCCTGCTAATACATCTATTGTTGATGGGTATCCATCAATGATAGATATTCCCAGCTTTGTAGATTATATGCTAATGGCAGAATTTGCCTCAAATCCTGACTCCTATCAATTTAGTACCTATTTCCATAAAGATAGAGGTGGTAAACTCAGGGCAGGTCCTGTTTGGGATTACAACTTATCCTTCGGAAATGATTTATTTGTTTTTGGGTTTGATAGAAGCTTTTATGATGTATGGCAATTTGATTTTGAAAATAGGGGCGCTAAATTTTGGAGAGATTTATTTGAAGACTCCACCTTTAATTGCTACTTGGCTAAACGCTGGTTTGAGCTAACAGAGGCAAATAACCCACTAAATTATTTTACAATTACAAATCTAATGGACGGGTATGTAGCCTTGTTAAACGAATCACAGCAAAGAGAACTACAACGATGGCCGCCTGAGGAGGGTTGGCCCACCGTTGCCGATCAAGCGCAAAATATTATCGAGATGAAAGGTTGGATTCAAGAGAGAATTGCTTGGATGGGCGCAAATATTGGTTCTTCTAGTAATTGTTTGGATGTTCCTGTCCCAGCTTTAGTGATTAGTAAAATACATTACAACCCTTTAGAGGATGCAGGGTATTCTAGTAAAGAGCTTGAATTTATTGAAATAACCAATACCTCTAATCAAAGTGTTGACTTAACAGGTTATTATATTAGAGAATTAGGAATTTCATATCAATTTGCTGCTAATGCTGTAGTTGATGCAAATCAAAAAATGTATTTAAGTAGTGATCCTACCATATTCGAAAATTATTATGGTTTTGCCCCCTTTGGTGCCTTTACCAGAGATTTAAGCAATCGTTCTTACAACATTATTTTGTCTGACGCTTTAGGCAACACTATAGATCAGGTAAATTATATGGATAGTGATCCTTGGCCAGAACAGGCCGATGGAGAGGGCCCGTATTTACAATTGGTAGATGTAAACTCAGACAACTCCTTGGCAAGTAACTGGATAGCAAGCAGTCAGTCTCTATCTATAGAAGATGTCGCGACACCGAAAACGCAAATAATAGTGTATCCAAACCCTACAAATGGCATAGTAACTATTGAATATGATTTTTCAAATACCGATGCTTTAGAATTTTCAATTTATAATTCAATGGGACAATCTGTAGGGGATTTTATAGTAAACTCAAGTAATTTACAAGTTAATTTGAGTCATCTAAGTAGCGGTTTTTATTACTACAACATCAAAAATAATGGAGTAGTAATTTCTAGAAATAAAATTATTAAAAAATAAAAAAGCCTTACTCTTTTGGGAGAGTAAGGCTTGTAAGTTTTAAAAACAAGGTATAAATTATTCAGTAACTTCTTCTTGCGCTTGTTCCTCTTCTAAGTAGTTAATAAGACCACTTGCATCAAAGTAATCTCCTCCGCTTACAATAAGTCCATCTTTAAAATCCCAGGTGTGGTAGGCTTTCATTTCCCATTTTTTGCCGGTTTCAGTATGCATCCCAGACCAAGTTCCGTAAGACCGTACACTACCATCTGCTATGCCAGTTTCAGCCAAAACACCTGGCAACCAGTTATCAGCGGTGTAAACTACATCTTCCATTTGATCTTGCCATGCTTTTAAATATTGGCCAAATTCTTCTTTTCCAATTTCAGTAGCTCCAAAAAATACAGGTTGCCATTTAATATCTTCATGCAATAAATCTAACTGAGCTTGAAAATCTGCCTCAGAACCCTGAAGTTCTAACATTTTTTTTGCAGTAACGGTATTTTTAGCAAATTCTGGTGGTAAACCTTGAGAGCAAGAAATAAAAAGCGACACTGCTAAAACACTAAGTAATTTTTTCATTTTTTTCATTTTTAAATTAGTTGTTTCACGAAATTAATTTATTTTTTACTATAAAAAAAATAAAAATCATTGCTATGCCTGGAGCCCATAGGAGTGAAGTCACACTATTTTGGGGAGGATTTATATGTTTTACAACTTTATTATTTTGTTTGTCTTAGAAGCATTTTGGTCATTTACCACCCTAACAAAGTAAATTCCTGATGGCAAATCTCCAACCGGTATTCTTTTTGTTTCTGTAGTAATTTTCTTCTTTTTTACATTTCTTCCTCTAGAGTCGTAAATACTAAGATTAAAACTATCAAAGGATTTAATCGCTATATAATCACGAACCAATGTAGTTGTAACCTCAAAACCTACAAAAGCAGTATTATCTAATCCTATTTGGCCATTACTCAATACATTTTGATAGATTCTTATCTCATGTATGTTGCCCTCACAAGAACTAATAGCTAATTCGCTTAAAAAGCCTTCTGAAGGGTTTTCAATTATTAGGGTTTCAAGTGTACCATTATTGGAGTCTCCTGAATTATTGATTGTGTTTCCTACGGTATTTATAATCATACCATTACTATCCATTAAATGAGCGAAGGTACATTGCGGATTTATACTACCACAATAACTTATAACGTCAAGCTCTACTTTATAGATTTCTTGTAAACTTGATAAATCAACAGATAGTCTTGATGGGTAAAGCCATACATATGTTGATTCTATTCCAAAAAAGCAAGAGCCTTCTCCACAATCATCAGAAGTTGCAGTAACAAAGCTAAGATCCAAATTTTGCTCTGTCCAAATCTCATTACAGAGCGTATTTGAAGGAACATTATCAAGCGTAAGTGTTATTGTTTGTCCTGAGGCAACTAGTTGTATAGAGAGTAAAAAGGATAGTGATAAAATTTTATTAAGCTTCATACTATTGTTTTTAAAAGTTATTTTATTTATAATTTTTTGGCAGTATTTACATGTAAGATAAATTTAGGCCATATTACTAGATGCTACAATACGCTCTGTAACGTTTATTACACAATCTTAAATTGAAATAGGTTGTTACTATTTTAGTTTCCCTTTATTATTTTGTCAATTACTTTTTGGCCAGTGTCTAGGTCTGTGATTTCAATAAGATAAATACCATGAGGTACGTTTTGAATTTCAATTACAGATTTATTTGTCATACTGCTAATTAATCTTCCATTTAAGTCGTGTAGATTAGCTTCGTAATTTAGATTTTTTGGAACATCAATATTGATAATATCTATTGCCGGATTTGGATAAATACGAATACTTGAATTTGTTAATTCATGAGTCGATAAAACCGGATTTAAATCAAATTTATAAATCTGTGTTACATATTGTGAAAAACTAGTTCCATTTATGATATACACCTCTCCATTAATTATGAAAGAAGCAGGAGCCCAACGAGATCCCTCAGGGTGAGAAGGCAATTCATCCCATGTGTCTGTTGCAGGGTCATAAGCCCAAAATTCCCCGGTATTCATAGAGCCGTGGTCATCTCCGTCACCACTTAGCACATAGCCTAAGCCATCATAGGAAAATTGTGTCCCCGCCACTCGACCTTCTGCTGGAAGTGTTGCTACTTGAGTCCAAGTTTCTCCAGCAATGTCGTAACCAAACCAATCATTAAAGATACCATCACCATGTCCGAAGCCCGTATAAACGTAATCACCAATACCAAATTGATATGGATGATGTCTCCCCAGAGAAGGTAAATCATCTTTTTGAGACCAAGTGTTTGATGCAATATCATACTCCCACCAATCCTTCAGATTTCCTAATGAACCTCCTCCTCCTAATCCTACAAATACTTTTCCGTTGTGCGCTATCATAGCCGGGTGCGTTCTTTCTGCACACGGACAAGAGGCCAATTCTGTCCAACTCATATTCGAAGGGTCAAATACCCATAAATCATTTAATAGTGACGTGCCATCATATCCAAATCCAAAATATGCTTTCCCATCCCAAGTATCACCAATCGCAAAACCACGAGCCGCACCGGGAAAAGGGGTAAGTTCTGTCCAAGAATCGTTTACAGGGTCGTACTGATAAAAATCATCCCGCATACCGGAATCCGAATTACCAGCGACAATGTAGCCCATGTCGTCAAAACTAAAAGCAAAAGAGTGATGTGTTTCATTAAAAGCATTAGGTAAAGAAGTTACTTCTACCCAGTCTTGCGCTTGGACCTGGAAATACATGCAAAGAAATAAAACATAAACTAATTTCATAATTAAGAGGTTTGTTGATCAATTATTAATCATCTGTTATTGATACGTTGTCAATTTATAAAATAGTGGCAGTACCCACAATACGTTATGAAGCGTATTTTAAGGTAAAGGGGCTTACTTGAAAAAACATTCATATTTTAAACAATCACGAAAGTGATTAATTTCTAGTTTCTGCCAAATTCGATTTCTATGAGTTCGTGAAGTGTTTTGAGAAATATACATTATTTCTGATATTTGCTCATTGGTATGTCCTTTGATAATAAATTTGAGAGTTTCTTTTTCTCTTATCGTTAATGAAGAAAATTTTTCAACATTATTTTTTATAAAGTGATTTTGTTTAATAATATTTTTAAATGAATTTATAGTGCCCTCAAAATTAGACGCCTGTTCTTTAAACTCAAAAACTGCTTTTCCACAGTCATCTGTTCCTTTAAAAGTGATTTCTAACTCCTGATCTTTGCTCTTAGAATCTTTAATATTAAATCCTTCACTCAACCAATTTTCAGCGTCTATTTCAGTCGCAAAATACTTTGGTTTAAAGCCACTAGTCGAATTCTCATTAAATATGCCCATTGTTTCAACGTAAGCCAACACATCCTGTCCAACAACAAATGCAACTTGATCAAAACCATCATGATTATTAGCTATAAATCCAGCTTTAAAAATTGGTTTTGAAATGTTTTCGTC
>Ga0307998_1001223_pt1 | contig 13860 bp, 12 predicted proteins | sample Davwhametageno37_FD_203147 | JGI IMG/M metagenome (GOLD analysis project Ga0307998, IMG submission 203147) | Marine microbial communities from Davis Island wharf, Antarctic Ocean - #37 | ecosystem: Environmental > Aquatic > Marine > Unclassified | place: Antarctic Ocean: Davis Island wharf... | reverse complement strand
CAGTTGATTGATGTAGTAAAAGAGCACAACTTGAAATCGGTGCATTGTTTTATTCCGATGGGCAATGAGGTTGATGTTCGATCCTTTATTGAGTATTGTTTGGGACAATCGATAATTGTGGTCTGCCCAAAAACATTGAAGAAAACTCAATTAAAGCATTTGATTTTAAGTGACTTAACTTCAGTTGAAAAAGGTGTTTTTGGAACAGTTTATCCTTCTGGGGATAATGAGTTTACAAAAGAATTGGATTTAATCGTTGTTCCTGGTTTGGCCTATGATAATCAAGGTGGTAGATTGGGATATGGCGGTGGGTATTACGATACGTTTTTAGCTACTCAACCCAATGCACTGAAAGTTGGGGTAGGATTTCAAAGTCAATTGATAGCCGAAGTTCCAATGGAAGAGCATGATGTGAAATTGGATATGATTATTTCTAAGTAAGAGAGAACAATTAACTACCGTCATTCCCGTGAAAACGGGAATCTAAAATCTTGGAGATTTATTTGCTGCTCAACAACATAATCAAAAACCATTTAAAATTGAAAAACGAAGGTTTAAAAATCTTACAAGTAGAGCTAAAGAACTCGGAAATTGCTTTAAGTAATTCTACCTTTGAACCACTCAATTACCCAGGTGGACTTACAACTCTTACAAGAAAACGATGCCACTCTTTTTACTAAGGTAAAAGGAAACGATCAGCTTGCGTTTGAAGTGCTTTTTAAGAAGTACTATCAGTCATTGTGCTCCTATGCTTTCCAGTTTATGGAAGAGGACCTGGGTTCTGAAGAAATAGTTCAAGATGTATTCTGTTCGATTTGGGAGCAACGCGAAACCGCTGAAATAGAATCCTTCAAAAGCTATTGTTATCGTGCAGTTAGAAACAAGTGCCTAAATGCAATCAAACACATTAAGGTTAGAGAGGAATACAAAGCGCACAACCAATACCAACAAGACTTAGAACAAGGAAATTTCGACGAAGAAGGACCGGTAAATGAACTTTCTGAAAATATTGAAGCCGTAATTGAGGCTATGCCTGACATGCGAAAAAAGGTTTTTAAAATGAGTCGATACGATGGCCTTAAATACCGTGAGATAGCAGAAAAATTGGGCATTTCGATAAAAACAGTGGAGATACACATGAGTAAAGCGTTGGCTTATTTAAGAGTCGAATTAGCACAATATGTGACGCTGATGTTAGCACTCATTCATTTTTATTTTAATAACAAGTAGGGGTATTTGAAAAGTAAGTTGTCATAAAGGAAAGCATGAGCAAAGAAGAGCGATATAGCGAAGAGATTATTGATTTAATTGCCAAGAAATTGTCAGGAAACTTATCCGATGATGAACAAAAGCAATTCGAATCATGGTTGGCTGAATCTGAGGCTAATCGAAGCTATGTTGCTGAATATTCTAACATTTGGAAAGCTTCACAACAACCACTTGAAGTAAATACTGATGCTGCTTGGAATAAAGTGAAATCTAGAATTAAGACGGATATTCCAATCGTTCAGATTTCCAAAAAAGCTACTCCGTTTTATAGAATTGCAGTTGCTGCCAGTGTTATTTTACTAATGACAGTATCGGCATTTTACTATTTCAATTCGGGAACTACCTACGAAGCGAGCAACGAACAAATAGCGGTGTTGTTGGAAGATGGATCTGATATTAATTTGAATTCGAATTCTAGCCTTAAAGTGGTGTCAGATTTTAACGAAAACGAAAGAAGAGTTGCTTTGGACGGTGAAGCTTACTTCGATATTGCAAAAGATAAATCGAAACCCTTTATCATTGAGACCGACTTAGTGAATGTTATGGTGTTGGGAACTTCATTCAACGTAAATGAATGCGCAGATAGTGTTGTAGTTACTGTGACTTCTGGAATTGTTGAGGTAAGTGACATAAGCTCAGAAACCAACAAACGAAAATTGCTGAAAGGCGAACGTTTGGTTTTTAGAAACAACAAAAAGTCCTTTCGAAATCTGGCTTTTGACGAAAATGATTTTGCTTGGAAAACCAGAACTTTGGTATTCCGAAGAACCTATTTAGAAAATGCGTTTAAAGTAATTGAATCAACCTATGGTGTTGACGTTCAGTTAGAAAACGCAGCAATTAATAATTGCAAGCTTACGGCACAATTCGAAGATCAAACCTTAGAAGAGGTGTTGGAAGTTATCCAATCAACATTTGGATTAACGGTAAAACAAACCGAAAAAACAATTACAATATCCGGTGAAGGTTGCAATTAGCATAACGCTCCTTTGCCTTGGTTTAATGACCGGGAAAATAGTTGTAGGACAAGAAGTTCTCCAACAAAAAATCAGTATTTCTTTTTCTAATCAAACGGTAGAACAAGCTTTGTTTGAATTGGGAAAACAACTCAATGTTTCCTTCTCGTACAATGCCTCCAAATTCCCGATTGATTCTGTTGTAACTCAGAATTTCAAAGATGAATTTGTCGAGGAGGTGGTTCAAGATTTATTGCATGAGAAAGTAGAATTGAGCCAAAAAGGAAGGCACGTTATAATACGTTCAACAGGGGTAAAGAAGCAATCAAAACGTGATTTGACTATAACTGGACAAGTAACGGATTACACCACCAAAATCCCCTTGGAAAACGTAACAGTGCATATCCTTGAAAGCAGCGAGATTTCCAGCACGAACGCAAAAGGATATTATACGATTGAAGTGACCACACGATCAACTTTTATTGAATTGGTGTACAATACAAAAGGCTATGAGTCTGAGGTGGTGGTGATAGAACCTTCAGATGAAATATTGGTGAATGTGGGTTTGAAATTGAATTCTATTGAGAAAATTGAAACCAAACCCAGTCAGCCAATTGTCAATATTGCACCAAAACCTTCTTTGGAAGAAAGTGCCATTGCCAAAATTTTGGTGACTGATGAGCAGCGTTTTATTACAGAAGATTTATTGGAGTTTTTACAAGATAGATCTTGGCAAGTATCGGTACTTCCTATGTTAGGAACAAATGGATCGGCTAGTGGTATTATTGACAATAAGTTGTCCTTGAACATTTTTGCGGGTTACAACCACGGTGTAGATGGATTTGAATTAGGAGGGTTTCTCAATTTGATTGAAAATGATGTGAAAGGTGCTCAGATTGGTGGCTTTGGAAATGTTACTGGAAATAATTTGGAAGGTTTGCAAGTCGGTGGATTTTTTAACCACAATTTTGGAAAGGTGAAAGGCCTTCAAATAGGAGGATTTAGCAATTCGGTTATAGATTCTGTTCATGGTTTACAAATTGGGGGTTTCTCTAATATTGCTATGAATTATGTGTATGGAGTTCAGTTAAGCGGTTTTACTAATTTCGTTCGCGATACTATTGAAGGGGTTCAAGCTGCTGGATTTTTGAATGTAACCAAAAGTATTAAAGGCATTCAATTAGCTGGATTTGTAAATTATTCAGAGCAGAATACTTCAGGAATCCAAGGAGCAGGCTTTATTAATTATGCTGGAGGAGTAACAGAAGGACTTCAGGTTGCTGGTTTTGCGAATTATTCCGATTCAATATTGAACGGGTCTCAAATCGCAGGCTACGGAAATTATGCGGAAGATAAAATTAACGGTTTTCAAATCGCAGGATTTGGAAATCTATCCAACAGCACTGTTAACGGGGGGCAAATTTCTGCTTTTATAAATCGGGCAAAGCGTGTAAACGGAGTGCAGATTGGAATTATTAATATTTCTGATACGTTAAAAGGCTTTCCGATAGGGCTAGTTAATATCATTAAGAGTGGATATGTGCGACACGAAATAATGAGTGCCGATTTTATGGCAATTAACTATTCGTTCAAATCAGGTATTCAGCATTTCTATACCATTTGGAGAGGCAGCTATTCTGAGCGATCAAATCAATCCATATTGGGCGCTGGATTTGGATTTGGGTCTTCATTCAACATACTGGAAGACAAACTTTCAACAGACATTAATGTAGTATCCAGCTTTGTCTATATTGAACCTCCTGCAAACAATCCAAGCTTCAATTTGCACAATAAATTTGAGTGGAACTTGAGTTATAATGTTTTTAAATGGTTAGAGATTTTTGGCGGCGCTTCCTTCAATTATTACCTAACGGATAATTTGGCAAAGACTTCTATCCAAGATTATGTTCCCAAAACTGCGAGAGATGTTTACAGCAATGTTACTGCGGACAGCTGGATTGGCTGGCAGGTAGGGTTGAGGCTCTAATCGCATTGGGGGATTTTAAAATCCTGTTTTCTGTTTATTCAGTGGTTTAGATTTTTGATTCGGTATATTTTTCATATTTATACTATCCAAGCATTAGCTTGTTTTTTAACACAGTACATGTTAGCATTTCGTTTTATCCAATCATTCTAATAACAAACATTTTATTGTCTTCAACCTGTCTTTGCTCATAGCCTGCTTCTAATAAATCGGATTCGATTTTCTTAAAAGTTTCTGGATTCCATGATAAAGGAATTTCAGTTGCTAAGATGTCAGACATTGAATTGTATAACAAATGACCTCTTGTTGCTCTGATTTTTGAATAAAGGATAATTACAGAATGAAATTTATGGTGGTGAACTGAGAAAGCGATTTTTGTTTTGCTAAACTTTTTAATTCGCTTCTGTGAATATCTCAACATTAAGAAATCGGGTTCAATTGTTATTTCCAAAGGAACTTTTTTCTTAAGAATCCAAATCGAAGGTAGAAGTAATGCTGGTAATATTAATGGAGATAGTCCTCCAAAGCTTGCCAAAAGGTTTCCGATTAACTCTCCTCCATGACGATTGGTTGTTCTCATTGCAAAGGCAAAAACCAAGAACATGATAATCGAAATGTAAATTATTAAATATGGAATCTTTCCTTTTGTTGGAACTTGATGTTTCATCTCAGTCTAAATGAATGCTAACGTCTCGCGGCCATGAGCAGTAGGCCTTTCGTGGCACGCTCTTCGGTTCTCAGGTTTGGGTTCTTAAATATCATTCGTTTCAAATTTACACCAAACGGCCTATTACTCATTTGGCCACTGTTAGTAGCTTTGCATTATTGCTTAGTCCATTTTACAATGGTGTTTTTCTTTCCAGTTTTAGACTTTATCACGATATAATCACTGGACACCTCAATAATTTCTTTTGTTGTAACATCATTTGATGCACGGACTAAGGGATTCGCTATATTCGTTATAGTCAGCATCGTTCCATTTACCTTCCAAGTGGATGTGTTCATCCAAGTTGAAGTCCATTCATAATTCCATTCAAAAGCATAATCTTCATTGAATTTAATCCGTCTTTCTCGTCCAGAGTTAACGCCCCTCTTTCCAATTGTATACTCTTGTTCTTTCCAAACCCCGAAGAGTGATGAAACATCAAAAGCTGGCTTTTCACCGGAAACTCTTGTGAAAATGCTCGAGCCTCCCTGAGAAGAATCATTTTTATTTTTATACAAAGGATAATGCCATTCTTCAATAGTGATTGGTTCTTCAAAGTTTAATTGTTCTTTTAGCTTTCCTGACCTTATGAATTCTCCATATTTATATTCATACTTCTTCCTATCAGTTGATACGGTCCAAGAACCTCTGGTAGTATCGCCATTTATTATGTATAACAGCTCAGTTGTAGTAAATACTAAAAAGCAGTTATAACTTCCAATCATAAGGTTGATTTCTTTGGTATCCATACCCCCTTCGGCATTTTCTGATACATAATGTTTATCTAACTTCCAGACACCAAGAGGTGAAGAAATCTGCCCGAATGCACAGATTGAAACAAAAAATGCAAGTATTAAACTGGAAACGATTTTTTTCATCGGCATTGCAACTAACTAGTTTATAAGCGGACAAAAGTTCCGTATATCCATCCAAAAGTAGGGGGATAAGACGAAGTTTTGAAACATTTATGTTATTTAAGAATCTAAAATACTAAAAGTAAAGTAGCTTTTAGTCAACCACTTCATTGTCCTCAGTCAATTGCTTGCGATACAGCACAGCATAAGAGGAGCTTTCGTCTTTCATTAAAGACTCGTGGGTTCCTTGTTCAAGGACAGTGCCTTCGTCCAAAACAAAGATTTGATCGCAATGTGCAACCGAACTTACACGATGAGAGATAATAAGAGTGGTTTTGTCTTTCATTACCGAAGTAAGGTTGTTGATGATTCCTTTTTCAGTTTCGGTGTCTACGGCAGATAGGCAATCGTCAAAAATCAGAATCTTAGGTTTTCCTACAATAGCCCGAGCAATTGAGATACGCTGTTTTTGTCCACCTGAAATCGTTATGCCTCGTTCGCCCAATTTGGTTTCAAATCCTTTTGGAAAATTTTGAATGTTATTGTAAATCTCAGCGTTTTTGGCTGCCTGTTCAACTTCTTCTCGGCTTATGTCCAGCTGAGTTCCAAAAGCAATGTTTTCGGCAATGGTCTCAGAAAACAGGAACACATCTTGCGGCACATAACCGACCGATTTTCTCAATACGTCAAGGTTCAATGTTCTAATATCTCGTCCGTCAATCAGAATAGATCCCGAATCAGTATCGTACAAGCGACTTACTAATCCTGCTAATGAAGATTTCCCGGAACCCGTTCTACCCAAAATCGCTACCGATTCTCCAGCCTTAATTTTTAGATTGATATTTTTTAAGGCTTCTATTCCAGAGTCGGGGTAGGTGAAGGAGACGTTTTTGAATTCAATGTTTCCATGAATTTCCATTTTCTCGTTGGTTGGATTTACAATCGAAGCTTTGGTATCCATAAATTCATTGATACGCTGCTGCGAAGCCGCTGCGCGCTGCACCAAAGAAGTTACCCAACCTAAACTAGCAACAGGCCAAGTCAACATGTTTACGTAAATCACAAATTCAGCAATGTTACCCATGCTTATTTTTCCTTCCATAGCCAGTCGGCCACCAATAAAAATGGTCATTATGGTACTTACTCCAATAAGCAAAGTCATAAGCGGCATAAAGATCGCGTTAACTCTCACTAAATCTAAGTTCTTGTCTTTATAGTCTTCCAATTCGTTTTTGAAGAAAGCTTCTTTATCCAGTTGCTGGTTGTAGGCTTTTATTACTCGAATTCCTGAAAACGCCTCTTGGACAAAAGTGCTTAATGCAGAAAGTTGTCGTTGAATGATCTCACTCTTTCTATTGATGATATTACTTACATAATAAATCCCAACAGACAGCAAGGGTAGAGGAGTGAGGACATAAATCGTCAATTCTACGTTTACGTTCAGCATAGCTGTAATCACAAAAGTGAAGAGCACAACCAAGTTGATTGTGTACATAATTGCCGGACCAAAATACATTCGAACTTTACTTACATCATCACTGATGCGATTCATTAAATCGCCGGTATTGTTTTTTCGATAAAAAGCCAATTCCAAATTTTGGTATTGCTCAAAAATGGCATTCTTCATATCGTATTCTATCAACCTAGACATTACGATAATGGTCATTCGGGTAGTAAAAAGAAAGAATCCTTTTAATAAAGCAAAGCCCAAAACCAAACCAGCAAACATTAATAATTGATCGGTTAGCGCATTGTAAATCAGACTACTTTCAGTTCCATCGGCTGCCAGTTTATACTGTTTAGTAGCTTCTAAAACAGTATCAAATGCTTCTTGAATAATTTGAGCAGGCAAGATGGCAAAGAGGTTAGATACGGACACAAATAAAATTCCAAGAAACAAACGCCAGCGGTACTTCCAGAAGTATTTGTTAAGTGAGTAAAGTGCCTTCATGAATGCTTTTTAACGCTTTTGTGAGTAAGGAATTTGACTACATTTGCCGCGCCCAATTCGAGCGGCAAATGTAGGTAGAGAAAGAAACCTAGTTAAGTTAAAAGTTATTAGAAATGGAAAATTCTGCAATTGAATCAAATGTCCTAGAGCAAATGATGCTTAAGGAGCACGAACAAGTTGTTTTTTGTACAGATAAAGCAACTGGACTTAAGGCTATTATAGCAATTCACAACACTGTTTTAGGTCCGGCATTAGGCGGAACTAGAATGTGGCAATATGAAAACGAAGCATTGGCATTGAACGATGTATTGCGTTTGTCAAGAGGAATGAGTTATAAGGCGGCCATTAGTGGATTAAACTTAGGTGGTGGAAAAGCGGTAATTATCGGGGATTCTAGAACTCAAAAGAACGAAGCACTTATGCGTCGTTTTGGAAAGTTTGTCGACAGCCTTGATGGCAAGTATATAACTGCCGAAGATGTTGGAATGTCTCCTATTGACATGGAATACATTCACGACGAAACAGATCACGTTGCTGGTTTGCCAGAAACATTAGGTGGCGGAGGTGATCCTTCTCCAGTTACTGCTTATGGCGTATACATGGGCATGAAAGCATCTGCTAAAAAGATGTACGGTTCTGATGATTTGTCTGGAAAGAGAATCATTGTTCAAGGTGCTGGTCATGTTGGTCAATACTTGATTGAGTACTTGGTAAAAGAAGGCGCTAAAGTTGGTGTTTCAGACATTTTTGCGGATAAACTAAAAGAAGTTCAGTCTAAATTTAACGGAGTAGATATTGTTGATCCAAACGGAATTTACGACGAAGCAATGGACATTTATGCTCCTTGTGCTTTGGGTGCAACAGTGAATGACGATACTTTGCCTAAGTTGAAATGTGCAATTATTGCAGGTGCTGCTAACAATCAATTGGCGAATGAAGCTAAGCATGGACAAATCGTTTTGGACAAAGGAATGATTTACGCTCCAGATTTCTTGATTAATGCTGGTGGTCTTATCAATTGTTATTCTGAATTAGAAGGATACAACAGAGACCGTGCAATGAGCAAGACTGAAGAGATTTACAATACGACAATGAATATTTTGTTGCGTGCTGAGGAAAATAACATTCCTACGTACAAAGCCGCAAATGAAATGGCTGAGCAAAGAATCGAAGCCATTGGAAACATTAATAAAGTACTTTAAACAAGCGTTTAAACAAAACAATTCATGCTCAATCGGAGATATTTAAGAGTCAAAATTCTACAAGCTTTATACGCTTGGATTCAATCGGGTTCTGACGATTTACCTAAAGCTGAACGCGAAATGCAGAAAAGCACAAATCAAGTTTACGATTTGTACTTCAATATGCTTTTGCTGGTTGAGGAGGTATTTACATCTGCTCAAAATTTGATTGAAGTCAAAAAAGAAAAAATCTTGCCTACACAAGAAGATTTGAACCCTAATCTTCATTTTGTCAAGAATAAAGCGGTAGAGAAAATTGTAAATAATACAGAGTATCGCCGTGGAATTGATACTCGAAAGCTGACTTGGGATCTAAATTCTGATAACGTACGCAAGTTGTTTCGTCAAATAGAGGCGAGCAAACTGTATAAAACTTACATGGAGAAAGAAGAGGATACGTTTAAAAACGATAAAGCCTTTTTGATCAAAATCTATGAAGAGTTTTTTGTAGATAATGAGGTGTTCGATCAATTGTTGGAAGAGCAGAACATGTACTGGGTTATCGATTTGGAAATAGTGAATATTGCTGTTGTTAAAACGCTGCAAAGGCTGAAAGAACGTTATATGCATAGCGATCATATTCTTGCTGATTTGTTCAAGGACAGAGAAGAAGACACTAAGTTTATGAAAGAACTATTCCGTAAGACATTGAGTTTCGATAAAGATTATTCTGATCTTATTGAAAAGCAGTTGAGCAATTGGGATATAGATCGTTTGGCTCAAATTGATATCATTTTATTAAAAATGGCATTGTGTGAGTTTGAGCATTTCGCAGGTATCCCAGTCAAAGTTTCTATGAACGAATACATCGACTTAAGCAAGAATTTTAGTACTCCAAGAAGTAAGGGGTTTATCAATGGAGTACTCGATAAAATTGTTGCTAAGTGGAAAGACGAGGGAAGAATCAACAAAACAGGTCGCGGATTAATCGAATAAACATGGAAGTTCAAATTCTGAATCGTAACAATTCTATCGCAAACAGTTTTTTAGCTGAACTTAGAGATGTGTCGATTCAAAAAGACTCCATGCGATTTAGAAAAAACATTGAACGCCTAGGTTGGTTTTTAGGCTATGAAGCCTCTAAATCTCTGAATTATCAGATTCAAAACGTCACCACTCCGTTAGCTGAGGCTAATGAAAATACCGTTTCAGATGCATTAGTAGTTGCTTCTGTTTTGCGTGCTGGAATGCCTTTGCATAATGGAGTTCTAGAAATATTCGATAAGGCAGAAAATGCTTTTGTATCCGCTTACAGGATTGAAAATGCAGACGGTTCATTAGAGTTTAAAATTGAATACAACGCTGCGCCAAATTTGGAAGGAAAAACACTGTTGTTGTGCGATCCAATGCTGGCTACGGGTAATTCTATGCTATTGGCTTATGAAGCATTATTGAAGCATGGAACGCCAAAGCAAGTCATTATTTTATCTGTTATTGGAAGCGAGAAAGGAGTGGAGTTTGTAAAAGAAAAATTTCCTTCTAATGCAAAATTGATAATAGGTGCTGTCGATCCAATCTTGAATGAACAATCTTATATTGTTCCTGGTTTGGGAGATGCTGGAGATTTGTGCTACGGATCAAAGGAGTAGCGTTTCATAGAATTCAACGCTAATTTTGAATCCACGGAAATAGTAGACCAACTGCATGCTGATTTTCCGAAAGCCAAAACTAGATTTGATGAATTGAACGAAACTAAGAGAACCGAATATTTTAGTTTTATCACTTTGGCAGTATGATCAGAAACTAAGGAAAAGAGAGTTCATAAAAGTCCTCTCAGAATTATTGAACGAATAAAACAAAACATGCATAGGTTACTCATATTATTCTTGGCACTATCAATGGTTTTCGCAGGTTGCGAAGAGAGTGATGGTAATGGAGCTTATTTTTTTGAAGATGAGTATTACGAGGATGACGAATATGAAGAAGATCTTGTAGAAGAAGAAAAAACACAAGAGGTTATTCCGCCGCCACCAGTGGATGTGATACCTGAAGACCTAGAGGAACGTGGTTTTCAAGACGCACAAGACAAACAGTTTAAACCAGAAAGTGTAAAAGATTTAATTGATGTAGTTACTACCAACGATAAGCTAGATACCAATAAACTGGTAGCCAATATCATCAATAACTTGAAGTACATAAGTAAGCAGTCTTTGGGCTTAGCGTTTACATGCGAATATTTTGGATACTTTACCTCCAATTTGCTAATTCCGATGAAAGAAGGGGAAGAATTTACTTCCATTTATTTACCTCGAAAGTTTGGAAAGAAAAAGTACCATTTCATTCTTATGAATTTTAAAGGAAGTATTGGCTGTAAGAATTACGCAGTGGAATGCAAACAAAATACAATGGGTTACAACGAGATATTTGTGTTTTGGCCTGAGAATGACAAACAACGTACCCAGTGCGGTATGATCTTCGCTATTTCTGATGAATATCTAAAGGATATGAAAACGAGGTTGAATATCAATTATAGAATAGGGGAAGAAGATGCAAACTATTCTAGTTTTGGAAATGTTGAATACTTACTCGAAAAATCTATTCCAGGCGGAGGGCTTTAAGATATAACGCCAGATCCAATAGATTCTTCTCCATTATACCAAGCCACAAACTGACCCGGTGCAATGCCCCAAATGGGTTTGTCAAATATTACGTAAATTCCATTTTTACGAGAAAATAAAGTTGCTTTTGACAATGCTTGACGATACCGAATACGAACATCAAACTCTTGTTGAGTTCCCATCTCTAGTTTTAAATCCTCTCGAATCCAATGCACGTCTTCTTTAGGAACGAAGAGTCCTTTTCTTGAAAGTCCAGGAAAATCATGTCCTTGGCCGGTATATACAATATTCTCTTTTGTGTCGATATGCACTACAAAAAGTGCTTCAGGAGTTCCACCTATTCCCAATCCCTTGCGCTGACCAATGGTATAGTAATGAGCCCCGTTATGGGTTCCTACTTTTTTACCAATCGAAGATGCGTAACGGTACGGTGCTGAAAGAATTTCTAAATCAGTTGCCTTTTCATCCCTTTGGTATATTTCGTGATTGGCCTCTACCTCAATAACATCGCCTTCGATAGGCTTTAACTGTTGTTGCAAAAAATCGGGCAGTTTGACTTTACCAATGAAACACAAGCCTTGAGAATCTTTTTTGCCAGCTGTTACCAATCCAGCTTCTTCGGCAAGTTTGCGAACTTCTGGTTTTTCCATATCCCCAATAGGGAAGAGGGCTTTTGATAACTGCTCCTGGTTTACTTGACACAAAAAGTAGCTTTGGTCTTTGTTGTCATCTTTTCCAGCCAATAAACGATAGGTTGCTTTGCCGTTTACTGTTATGGTTTCTTTTCTGCAATAATGTCCAGTTGCCACATAATCGGCACCAAGTTGTAAAGCAGCTTTTAAGAATACATCAAACTTTATTTCTCGATTACAAAGTACGTCTGGGTTTGGAGTTCTTCCAGCTTCATATTCTCTGAACATGTAGTCGACAATACGCTCTTTGTACTCTTTGCTTAAATCTATGGTTTGAATTGGTATTCCAAGTTGGTCAGCAACCAATTGAGCATCGTAGCTATCCTCAATCCATGGGCAATCGTCAGAAATAGTGACAGAGGTATCGTGCCAGTTCTTCATGAACAAACCAATCACCTCGTAACCTTCTTGAATTAACTTAAGTGCAGCAACGCTTGAATCAACGCCACCACTCATACCAACTACCACTCGTTTCACAAGGCAAAAGTATACTATCAGAGACCTTTAAAGCGACCTTTTTGTAAGGTCAGAAAAAGAAAGCTATTGAAATATTACACAAATTATATTACTATTGTACTTTTAGAATTATATTTACAAATTACATTTTTATAGTTAGAAGTTTAAACAAAAGCCATATGAAAAATCATTCAGTATTATATTATTCTACAATATTATTAATCGTGTTCTCTATTTTTTCTTGTAAGAAAAAAGGGTGCGATGATGTTGATGCAACCAATTACGATACAGGTGTGAAGAAAAATGATGGAAGTTGTACATATCCTACATATCCTACAAGTGCAATAATTAAATCCGTCACAATTAATAGCTACCCTGAATTAGATTATGGGATTGTATGGGATGAAGGGCAAGGTGATTCTGCCTTACCTGATCTTAAGTTAATTGTGATTGAGCAAAATTCAAATTATAATCCATTGGACACGGCTTTTATTAGTAAGACTTTACCAAATTCCCTAGCTCCAGTAACTTTTAATACAGCACTAGAAGTATCTGCGGATAAGTTGAACTCTATGAATTGGGAGTTTTCCTTGTATGATGATGATGTTTACGATCCGGATTATTATGGTTTCAACTTTGCTATGGCTACTTTTAATTTGGACCTAGCGGATTATACTGTGGATGGATACGCAGGAAATGAATATCCAACAAGTTTAACTCTTACAACATTTGGCGATGGTTTTATTTCATATACAATTGAGATTGAATGGTTAGAATAACAGAACCATAAATTATAAAAAAAATTTTTATAATTCTAATTGAGTTGATTCATAACATTCTTATCCTACCTAAGTATCTAAAAGCAGAATAAAATTGATAGAATGGGTTAATGAGTTTGAGTACTTACAATGTTTTTAATTGACTTCAAAAAAGCTTCTCTTTCTTACTACTCAATTGCCCTTTCCACCGGAAAGTGGCGGAGGAGTTAAGAGTTTTAATCTACTTAAATATTTTTGCCTGAACTATGAGGTATCTTTAGGAACGCTACTTAAAAACGATGATAAAAACGTTCAATCGACATTATTAACCAAGGTATCCTTAGCAGACTATATTGGGGTTGAAATAGTATCTGAACGGAATGCATTAAATTATTTGAAAAGTGTTTTAGCTGGGAAAACCTTAAACGAATTCCG
>Ga0307998_1001221_pt1 | contig 13865 bp, 14 predicted proteins | sample Davwhametageno37_FD_203147 | JGI IMG/M metagenome (GOLD analysis project Ga0307998, IMG submission 203147) | Marine microbial communities from Davis Island wharf, Antarctic Ocean - #37 | ecosystem: Environmental > Aquatic > Marine > Unclassified | place: Antarctic Ocean: Davis Island wharf... | reverse complement strand
GAACTATTAACAATCGAAGCTGTAGTCCTCCCTGGAAAAGGTAAGACGATAATAACGGGTAAACTTGGGGATGTGATGCAAGAATCGATTCATGCAGCAATGAGCGTTGTTAGAAGTCGCGCAGAGAAGTTAGGTATCCAAAATACATTTCATGAAAAGAAAGATATACATATTCATTTCCCTGAGGGAGCAACACCTAAGGATGGACCAAGCGCAGGTATTGGAATAACAACAGCAATTATTTCAAGCTTAACTGGCATACCCGTTTATTCGGATGTTGCAATGACAGGGGAGATCACACTTAGAGGTGAAGTTCTTCCAATTGGGGGCTTAAAAGAAAAATTGTTAGCTGCTCATCGAGGAAATATCAAGAAAATTTTAATACCAGAACAAAATTTAAAAGATTTGATAGATATCCCTGATGAAATTAAGGAGGGGGTTGACGTAATTCCTGTAAAATGGATTGATCAGGTTATTGAAATAGCATTAACAAAGGAGCCTAAAAGATTAAGTAAAGATTCAAAAGGGGATCCTAGTGCATCAAAAAATACAATTCATGTTGATAAAGTAATTGCACACTAGGTATTTAATAGTTTAACTAGCTTTGTTCATGACAATATTGTAAAATTACGAGCAAAATTTTTAACAATTCGGGTGCTTAGCTCAGTTGGTAGAGCGTCGCCCTTACAAGGCGAATGTCACAGGTTCGACCCCTGTAGCACCCACCACTTAGGAGTGGTAGTTCAGTTGGTTAGAATACCGGCCTGTCACGCCGGTGGTCGCGGGTTCGAGTCCCGTCCACTCCGCCAAAAATCGATATAGACTGACAACATAGTTGGTCTATATTAATTTAAAAAGAACCAATAAGATTTATTTTGGTCCTTAACATAACGTTAATTTGAGAACTTTAAATATGCTAGAACAAATTCGAAGTAGGACACAAACTACTTTTGCTAAGGTTATCTTAGTAATCATAATTATTCCTTTCGCACTTTTCGGAATTGATTCATATCTTTCATCAGTTGGAAGTAATATAAGTATTGGTTCAGTTAATGGAGAACCAATAACCTCTCAAGAACTTCAAAAGACCGAAAGTCAATTTATTGCCCAAATTAAAAGTCAAGACGAGTCAACAGACCCTAAAGTTTTTGCAAGCTTAGAGTTTAAAAAAGCTGTTCTAGACAAGCTAATCAGCAAGAAACTTGTTAGCCAAGCAGTTAAAGAATCAGGTTTTTACATTAGTGATAAGCAAGTTGGAACATATATATCAGGCATGCCTGAATTTCAAAAAGATGGGAAATTTTCACAAGAGCAATATGACCAAGTTTTAAAAATAAATAACCTCACACCTAAGAGATTTGATATTAGTATAAAAAAAGATCTTGGTTCACAGCAGGTTAAGGATAGCCTGAGAAAGCTTATCTACACTCCAAAAAATAAAATTCAGCACCTTGTTGATTTAACTTATCAAAAGAGAGATGTAAGTATCTATGAGTTAAAACAAGATGATTTTAAAAAAGAAATTGATCTTTCCGATGTAGCATTAAAAAAAGTATATGAAGAGAGTAAATCATCCTTTATCCGCCCTGATCAGGTAAAAATTAACTTTATTATTCATTCGGTTGCTGGAATAGTTCCTAATATAAAGATATCAGATAAAGAAGTTAAAAATTATTTTACTAATAATATTAATAGATATCAGATAGAACAACAAAGAAGAGCAAAGCATATATTATTTACTGTTGGAGCTGGTTTATCGGATGCCGAGGTAAAAAAGATTGCAGTCAATGCTCAAGATATTCTTAATAAAATTAAAAAAAATCCTAAGACTTTTCAAAAAAATGCAAAGAAATATTCTCAAGATGCAGAATCTGCAAAAAATGGTGGGGATCTCGGTTTCTTCTCTAGAGGTGATATGACTAAAGTATTTGAGGATACAGTTTTCTCTATGTCTAAAAATCAGATTTCCGAACTTATTAAGACTGAGTTCGGTTTTCATATCGTCATGCTAACGGACATAAAAGGAGAAGAGGTTAAATTTGAATCAGTTAAAAACCAAATTAAGGGAGAGTTGATATTTAACGCAGCACTCGCTGAATATGGTTCAAATGCTGAAAATTTTAGCAATATTGTTTATGAACAATCTGAAAATCTTCAGGAGGTTGCTAAGAAATTTGAATTAAAAATTGAAAGTAGTGAATGGCTAAGTTTTGAGGATGCAAAAAAGTTTTTTAATAACGAAGCTTTTGCCCAGGCAATCTTTGATAAAACTGCAATAGATGAGCAAAAAAATATCCCAGCAATTGAGGCATCACCCAATAATTTAGTAGCTGCTAGGGTTGTAGATTTTCGAACAGCATCACCTAAACCTTTTGAGGAAGTGAAAGGAAAAATTAAAGAATTTCTTACGGAAGCTGAATCACAGAAGCTTTTAATGGCTGCTGGTGCCAAATTAATTGATGATGTTAAGTCAAAATCTAGGACTGTTGATTGGATAGATCAATTAGTAATAGATCGGGTTGATAGAAAAGGTTTATCAGATCCTCTTATTAATGCAATATTTAAAATGGATCATAAAGAACTTCCAGCACTTACTGGTCTTTATGATAGTAGGGGTGAGTTTATAATTGTTCAACTTAATAAGGTTGTTACTGAGAAAGTAGAAGATAAAGATTCGTTTGATACTTATTATAATGAATATATTGCAATGATTATTGATGAAATAGATTTGGCTTTTATGGTGGATTTAAAAGCTAATGCTGACTTAGATTTTTAAGTTATCATTAATCCACAGAGCCTGCTGCTGTAATATTCATTCCGCCGTCAACGTATGTAATTTCACCAGTAACTCCCGATGCTAAATCACTACATAAGAATGCTGCAACATTACCAACTTCCTCAGTTGTCACATTTCTTTTTAGAGCAGAATGACGCTCATTGAAGTCATACATTTTATCAAAATTTGCAATACCTGATGCTGCTAAAGTTTTAATTGGCCCCGCTGAAATCGCATTAACCCTAATCCCTTTATTACCAAGACTGTGAGACATATACCGAACGTTCGCTTCAAGACTTGCTTTTGCTAAACCCATTACATTGTAATTTGGCATCGTTCTTTCTGCCCCTAAGTAACTAAGAGTTAAAAGACTCGAATTTTTATTTAAATATGGAATAGCTGATTTTGCAAGAGCTGTGAAACTATAAGAGCTTATGTTATGAGCTATTGTAAAATTTTCACGTGTTGTAGATTCAATAAAGTCGCCACTTAACGCATCTTTTGGGACAAATGCTATTGAATGGACCAATATGTCAAATTTCCCCCATTCTTTTTCTAATAATGGAAAAAGATTTTCAATATCTGAATCATTTGCAACATCACATGGTAAAACAATGTTTGAATTAAAATGGGATGCTAGCTTTTTTACTCTTTCTTTATGTTTTTCTATTTGATAAGTAAATGCGAGCTCAGCGCCTTGCGCCTTCATCGACGAAGCTATCCCGTATGCTATAGATCTATCACTGAGAAGTCCAAGTATTAATACTTTTTTGTTTTTCAAGAAGCTCATAAATAATTTTTTGTCTGTTAAATTAGTTTTTATTTTTTGGGTCTAGTACGTCTCTTAGACCTTCACCAAGCAGATTATATCCTAATACAGTAATCAGAATGGCTAAACCTGGAAATAAAGATAACCACCATGCAAACTGAATATATTCCTTACCATCAGTGAGGATATTCCCCCATGAAGCTGTTGGTGCTTGAACACCTAGACCTAAAAAGCTTAGTCCTGACTCAACTAATACTGCACTTGCAATACCAAGAACTGAGCTAACTATTATAGGTGTTAAGCTATTTGGAAGAAGATGCTTTACTATTATTGAAAAATGACTGGAACCCATTGTCTCTGCTGCTAGAACAAATTCCCTTTGGCGTAGACTGAAAAATTCTGCTCTTACAAGTCGTGTAACACCCATCCATGAAGTTAAACCAATTACAATCATGATATTCCATATAGACGGTGTAAGGAAAGCTATTACAGCTAGTATTAGAAAAAATGTTGGTATTGACAACATTATATCTACAAACCTCATAATTAGTGAATCAACCCAACCCCTATAGAATCCAGCCAACGAACCTAAAATAACCCCGATTACAGTAGCTATTCCTACGGCCACGAAGCCGACTAATAAAGATATTTGTGCACCGTAAAGCATCCTAGAAAAAACATCCCTACCAAGACCATCAGTACCCATTAAGTGGGCCAATGATGGTGGTAATAAGATAGAATTTATATCAATAAAATTAGGATCATACGGCACAATAAAAGGAGCAATTAAAGCCAAAATTAAAATTATTAAAATTATAATTAAACCTGATATTGCAAGTGGATTTTTTAAGAAGACGCTCACTTAACTAGACCTTTTCTGACTCTAGGATCTGCCCAGGCATAGCCTATATCAGCAAGTAAATTTCCAATTAATGTTAAAACAGACCCGATGGTCAAAATTCCCATTATTACAGGAAAGTCTCTCATTAGAACTGAATCATAAAAAAGTTTCCCCATTCCTGGGATGGCAAAAATTGACTCTGCAATTACAGATCCGCCAATAAGGCCAGGAATAGAAAGACCTATGATAGTTATGAGTGGTAGTATCGCATTTTTGAGTGCATGAATAAAAACAACCTTTTTTTCTTTGAGCCCTTTTGATCTTGCTGTAGTAATAAAGTCTTGGTGGAGAATATCTAACATCCCATTTCTTACATATAAGGATATGCCTGCAAGACCACTCAAGGATGATATAGAAACCGGAAGAACTAAGTGCTTTAGTAGATCTATGAATTGACCAAAACTACTTAGATTTTGAAATCCTGGACTATGGAGGCCTGATATAGGAAGCCATTGATTACTGACCCCTGTCCAATACATCAATAAAAGTGCTAACCAAAAACCAGGGATTGCAAAACCAATAAAAACAAATAAAGTTATTGATCTATCAACCCATGTATTTTGACGGACTGCAGAAATTGTCCCTAGAACGATTGAGATGGAAAAAATGATAAAAATTCCTATAAGATTAATCATTAAAGTTATCGGTAAAGATTCTTGTATCAATCCTTTTGTAACATTTCCAGATTTATCTTTTTGCTCCCATAGGACTGGTTTTTGATGTGATGCAAAAGAGTTTCCAAAATCAAGCTTTACAATTCTCTTCAACCACAGACCATATTGAATAACTACTGGCTTATCAAGGTTATACAACTCTCTTAACTTTTGTCTCGACTCTTCTGAAGCTCGAGGGTTAAATGAGGATTCGCTTGAGGTTACATCCCCAGGTGCAAGATGCATAATAAAAAATGATATTAAACTAATTCCAATCATCATTGGTATCATCCATAAGATTCTTTTTATCAGATATGAAATCATTATCGCTCCAATATTTCGTTTCTACGAAGAGGTTTTGGTATAAACCAATTGTAATTATTGTGATAAATCCCCGCGGGCGGCGCGGGTTTCTTTATACCTTTAACTCTTTTATGAACTGCACTCAATCCATAACCAGCATAAAGGTATACTATCGGAGAGTCTTCTAATAAATATTTAGAAAACTGATGGTAAATTTTTTCTCTTTTTTGTGGGTTTAATTCTTTCCGACCAAGTTCGAGCAGTTTATCTACTTTTTTATTTTCATAACCAAGAAAATTAAATTGTCCCGGACCTTGTTGAGAGGAATGCCAAATATTGAACTGGTCAGGGTCAAGTGATAAGCCCCAGCCAAGGACTACAACATCAAAATCACCAGTTTTAATAAACCTATTAACAAAGCTTGCCCATTCAATAACTCTGATTGAAACTTCTACACCAATTTCTTGCAGTCTTCGTTGAATTAAAACAGCTGTCATTTCCCTTTGTTTATTCTGATTTGTAATAATTTCAAACTTTAAAGGTTTACCATTTTTAACTAGCAAACCATCTTTATTTTTTATAAAACCAGCCTCTGATAGTAGCTCGAGAGCTTTTTTTGGTTTGTAAGGGTACGGGCTAAGATTAGGATTATTCCATCTTGTACCAGGCTTATATGGGCTAGAAATTGACTCCCCTAACCCTAAGAGTACCCCTTTAATAACCTCATCTTTATCAATAGCAAAATTTAAAGCTTGCCTAACTCTAATATCATTAAAAGGTGCTTTTTTAAGATTGAAGCCAAGATATGTGTAGCCATTACCTAGCTCTTTATATAAAGCAATTTTTTGTTGTAAGTCTTTTCTTGCAGGGAATACCCGTTGGTATTGGATTGGATTTATATTCATAAGATCGATATTATCAGCAGTTAATTCCAAAAATTGTGATGAAGTATCAGGAATAATTCTAGAAATCAATTTTTCAATTGAAGGAGGTCCTGAAGTGCTGTTGTTACTCGCTTTAAGAACTACTTGCTGACCGCTTATCCACTCATCAAGCTTGTAATAACTTGAACCTGTTGGCTTTCTTGAGAAAAAGGTTTTGTTAATATCTTCGTCTTTTAAAATATGCTTAGGCAAGATATGTAATGCAGTCCATGTATCAAGGGCAGGGGCGTAGCTGCTTGCATAAGTGATTTTAAAGGTTAATGCATCTGGAGCAGAAGCCTCCTTTACAAGCTGATAATCAGATCCGTATGGCGTTCTTGTCGTCGGGTTGGTTATTAATTTCCATGTAAATAAAACATCTTCACTTGTAAGTGGTGCTCCATCTGACCACTTAAGATTTTTTTTTAAAGTAAAAGTAATTGTTTTTTGGCTGTTTGATATTTTCCAACTTTCTGCCAAATCTGGGGCGTAATTTAAGTTTTCATCATATTTAATTAATGAGTTGAAGATATTTCCAGCTATCGCTGATGAAGCAGAATCACCGGCAACCATTGCAATAAGGTTACTGGGTTCTCCAGCCATTGCATTGACGAGAGTTCCCCCAAAAGAGTTTGTATATTTTTTACTATAATCAATAACTTCAGATGATTCTTTAGAACAACTTATTAATAAAGCTAAAGAAAAAGTAAGGGTGATAAAGTTAAAAAGTATAGATTTTTTTTTCATGTGCATAATTAAAAAGTTATTTAGGTATGTCTAATGTATCACCTATGATTATTTTATCTGATCGTAGTTCATTAAATTCTTTTATATCTCTAATTGAGATATTGTATTTGTCAGAAATATGGCTTAAGGTTTGGCCGGACTTAACTTTATGAGAAATTATTGATGAGTAATTATATAGCTCATTAACATTTGTAGGGAAGTATGTGGTTATTGCATCTTTATTGGGTATCAAGATGGTACTATTTTTTCTAAACGATCTCCGGCGCTCTAAACGATTGACCTGAATCAGTAATTTTCTATCAATACCAAATTTCTTTGCAACTTGTGCAACCCTTTCTTTCTTTTTAGGCTTGTAAGCTACCCAGTTAGATAAAGGTTTGTCGTAACTGTGATAATTATAATTAAATATGTGGATATTCTGATGTGGTAGGTTTACTTTTTGAGATGCATTCTTTACATTAATAACAGGCCTTTTGTGTTGAGGGTTAAGGAGCTGGAATTCTTCAATCGATATTTCTGCAAGGCGCGCAATAAGTTGTGTATCAATGTTTTTAGTTACTTCAATATTTTCAAAATAGGGCTTATTTTTTATATTTGGTAAGTTTAAACCGTATTTTTCGGGGTTACTTATAATATTTTTAATAGCAAATAATTTTGGTACGTAATTTTTTGTTTCTTTTGGCAGTCGAAGGTTGTAATAGCCCGTCGGCTTTTTGTTTCTCTTATTTCTTTTAATTGCTCTTCCCACCCTTCCTTCTCCTGCATTATATGAGGCTAGGGCTAACTCCCATGACCCAAACTCTTTATGAAGCTTTTCTAGGTAGTTTAAAGCGGCATTTGTTGACTCAATTACACTCCTTCTTTCATCAACCCACCAATTTTGTTTTAAACCATATATTTTTCCTGTAGATGGAATAAACTGCCACATCCCAGCTGCTTTTTTTCTTGAAGTTGCTATTGGGTTGTAAGCACTTTCTATCATTGGCAAGAGTGCTATTTCCATTGGCATATTTCTTTTCTCTACTTCTCCAACAACATGGAAGAGGTATTTTTCGCTTCTTTCGAGCATTCTTTTGACATACTCAGGTCTTTTTGAATACCATTTTTCATAGTTACGAATTCTTCGACTTGGCTTTTCTTTCATATCATAACCGCTATTAATTCTTGACCAAATACTAGATTGTTTATCTACTTTCTCACTTTGAATGACTCTTTCAGGATTTATAAATGTGATTTGCTGACCTAATGCATTTGTTTCCGATCGAACACCCAGTGCTAATGTAGCTAACAGTAAAACTATTAAAACTTTTAACAGGTAATTATTTTTAAAATTCATCTTTTCTCTTTCTAATTAATTTAAACTCTTCGCTTGTTTTTGCCCTAAGAAAAGGATTAGTTTCAAGCTCTTCTTTGAGTAATGAAGGAATTGTAATTTCTATATTTTTTAACCTTTTATAGCGCTCTCTTAGTTGATGATTATCAGCATCGATAGTTAATGCGAATTTAATATTTTGTTTAGTGTACTCGTGGGCACAGTATACTTTTGTATTTGGAGTAAGGGAGGAAATTTTTGATAACGATTTAAACATGTCTTCATGAGAGCCTTCAAATAACTTTCCGCAACCGCATGCAAAAAGAGTATCACCAGAAAACAACCGATATTTATCAACAAATACAACATGGTCTAAAGTGTGTCCAGGTGTTTCAAGTACATAAAATTTAACACTAGTTCTATTTATTTCTACTACATCACCTTCTTTAACAATTTTATATTTAAATTTAAAGTCAATATTTTCAGGACCATAAATTTGGACATTTGGGTGATTATTAATTAATTCCTCAACTCCTCCAATATGATCATAATGTTTGTGGGTTATTAAGATTGATACCAGGTTCATATTTCTTTTTTTTAGTTCTTTAAGAACTGGAGAAGCATCACCAGGATCAACAATGATAGCATTTCGGTCCTCTTCAATCAGCCAGATGTAATTATCCTTAAATGCTTTAATTGGATTTATTTTAATATTATTATTTTGAGGTAAAGTTGAATGCATAAATGTTTTAAGTTTACCTTGTTTTTGTGTTATTTTTAAAATTATGAAATGGTTCGAATCAAAAACTGCAAAAAAAATTATTGCACAAGAAAAAGAAATTATCGACAAATTTATTGAAGATAAATTTGGATACTTTGCCCTTCAGCTAGGAGGTTCCTTTGTAGACTTTCTTGAGAAATCTCGGATTAATAGACACCTTTTTAGTGATGGTGTTTTAACAAATATATTATTCGATCGTTCCTCGTTGCCATTTCAAGAGGAATCAGTTGACTTAATTATTTGCCCTCATTTTATCGAGCAAGGCTATAATGAAAAGTTATTTGACGACTTATATAAAACAATAATTCCTGGAGGTTACTTAATTGTTCTTTGTTTTAATCCATTTAGTTTTGCAGGAATTAGAAATTTTTTTTCATTCAGTTTAGAATTTCCTTGGAATTCAAAATTTATAAGTATGTCTTCAGTTCAACGCAAAATGAATACAGCAGGATTTTCAATTACGGATGCCCAAATTTTAAATTACCAGCCTATATTTTCTGATAATCATATCTTTAACCCTTTTTTTGAAAAAGTTGGAAACCGATGGTTACCGCTTTTTGGTAACATATTTTTTATAGCTGCACAAAAAAAGGTCATAGCGCTTACACCAATTAAGCCAATGTGGAAAAATCTAAAAAAATCACCAACCTTAAAAGAGGAATGAATTTAAAATGATCAATATATATACTGATGGCGCCTGCAAGGGTAACCCTGGTCCCGGAGGCTGGGGCGCATTAATAATAAAAAATGGCGAAAAAAATGAAATATTCGGCGGGGAAGGGAATACAACAAATAATAGAATGGAAATTATGGCTGTAATAATGGCCCTTAGGTCTATTGATAAAAAATGTGAAATTACAGTTTTTACTGATTCAACTTATGTTCAAAAGGGAATTAAAGAATGGATTAGTAAGTGGAAAATTAATGGATGGAAAACGAGCAATAGAAAAGATGTAAAGAATAAAGATTTATGGGTTCAGTTAGATATTTTAAATTCCGAGATAAGTATTAATTGGATGTGGGTAAAAGGACACTCTGGCCATCCAGAAAACGACCGTGCTGATTTTTTAGCAAATCAAGGTGTTCGTATGGAGGGGGAGTCACTATGAGGCAAATTTTTCTTGATACAGAGACTACTGGCCTTGATCCCAACCAAGGCCATAGGGTAATCGAAATAGCTGCCGTGGAGATGAATAATCGACAATTAACAAGCAACCATTTTCATACCTACCTAAACCCTTCCAGAGAAATAGATCTAGCAGCACAAGAGGTTCATGGTATAACTTTAGAATTCCTTCAAGATAAACCTTTTTTTAAAGATGTTGTATCTGAATTCTTAGACTTTCTTAAAGATTCAGAAGTCATCATTCATAACGCTCCTTTCGATGTTGGATTTATAAATATGGAGCTAGGTAAGATTAGTCTTGATAAATTAGATAAGCAACCACTTACTATTTTTGACTCATTAAAGCTAGCAAAAGAAATTAGACCCGGACAACGAAACAATCTAGATGCTCTATGTAAAGCCTATGATATTGATAATACCTCGAGGAGCTTTCATGGAGCACTTCTAGACGCTCAGTTACTTGGAGATGTTTACCTTGGAATGACTAGAGGGCAGGAAGCTCTATCGATAGATTTTGCCCGAAGCTCCAGCAATGTAAATTTAAAGGATGCCGACCAAGAAAAACTTCTTATCATCATTCCTGATAGAGAAGAGTTGGTAGCAAACGAAGAATTTTTTTCTAAAATTAACGTTGAAAGCAATAACTTTTAGTAGGCGTCTGCCCAGTTATTTGGAGTTTCATATAGGCGGACTTTAATGGGTTTGATAGATAGCTTAAAATTCTTTGTAAAAGCAATTTTCAATTTATTCATTGCTACTAAAGCCATATTCTCAGCAGTAGGAACTAATGGAAAAATAACAGTTTTATGTTTATCGAGTGAGTTGAGAAAACCAAGCACCTCAGAGTCATCTTTGTAAACTATAAATGAGTGATCCCATTCGTCGACAATAGTTTTTTTTATCAAATCTTTAGCATCTTTAAAGTCCATAACCATTCCAAAATCTGTATCAGATATGTCTGAAACAACATCGCCTTTAATAGTTACCTCCAAAGTGTATCTGTGCCCATGAAGATTTTTACAAACACTTTTATGGTGAGGAATTCTATGGCCAGCATCAAATTCTAGCTTTGTAGTAATTTCCATTAAATTTTATCTATTGTGCTTATTCTCTCAAGTGCAGGCGGATGAGAGTCATAAAAGCTTGAATGAAGGGGATCAGGTGTTAATGTAGATGCATTATCTCTATATAACTTTATCAATGAAAGCTTTAAATCTTTTGCGTCTGAGTATCTGCATGCATATCTATCTGCTTCAAATTCATTTTTTCTTGAATAATACGCAATTAAAGGTCTTATAAAAAATATGAATAGAGGAGAGACGAGTAAAAATAGCAATAAGCCATTCGCATCATTTTGGACGACGCCTAATGACTCATAAAACCAAGAACTATCTTTTAAAATACTTAAAACGTATAAACCTATAAAGCTAATTACAAACATCATAATAATTCTTTTTTTCACATGGTTGTGATGAAAATGACCTAGCTCATGTGCTAAAACAGCTTCAATTTCTTTATGAGAAAGTTTTTCTAGGAGTGTATCAAAAAAGACTATTCTTTTAGAATTTCCAAAACCAGTGAAATATGCATTTCCATGATTACTTCTTAGAGAGCCATTCATTACATAAAGCCCACCAGACTTAAAACCACATTTTAAGAGCAATTTTTCAATTTTAGCTTTAAGTTTTTTGTCTTTTAATGGAAGGAACTTATTAAAAAATGGAGCAATGTAAAGTGGATAAAGAGTTAACATCAGAAAATTAAAAAAGGAGATAAATACCCACAGCCAAAGCCACCAAAAATCTCCTAAGTTTGAAATAATCGATAAAGAAACTAAAAGTATCGGAACTCCAATAACTATACTTAATATTGATTGTTTAATTAAATCGGCTACAAAAATTTTAAAGGTCATCCGATTAAATCCAAACTTTTCATCAATATTAAAAATTCTATAGATACTTAATGGGAGATCTATTAGAGATGATATGAGCATCACTGATATAATAACTATAGAACCAGTAAGTAATTTATTGTCGGTTAAATTGCCAAATATGTCGGTAAGCATATTAATTCCGCCACCAATTGTTATTAGATATAAAAATATGGCTTGTATAAATAAGTCAATTATTCCAATATAAGATTTAGAAATAGTATAATCTGCTGCTTTTTTATGATCTTTTATTGATATTGTTTGAGAGAAGGGCGCTGGAACTTTTGATCTATTTCTTTCAACATGGTTTATATGTCTTTTTGTAAGCCACGCTTGGAAAAATGTTGTTGTAAGTAATAAAAAAATAAATAAATAGTAGAAAGTAAGTGACATAATAGATGCTTAAAGTTAAAACAGCTATTGTGAGGTAAAATCTCGATAAAAGTAAGTTTAAAATGAAACTAATATAAAATTTTAATGGAAATCATGATGAGTAAAAGTAATGATAATTTAATATGGCTAGATATGGAAATGAGTGGGCTTAATACTGAAACGGATAAAATTCTTGAGATTGCAGTGATTGTAACTGATCCCTTTCTAAAGATTCTTGCTGAAAGCCCTGTTTTGGTTATAAACCAGTCTGATGATGTTTTGGCAAAAATGGATTCATGGAATCAATCTACCCATGGTAAGTCAGGCTTAATAGAGAAAGTTAAGAATTCTAAGACTAATGAAGATGGAGCAACTCATCAATTATTAGAATTTATTAGTAAATATGTAGGAAAGAATAAGTCTCCAATGTGTGGGAATTCAATTTGTCAGGACCGAAGATTTATGGCTAAACATATGCCCAATTTGGAATCATATTTTCATTATCGCAACTTAGACGTCAGTGTGTTTAAAGAGCTAGCGAAGAGATGGAAGCCAGAACTAATTGAAGGATTTAAGAAAAAAGGTAAACATGAGGCGTTAGCAGATATTTTAGAATCAATCGAAGAGCTAAAATATTATCGTGAACATTTTATTAAAGTATAGATTCAATGTTTAATTTAACTAATTTTCTAGTAGTTGGTTTTGCTGCAGCTATAGGTGCATGGTTAAGGTGGGGAGTAGGGTATGTTTTGTATCTTTTATACCCAACATTACCATTAGGAACGCTCGCAGTAAACTTGCTAGGTGGATTCTTGATGGGGCTATCAATTGCTTATTTTCAAACATCAACCTCCCAAATTAGTGAGGAATTAAAGCTGTTTATAAATGTTGGATTTTTAGGGGGGCTTACAACATTTTCTGCTTACACCTCTGACATTTTTTCTTTTTTACAAAAAGGAGAGGTGCAAACGAGTTTTTTATTCCTAGTTAGTCATGTATTTGGTGCTCTAATAATGGCTTATGTGGGCTGGCAAACCATTATTTTTTTGACGGACTAGCCTTAGGAGCTTTAGGAGCCTTAGGAGCTTTAGGAGCCTTAGGAGCTTTAGTAGCTTTAGTAGCTTTAGTAGCTTTAGTAGCCTTAGTAGCTTTAGTAGCCTTAGTAGCCTTAGTAGCCTTAGTAGCCTTTTTTGTCTCAATCATTACCAGCTTAGTATTTATAACTTCTTTTTCTGGTTTACTTTGCCATGACGCAACTTTCTTTGTCTTTGG
>Ga0307998_1001220_pt1 | contig 13886 bp, 10 predicted proteins | sample Davwhametageno37_FD_203147 | JGI IMG/M metagenome (GOLD analysis project Ga0307998, IMG submission 203147) | Marine microbial communities from Davis Island wharf, Antarctic Ocean - #37 | ecosystem: Environmental > Aquatic > Marine > Unclassified | place: Antarctic Ocean: Davis Island wharf... | reverse complement strand
AGAGTCCATACATACCTTGGTGCTGGAGCAGTATTTGGTGTTGGTGAAAAGTTTCAGCTAAAGCCCTCGTTTATAATGCGAAAAATAAAAGGCCTCCCAATTACCACTGATCTTACGGGCATGTTAAGTTGGCAAAACACTTTTGATTTAGGTGTCTCTTTTCGTTCAAATAGTGCGATTTCATTACTTTCAGTAATCTCATTAGGAAAGTTTGATATCGGTTATGCTTACGAAACCCCAACCGATAGCGGTCTTTCTCAGCTAAACTTAAAAACTCATGAACTTGTATTTCGTATAAGATTAGGTGAGATTGATGAATCCACAAAAGACGAGTCTACATCTAGTGAAGAATAGGAGTTAATTACTCTTTGTTAGGATGTTAAGCTCAATAGTACTATCTGTTCTTTTTGAACTTAAAGATTTCATTTAATTAACCTCCAAATTCTCAGGAGCCTCATGTGATTTTTCTTGGTTTCTATTAATCTAACTAGTCCGCATGAAAAAAACATATCACATTCTTTGTATTTAATTTTTTGCATTAGCTTTACTATCCTAAATGAAAAAAATGAAAAAATATTTTACACTTATAGCTTTTTTTGTTCTTGGTATTCTGACCGCTCAAAAAAAAGACGATACTACTAAAAAAGAAAAGACCGAAAAAACTATTGCTGATCTTACCAAATCAAGTCAAAAAATAGAAGGGCTATTTACTATCTACCAAGACAGCCTGACCGGTGATATAAAAATGATCTTGAAAGAGGATCAGTTTAATAAAGACTTTATTTATTTTTCTCAAATTGCGGACGGAGTTACCGAGGCAGGGAGTTTTAGAGGTTCTTACCGAGGATCAACAATCATTAACATTAAAAAATTTTTTAATAAAATAGAAATTGTAGCTCCCAATACGAATTTTTACTTTGATCCTGAAAGTTATCTTTCTAAATCAGAGGGTGCAAATACTTCAGATGCTATAATTTCTAGTAATAAAATTTTAGTTCATGACAAAAAAGAAGGTCTTTATTTAATTAATGCAAATGGGCTTTTTCTTTCTGAAACCTTGACTCGAATAAAATCTCCCAAAAGACCCGGATCACCCCCAACTGCCTTTAGTCTTGGAAGTTTTGACAAGGAAAAATCAAAAATTGAATCAATTAAAAACTATCCTGAAAATACTAACATTAAAACAGAATACGTTTATAAAAATCCATCTGTGTTAAATGGAGGTTCTTCAGCTATAAAGGATGGTAGAAATGTTTCCATTAAAGTTTTTCATACCTTTTTAAAGATGCCCAAGGAGGGATACACTTCTCATTATGATGACCCAAGAGTAGGTTACTTTACAACTCAGGTTGACAATATGACCTCAGAAAAAACGACTAATTATAAAGATTTAGTTCATCGTTGGAGATTAATAAAAAAAGATCCTTCACTTGCGATTTCTGAACCTGTGAAGCCTATTACTTGGTGGATTGAAAACTCAACACCTCTAGAATGGAGAAAAATTATAAAGGAAGGTGTGCTCGCCTGGAATGAAGCCTTTGAAAAAGCTGGGTTTAAAAATGCCCTGGAAGTAAAAGTACAGTCTGATGATGCTGATTGGGATGCAGGTGATGTTCGTTACAATGTCCTGCGATGGACTTCCTCCCCTAATCCTCCTTTTGGTGGGTACGGCCCCAGTATGACAAATCCTCGCACAGGAGAAATCATTGGAGCAGATATTATGCTAGAGTTTGTTCATTTCACCAATCGTGTTTTTTATGATAAGTTATTTGTCCCCGCTTCTGTTAATATGGCTCTTAAAAGTCAATATGAGCTGGATGTAAGGGTCTCCAAAAAGTCTCAGTTGTTTTGTTCCATGGGACATATAATGCACGAAAATATGTTGTTTGGAAAAACCTTGGCTGAAGTCTCAGGAGCATCCTCTTCTGATTTAAAACAAATTGTTAAAGAGGGAATGAAATCACTCATTATGCACGAGGTGGGCCATACCTTAGGATTGAACCACAACATGAAAGCAAGTGTTATTTACTCTCCTAATCAACTGGCTGATGCTGAATTTATTAAAGGAAAAGCATTAACCGGTTCTGTGATGGATTATGCAGGAATCAACCTTACTTTGGATAAAGAAAAGCAAGGACAGTATTTTGATATGGCGGTTGGACCTTACGACATTTGGGCAATCCAATTTGGATATACTTCTTTTAAAGACAATAAAGAATTAACTGATCTACTTCTTCGCTCAACTGAGCAAGAACTAATCTTTGGAAATGATGCAGACGATATGAGATCTCCCGGAAAAGGAATTGACCCAAGGGTAATGACAGGAGATTTGTCAGGTGATCAAATTTCCTATTCCATAGATCGCTTTAAATTGGTCAATACAGCTATGAAAGAGATTGGGACTAAAATGAGTAAAGACGGAGATACTTATGAAGATTTAAGGAGGGCTTACTATACCCTAAACTCACAAGCTGCTAGAGCTGGCGATATTCTTTCTAGGTTTGTAGGAGGCATCTATGTAGATCGTTCTAACTTTGGTCAAAGCGGAGGTACAGTACCTTACACTCCTGTAAGTTTAAGTGATCAAAAAAGAGCCATGGGTGCTATCAAAAACTTTGTTTTTGCTCCAAACGCTTTTACTGCTCCTAGCGGTGTATATAATTCTTTGGCTAAACAACGCCGTGGATTTGACTTTTTTAGTGGTCCAGAAGACCCTAAAATTCATGATCGAATACTTGGTTACCAAACTAGAGTGCTTTCACACTTAATGCATCCAAATACATTACAACGTATTATGGACTCAGGTTTGTATGGCAATCAATATGGGTTGAGTGCTTTTATGAGTGATCTTGATGATGCTATCTTCAAAGTAGATAATAAAGGTAATGTTAACACATTCCGACAAAATTTACAAGCGGTCTATGTGAAGCGTCTTATTGACATGGTTACAGGCACAAGCGATAGGTTTAGAGTTCCTGCAAAGTCATTAGCTGTTTATCATCTAAATAATATTGTGAAGCGCACTAAAAGCCCTAAAGGAGATATTAGCAGTATTGCCCACAGGATACATTTAAATACTTTAATCAAAAATGCGCTTAAAGAAATTAAGTAGGTAAAAACTATAGGAAATTAATTTATCTCGCTACAATATTTTTATATATAGCATCAGATTCAGAAGTTTGAAGCTCATTATTGGCGTTTGGATTATCCTAACAATAAAAAATATTTTTCGCTTAGTTCACTTTTAAAGTGTTTTCATGAACTGCATATTATACTGAATGCTTTCAAAAGGAGTTGAGTAATATTCTTCTTGTTCAATGAAAATATGTTCTAAACCAGAGTCTTTTTGATGGGCTAGCATTTCCGGAATATTCAAACCTCCTTTACCAAATTCGGTACTTTGTTTTTTTACTATATCCATGTCTTTTAGATGCCAAAGTGGAAAACGTCCAGGATATTTTTTAAAATAATCCAATGGATTTTTTTTTGCAATAATCACCCACCCCAAATCCAATTCCATGTTTACTAAATATGGATCAGTTTCGTCCATGATCACATCAAATAGCACTATTCCGTTTTTGGATTCAAATTCATATTCGTGGTTGTGGTAGCCAAATCGAATTCCAGCGGCCCTACATTTTTCCCCGGCTTTATTAAAAGCTTCAGCTACACGTTTGTAATTGTCAACGGTTTGTCCTTTAGTCGGCAGTGAAGAACAAATCAGAAAGGCTTGTTGTGCTTCCATAGCTTCCTCTAGTGTGCGATCAAATGCAGCATCTAAAAGTACATGACCACTCACCAACTGCATGCCCAAACTGGCACAAGCTGTTTGCATTTCTCGTGGTTTTAATCCATAATAATGTCCTTTTTCACTTCTAGCAGATTCAATTTTTTTAATTCCAATTGAGGCAATCTCTTCTAGAGTTTTTAAAGGATTGGATTGCATTTGGTCACGAAATGTGTACAATTGTATGCCCAGCGCTTGTTCCTTAATATTTGAAAACGCGAATTGTGAACTTATGGCTAAAGCAGAACCTGCTAATGTGGTTGTCGATAAAAATTTTCTGCGTGAGTATAACATACTATTTTTGTGTTTTTAAAAATGCTCTTTAAAGAACAATAATGGGTTTTACCTTTAATTAGATTAATCAATTATTTTTTTAGTCACTTCAATGAAAGATGGTTCCTTCAAATAATAATCTAAAAAGTTTTTAATTTTTCTATAGCCTTCAAGTTGATTTTCTTTCTTGCGAAAACCGTGGCCTTCATCGTCAAAAATAACATACTCTACTGGAACTTTATTTTTTTTTAATTCAGCCACAATTTCATCTGATTCAATTTGAAGAACTCTTGGGTCGTTAGCCCCTTGAAGAACCATTACAGGATTTTTAACATTACTTGCGTGGAACAAAGGAGAAATCTTCTTTAATCTAATTGAATCGGCAGAGTAAGGGTCTCCTAATTCATCATATAAAGCTTTTCTACTTGCCTCCCAATATGAAGGAATTGACTTCAGTGTTCTTATCCAGTTTGTAACACCAAAAATATTTACACCTGCCTTAAATTCATCTGGAGTAAAAGTCATAGCAGCCATTGTCATATAGCCTCCATAACTTCCGCCAATTATACCAATTCTTTTCTGATCAATATATTCTAGTTCTTGCAACCATTTTTTTCCCCAGATACAATCTTTTAAATCGTTTTCTCCATGATTTTTGTCATCTAGTTTGTAAAAAGTTTTTCCATAGCCACTACTTCCCCTATTATTTACAGCAAGAACAGCATATCCTTGATTAGTTAAATATTGAATCAATGGATTAAAGTTCATTCTCGACTGCCCTCCAGGTCCACCATGAACCCAAACTAGCGCAGGAACTTTGTTGTTTTCTGAACCTTGCAAGGGCTTGTAAAATATTGCGGGAATTTCAAGGCCATCAAATGATTTGTATCGAACTACTTTTGCATTCACTAAATTTTTTGAATCAATATTCTGATTCAAACTATTCGTGAGTTTAATAAGTGATTTATCGTTCAAATTATATACATATAAATTGTTTGGCATTTTAGACGACCCAACGCTCAATCTTAACTTATTTTCAGTTTCTGAGAATTCAAGACCAATTATATCTCCATCTTCAAATGATGGAAATTTTATTTCTTTATTTGTAAATTCATTATAGACTTTAAGAATGTTTTTTCCGTCTTCATTTATCCCGATTATACGATATTTTTCACTTTTGCTGAGATAACTATACATGACATCCCAATTAGTTTCAAATAAAACAGAAGAGTCCCCAGACCCAATGTTGTATTCCATTAAATAAGCGAATTCTTTACCAACATCCGTTATATAAAAAAAGCTTTTATTATCAGCTGAGAAGCCTGCACTTGAATAACTCCCCGGGGCAGAAGAAATTTCGCTTACTTTACCGCTAGATAAATCAAAAAGAAAAAATTTGTTTTCACTTGTGGTAATTGAATTAGAAAGCAATAGATACTCCTCATTATCAGAAATGGAAGAAACAGACATGTTATTATTATTTTCATAAATCAAAGTTGATTTCCAATCCCCAACCGCCATTTTATATAAGTCAAAATATCTTGAATCTCTTTTATTTGAGAGATAGTATAGGGTTGAATTGTCTTTAGACCATTTATAAAAGCTGCTTTTTTCATTTTCTCCAGGAGTTAAATCAAGTACATCTCCATCTCTTTTTTGAAGGTATAGATGAGATATTTCATTACCGCCCTTGTCTGCAGAATACAAGAATGTATCAGAATTAGGAACATAGGAACGAATAAAAAATGATTCCTTTTCTGAATGGGTAAGTTGACTCGCCACTCCGTTATTAATATTTACCTCATAAATATTGTAAATACCACTTTCATTACTGCTGTATATCAATTTGTCTGATGATGATGAAAAATAACCCCCAGAGATTGCAACATTATTGAAAAATTCCTTTATATCATAATTTTCAAAATCTATTTTTTGAGATTCATTACATCCAATAGTTATGATAAGCGAAATTAAGAAAATTAGCTTTTTCATTTGATTTTTTTTTTATTAATAGCAATATATGAAATTGGTTTAAATTGATGCTTGAGGCAAATTCAGATAAGCCCAATAGATTAAAATGAACTGAATTAGTATTCGTAACCAAAGAATCCATGGAGAAATTCCAAGTTGATTTCCTGGAAATAGCATATTAACATGCACTATTAAAAAAACAATTAGCATAGCTATTAATCCCCAAACAGCAAAGCTTCTGGTTTGAGGAAAAAGAATTCCTATTCCAAGAACAATTTCAGCAACACCGCTTAGATAAATTAATAAATTATGAGCGGGTAGGAATTTTGGCATTAGCGGTCGATAAAATCCCGTATGGGTAAAATGAACTACTCCAAGAATGGTATAGATTACTCCCATTAAATATAGTTGAATCATAATATTAGTTAAAAATCAAAGAATCTTTATTTACCTCTTCACCTTAAAGAATTTCAGGTGTCTGCTGCTTGTTAAATTTCAAAATTGATTCTACACCAGCTTTATTTTAAATTGATTTACGATTAATAATATTCAAACATAAACCTATTATTAAAGAATCACAAATCTCAGAACTTACTTAAGATGATATGCCTGTGGTTTAGTTACAAACTAAAAGAAACAGTAATAATATAAGGAACTCTAAGTGATTGTTGTGCAGTAATAATTTTACTCACTTAACTATTAAGTCTAATTTCTTTTAGCTTTATAAAACCTAAAGCATCCAATGATTTAATAATCAAAAATGTAATATCAATTTCATGCCATTTTACTCCGAAATTAGCATTACTTGCATGCTTGTGATGATTATTATGATATCCTTCACCCATCATTAAAAAATCAAAAGGAAAGAGGTTTTTACTTGTGTTTTTCATTTTATAGTTTTCATAGCCATAAATATGCCCAAACCAGTTGATAATCGCACCATGAATTGGGGCCATTAAAAAAGTTATAGGAAACAATAACCATTGCCACCAGGATGTTACAAAAAATGAAAAGTATAATAAGTAAGATAAAATCCAAAATATACGAGAAAAATTAGAAGTGGCAAATAGGTCAAAACTTTTCCACTGCGGAACATTTTTAACGAAACGCTGATCAACTTCAATACGTTGTTCATTAATATCGTGATAAATTGTTTTGGTTTTCCACATCATTGCAAATAAACTAGCATCATAAGATGGAGAATGAGGATCTTTTTTGGTGTCTGTGAAAGCATGATGCATACGATGCAAAATTCCATAACCATAAGCACTTAAATAGCTAGGACCTTGAAAAATCCAAGTCAAAACAAATGTGATTCGCTCCATCGTTTTAGACATTGTAAAAACTTGATGAGCTGAATATCGATGTAGAAAGAAAGATTGAAAGAATAAACCACCATACCAAAGGACTAAAATAAAAACAACAATTCCCATAATTTTTTTTATTTAAATATAGTTTCATAAACCAAGTCAGGCAATGAACTTAGATCAATAAATTTTATGTGCCAAACGTTTTCTTATTCTACTTAAAGCTTGTGCGGTTACACCAATATAAGAACTTATATACTTTAAAGGAACAGATTTTAATAACTCTGGTCTTTCTTTAAATAATTTTAAGTAACGCTGTTCTGCGTTAAGGTTTAATAAGTCTTGTTCTCGTTTAGATTTAATTAAAAAAAGATCTTCTGCTGTTAATCTTCCAATAAGATTTCCTATTTGAGTTGATTTATAAACTGATTGCAAGTCTTCATAAGAAATACTTAACATAGCGGTCTCTGTTAGTGTTTGTAATTGATAATTTGAAGGTAATTGTGTTAAAAAAGAATCATAAGCACTAACAAACTGATTTTTAAAGCTAAAGCCAAAAGTTATTTCTTTTTCTGGATTATCCCTAGGAATAAATAAGCGAACAATACCAGATTCTATAAATGATATATGGTTTTCTATTTGATTCACTTTTATAAAAACTGATTTCTTTGTGATTATTCGCCGATGAAGTTTTGAAATAAAAAAATTCCAATCTGAGCTTGATATGGAAGCAATTTTATCTAAATATAATTTTATTTGATGCATTTTTTTTAACGGTGATAATTAATTTCAATAATTATATTTACAATATAATTAAAAAAACAAAACTCTTCTGATTTTACAAAAGGGTTCTCTACTTAACCATAAACCAAAATGAAAGATTTAAAGTATTAAGACAATTATATTAAGAATAGGTTTAAAAGAAAACGCCTCTGACTAGGAGAGTTTGGATTACACCTATCTATATCCCTTAAGAAAACCAAAGGCATATCATCTTATGTAGGTTCTGGGATTTGTAATTGTATAGAAATAATTTTATGCTTGAATATGATTTATCGATTGTTTTAGACGAGCGTCTCTTATTTTAAACCACTGTGACTCGAGAAGATAGTTTGTTACGCATAATGCGTTCTTGATAGAATTAATAATCGCATTTAGGAATTATCGATCCATGAGGATCAATATAATTATCACCTAAAATTTTTCTCATTCTCCTAAAGAAGCTAGAGCTTTTTATGTGTTCTATCTCCTCTGCAATGTCATGTACTTCATCTAAATCAAAATTCATTTTTTGAACCAAAAAAAGCTCAATCAATCGATGTTTAGAAATAATTTCTGTCGCTTTTTCACGTCCTAAGGAACTTAAAAGAATTGATTTGTATGGCTTGCTGTCGATAAATCCCATGACCACTAACTTCTTAATCATGTTGGATACGGTAGACTTACTTACATTAAAACCATGACTTAATGCCGTTACAGTGACCTGATCGAATTTTTCTTCCATCTTATAGATGGCTTTAAGATAATTCTCTTTTTCTATAGTTTTTCTCATAGAAATGTTTTGTAGTGTAAAACTAATGAAATAGTTTTGTAGTGTAAAACTATTATAATGCGCTTTATTCTCTTTTTTATTTTTTTTAGTGTTCAAATTGCAATAAGTCAAGACATTTTCGTAAAAGGTAAAGTCTTTTCTGAGGGACAACCTCTTGAGAGTGCTTCTGTTATGATTAAAGGCACGAACAAAGGAGTTGTTACCGATTCCTATGGTCAATTTTCATTTAACTTTACTAATATAAAAAATCCGAAACTTTTTATTTCATATTTGGGTAATAAAACAATTATAAAAAAAATTCGTTCAACAATAACAGACTTTGGAATCATAGAAATGGAAATAGATAGTTCCCTGGAAGAAGTTGTTGTTTCAGGGACTTTAAGACCAGTGTTTAAAGTCGATAGCCCAGTGCCTGTTGATGTTTACAGTCAATCTTTCTTTAAAGCAAACCCTACGCCTTCGGTTTTTGAAGCGCTTGAAAATGTAAATGGTGTTCGTCCTCAGCTCAACTGTAGTGTTTGCAATACCGGGGATATTCACATAAATGGTCAAGAAGGAAGCTATACGATGATTCTTATTGATGGACTCCCTATTGTTAGTGGATTATCAACTGTTTACGGTTTATCAGGAATTCCTCAATCTTTAATTGAGCGTATAGAAATTGTAAAAGGACCTGCGTCTACACTTTATGGGTCTGAAGCAATTGGCGGGGTTATTAACTTAATTACAAAACTCCCTGAAAACACTTCAAAACTCTCATTAGATTCTTTCACGTCGGGTTGGGGAGAATCAAACACGGATTTAGGTTATAAATATGCTTTATCAAAAAAGACTACCGGTCTGTTGGGTATAAATTATTTCAACTATTCAAATCCTATAGACAACAATGAAGATGGTTTCACGGATTTGACCCTTCAGGACAGGTTTTCAGTTTTTAATAAACTTTCTTTTGGAAATAATTTTTCCTTAGCAACTCGCTTTGTCTATGAAGATAGATGGGGAGGTGAGATGAATTGGATGCCAAAATACAGAGGCGGTGATATTATTTATGGAGAGAGCATTTATACTTCACGATACGAGATTTTTGGTAATTATCAATTAAACCAGGATATATCTTTTGAGTTTAGTTTTAATGATCACAATCAAAACTCAGTTTACGGAACAACTCTTTTTAATGCCGATCAAACAATAGGTTTTGGACAAATAAAATGGAATAAAACTTTGAAGAATAACGACTTCATGTTGGGTCTTGCATATAGATATACATATTACGATGATAATACAACTGCTACATTTAAAGAAAACACAAAAAGTAATAATCCATCAATTACTCATCTACCAGGAGTTTTTATTCAGAATCAAACTAAGATAAATACATATAATACTTTACTACTTGGTCTTCGTTATGATTATAACTCTATTCATGGAAATATATTAACACCGCGACTTAATTATAAAATAAATAACAATGATAAAACATCTATTTTAAGAATAAGTGCAGGAACTGGATATCGTGTTGCCCAAGTTTTTACAGAAGATCATGCATCACTTACAGGGGCTCGTGAAGTTACATTTTTAGAGGACTTAAATCCTGAAAAATCTTGGAATGTAAATCTCAACTATGTTAAAAAAATTTATCTAAGTCAAGGAATTATCTTTAATTTCGATTTCAGCGTATTTAGCACTCAATTTTCAAACAAAATAATCCCAGATTACGACACTGATCCCAATAAGATTATTTATAGTAATCTTTCTGGAAAATCAATATCAAATGGTATTTCTTCAAACGTTAACTTGCTTGCGTATGATGGATTAAGAATTAATTTAGGGATTACATTCATAGATTCAAATATTGAAGAAAAAGGAGTAAAAACAAGACCTTATCTTACTGAACGATTTCAAGGTGTTTGGAAAATTCAAAAAAAATGGAATTCAAATAATTTAGTACTTGATTTTACTGGAACTATAACTGGACCTCTCAAATTGCCTACTTTAAGTAGTCTTGATCCAAGGCCTATTAATTCTAAAAGTTTTAATATTATTAATATGCAGCTTACCAAGGTTTGGAACGGTGTTTTTGAATCTTATGGTGGAATAAAGAATATTCTGAACTTTACACCTTCAGCAAATAGTATTGCTCGTTCTTTTGATCCTTTTGATAAACAGGTTATTTATGATAATCAAGGAATTGCAATCTCAACGCCCAACAACCCATATGCTTTGACTTTTGATCCATCTTATGTCTACGCATCAAATCAAGGTGTTCGTTTTTTCTTTGGTTTACGCTGGAAATACGATTAACAATATCAAGCCAAAACAAGCCTCTTCACTATCATATACTTGGTGTATGTATAACGAGAGCCTAAATTTGTTTGCATTGGACACAACTAAAGTGTAAAAATAGAACCCCTACTACCAAAGATGATATGTCTGTGGTTTAAAAGAAAAACGTCACTAAAGTTGATTAGTGACGTTAGTATCTAAACATGATGTGATAAATTAATCTACTACGTATACAAGTTCAAATGTTGTTGCATTATACATTTTTCTCGCATTATCTGTTATTTACATAATTTTTTGAGAAACAAAATCTTGAGGGAAGTCTAGCTGCTTTCCTTCAATTCCTATATTCCAAGCTGAATGGGTGCCAAATGTTAATGCATTTTCACTTCTATCAATAATTTTTGTAAATCCCCAATATCTATGATTTCCCTTCATTACGTTGTTAGAGAATATTTTTTGATAGAATTCTGTTTCATACTTTTCATAATCGTCTTCTAATTGTTCCATAGGGGTAACTTGCATTATATCCCCTGGCTTAAGGCTTCCCCCTGTTAATGGTGTTCCAGCTAGTCCTTGATGAAGATAAGATCTTCTTTCTTTCTCAACATTTTTCCCCAAAATTTTATTGATGTTTCTACTTGAAATCTTCCCTTTTAATTTCTGTTTGATAAGATTATTTATTTTTTTCATTCCTTCAACATCATATCTGGCAGATTCTTCATCTAAAAGGGTTTTACTTTTATATGTTTCAACTATCATAAAGTGCGGAATTCTAGTACTTTCGACCTTATCATCATATCCAGTTGGATCAACTTTCCATATTGCCCAACTACTTTTATGCCCCTTTTTGACTGCCTCTTTGTGATACTCACTCCAAAGTTCCTCTATCTTTAGATAATCCTTTTCCATACCCTCGTTTAGTGTGATATAAGATGTTGTTGCATATTGAGCTGATAATGCAATTGGGAAAAATAATAGAAATAATAATTTTTTCATTTTAATTGATTTATGGTTAATAATATTCCAATAGAAGCAAATCCCAGAACTCACTTAAGATGTGACTATGGTTCAAAAGAAAAACCCTCCGCTTGGGAGAGTTTGTATTACTTTAATTTTTGGTGGATGATATCACCTTAAGTATATATCTATTTTCCCATTCTATTGGATCTCCAAACTTTTCAAAAGGGAGTCCTTCAATAACACCGTAACCTGCAAGATGTTTCATTACATCTGACAAATTAGTGTATGAATCCCAAGTCATCATCGAAGAATACTCTTTTCCTTGAGGAGTGATTTTAGTGGCTAAGCCCCAACCAACCATTCCATGCTTATCCATGTTCTTTTTGAAATGAGGAATTACATGTTTTTTAGTTTCCTCCATTTGCTGATTCACATCATTTGGACGAGCAAAATTTAAAATTAAATAATTCGATGGTTTGGTATTTGCGATCTGTTGTTTCACTTCATAAAAGTATCTCTTGTCAAATTCTAAATCTGAGTATACATCTAATAAGATACTTGGTTTTACACCAACTACTTTTTTTGCATTTGTCCACCAGTTTGCTTTTGGTGAAGTAGCAGCATCAAAATCTTTGTAGATGTTTACAAACATATAATTGAAATCTTCAGCGCCTGGATTAAAAAGTTGTAGCAATCTCCATCCCATTAAATCGCCATCGTCTTGTGCTTTTTGAGCAATTTTACTCATATAGTTAGTTTCAATATCCAGAAAGCTTTCAAGTTGATTGGCCTTTACTTTTACAGGGTGAAAGGCAACTACCTGTGCTTGAATGCTAATTGATAAAAGCATACAGATTAAAAGAATTATTTTTTTCATTTTAATTGATTTATGGTTAATAATACTCAAATATAACAAATCCAAGAACTTACTGAAGAGGATATGCCTGCGGTTTAAAAGAAAACGCCAATAAAGTTAATTAGTGACGTTAGATTACCGAATAGCACTAAACTATTTTCTACTAGTCGCTCTTGTGAACGAGGGTAAGTTCTTGGGCATTGAGCATTTCTCTAGAACTATTCATTTTATCAGTTAATACTTGTTGAATAAAATCATTTTCTACCATATACTCGTCGTGCTCAGCATTTGGAATTCCAATATTCCAAGCAATGTGAGTGATGTTTTCATAAGCATTTTCATTCCTGTCAACAATTTTTGTAAAGCCCCACCATCGATGCTTTCCATTCATAACTTGATTGAGAAAATATGGTTTTGCGATAAACGATTCAACTTTTTCATAATCATCTGATTTCTGAACCATAGGTGCATATGTCATTTTATCTCCAATTTTCAAATCACCTCCTGTTAATGGGGTAGCATCCATTAATTTCATTGAATAAACTCTTACTTCTTTCTTTATTGAGGGTCCTTTACTTAAAATTCTATTAATAGTTTTCGAGGACATCTTACCTTTTAATTCTGATTTCATAATTAAAACAGCTTTATTATAATCAAAATTTTTGGTCCATTTTTCCATTTGTTCTTTAGAAGAAAATTGATTAAGCACAACATAATGAGCTGCATTTTCGTTTGCGCTCTTATTGGAAGTTGTCTTCCATACTGCCCATCCTGTTTTTTCTCCTGCATCAATTGATTGTTGATGATATACTTTCCATACCTTTTCAAGGTCATTATACTGATTATCCATTCCCTCATTTAATACAATATAGTCCGCTACAGCAAATTGAGCAGAAA
>Ga0307998_1001218_pt1 | contig 13903 bp, 15 predicted proteins | sample Davwhametageno37_FD_203147 | JGI IMG/M metagenome (GOLD analysis project Ga0307998, IMG submission 203147) | Marine microbial communities from Davis Island wharf, Antarctic Ocean - #37 | ecosystem: Environmental > Aquatic > Marine > Unclassified | place: Antarctic Ocean: Davis Island wharf... | reverse complement strand
ATAAGTCATTGCAAGCACATTCTTGTTATTCATATCAAGGTGAAATTTCTGTTGACCAGGGTTTTGATAAAGTTAAGATTGATAATGAAGAATTTTACATTCGTCATTTTAATGTATGTATGGAAGCGGACGAAATTAAAAAATCATCTACTTTAAGATTAAATAGTTGTGATAAAAATATTAATCAAAAATTCATTCTACAAAGCGATGGAAAAATCCAACCTAAAAGTGATTTAAACTTGTGCTTGACTGTTTCGGAGAATTTTAGAGAAGGAGGAGGCGGAAATCCTTTGCACCTAATTCGTGCTTTAAGGTTAGAGAATTGTAATAATACATTATCATCTCGACAAAAATGGGGAATTAGAAACTCCCGGACTTACTGAAGATGATATGCCTGTGGTTTAATCTTCATAAAGACTCATATCAAGGTTTTGTGAATCTAAATATCTAAATCTGTTAATATTACAGCTTAAAATTTTATCTCGTAAATCGCTTGAAATTCTTTCTGGAAAATATCTAACAGCAACATATAAAGGCATTATTTCAGCTAAATCCTCTCTGTATGGAAATTCACTTGCATAATTCGAAATGTAACATCCCCCATCTAGTGCTACAGTTTCAATCCAGCGTTCCCCTTCACTATATCCACTATTTGTCCAACCACCGTTTGGATAATGATAGGCATCTAATGATGTATGAGTAGCTTCGTGTATTAATGTTTCTTCTAAAATACTGGCTATATAATTACTCCCGTCACTACCCACAAGATTAGAATTTTCATATTCTTCAGACGCACCAGTATGAACAAGAAGATTATTATTTCCACCACCAAAAGCCTCAATTCCTTTATGAATCCACATAGTCTCCACATCTTTTCTTAAAGCTGTCGGAAGTTGACCAATTAAAAAGGCATATTTATTTGCTTCAACGGTAGCTTCATCTAACGTAAATTCTGGATTAACTTGAATTTCTGTTTTCAATCCATCTGAAAAACTTGTGTCAAATAGGTGAGGTTCAACATTATTAAAGCTTCCACCATTTCTTCTATCATACATTACTCTTAAACCAGTACCTTTATATTCTATTTCACTAAATAAACTCGGGTCTAAAGATGTAATTATATCTCCTGAAACATAATTAGTACCATAAAATGGGGGTTCATTTATGTCAAGTTGATTGTATTCATAATTATATTCTTCTTTAAAAATTGCATTAAGTGTAATATTTGAATTTAATGTAACTGTCAAACTTTCAATTGTTAAATTCAGAAATAGACTTTCATAAAGATTATTTATGTAATTCAAATTATCAAAAACTAATCCCAATATATTTTGATCATTATCTTTAAATACCCCCAATACTTGCTCACTATAACCTGCAGCTCCACCACCCCATAATTTTCCATCTCTTAATTCAAGAGACCAACTAACACCTGCCTCGTTTCTCCATCTTAATTGTTCATTTTCATAAAATATTTCAACTTGGTCATAACCGTTTTCGATTGGTTTTCTTGTATACTGTCCTATTAATATATTTGTGTTTTCGATATTATAATCATTGGAATCTAGTTCTATACCATTAATGCTTATACTACCTGTTGGGTTAATATCATAGGCATCAGGAATTCCATTATCCCAACCTACAAATTCATAACCTTCATCTGGTGTAGCTGTTATAGTCACATCACTACCTTCATCAAATGTTCCACCATCAGTTACACTTCCTCCTTCTCCAGCTGTTATTGATAAAGTATATTGTACATTATTAGTTGGGGCTTGTGTTTCTTCATCTGGGGAACAGCTGAAAATAAAAACTAAAAGGATAGGTATGAATAATACTTTTTTCAAATGAATAGCTTAAGGTTAATATACCTCAAATATAACACCAACTATAAAATAAATAAAGGCAAGTCTTCACTTACTTCATTAGTAGCTTTTTTCATTCTTGGTAAAGTGTATTTCAGAACTTACTGAAGGTGATATGCCTGTGGTATAAATGCTTTTCAAGAATTAAAGAGGTGTTAATAATTTTTCTAAAATTTTAACCATCGCGTAGGTGTCCATTTTACAATACTCAAGCAAGTTTTTTCTTACCTGTAATTCATTACCTTTAAAAGTGCCATTTACCATAGATAAAAATGTATTAGATGCATTTCCTCCTTCATTAATTTCAAGATCATTGTAGGACAGCTCAGGAACTAATGCCGGGAGTACTTGTTTAATTGAATAGCTTCCTCTCATTTCTGGTGTGTAAAACCATTTTTTTTGAAAAGGCACCATTAAATCTTTTAGTCTTGAAATAATATTTTGAAGTTGAACAGAATAGTTTGGAAAAGTCTCAATAAGATCTTGAAGTTTTCCTTTTTCAAAACTAATATTATACACAAGAATATCTCCAGAGACTCCACAATCTGATATTAGTTGTTCTGTAAATTTAATTCTTGGATCTTCTTTAGGGTCTGCTAAATATTCCTTGTGAATTACTTTTGAGCCTGATACTTCTTGAATGTGAAGTGAATACTGAAAAACCAATTGTTGATATGGTTTACTTCCTTCAAAGACGGGAATAGATGGACCAATTGTTTCAAAGTCTAGATAGTAAACAGGATATCTTAAACTATTAGTAAATTTCTTTATCTGATCTTGGTCAATGTATGAAGTTCCGTCAATTTCTGATTGTACTTGGAGGATCTGATTTGGACTTAATTGTGATTCACTGAGCTCTATTTGATCTAGTGTTACTATCCCTTTATTATATAAATCAAACTTTTTCTTAGTGTTAAGATTAGCAATATTAAAGACAGAGTACTCTGGAATATTTTTCCAACAAGTTCCTTTAAAATCACAAGGATATGGCTTTGAGCAATGAATGCCAATTTCTACATCCGGCGCAGAGGTTTTTTCAATTACTCTTTTGAGTCTTGAAACTTCATTGGGAATAACTGGGAGGTATTCTAAGACTCTATCTTTTACAGATTCAACAGTAAAGAGTTCATCTATTTTTAATTTCTCTTCCCTAACGTATTGATTATTGATGTAGACAATAGATATATCTTTCAAATAAATTCCTGAGTTGACTATTGTGAAATATTGAATTGCAGCATCTTTAACATAAGTTTCAGAAACACTTGTAGAGCTCTTAACTTCATATGCTTTCCAACCTTGAGAATCTTTAACCAAAACATCTAATGCTACAATCACCCCATCATGAAAAAAAGTAGCCTCATAGATTATTTTTTCACCTTGATCTAGAAAAGATTTTGTTTTTCCTACAGAATCATAAACTTTAAAATGACTCTCAGGAGAAGCATCTGCACCACCGGGAAATAGAGATTGTGCTAATATTCCAACACTATTTCCCTGGTCGAATATTGCTTGTAAAAAAGGAGATGTAGGATCTTTTAAATTGTAATGTTTCTTATATAGATAGAGGGACTTTTCACACTGAAGACCTCTTATAAAAGTTGATTTTGATAATTGATATTTAACCATTTAATGGCTTTATTTTCTTTTCGTAATAGTCGATAACGCACTTATATTCTTCATCTGTTGGATATTCAGTCACATCACGTGAGGGGGTTGTATGTGTTCTATCAAACCAATCAGAAAAATCCTCACCAAACTTATATTCGTCAGCATAAGAATCAGAATACTCGCCTAAATCTATATCCTTACCTTTTTCATTTTGAGTCATAAAAGTATTCCATTCATAAACATCTGTTTCATCATTATATGTTTTATAAGTTTGGATGGATAAGTTTCTACCATTACTTAACTCAAAAAAACAGAAGTAAAATAAATCTGAAGGCCTCTTGTTTCCTTTAGACTCAGTTTCCATTGCTTTGGGATAATTATAGTGTCTTACAACTTTAAGCTTCATGACTATTACTATATATAATTGAATTCCAGAAAGGAAGGGTCAGAAAATCTAGAAAATTCAATTTTCCCTCTTTTAGATTCTAAATCTTTCCAAATAAGGTTTTTTATTTCTTTCGCATTATCCATGGAATTTAAAATAAATCAATTTAATTAAATATAGTGTTTATTTAAATCTTCAGAAATTGACATAAATTATTTAAGATTGACATAAAATCATTGGAAAGCCCCTATTTAAAGGTCTTTGTTAGAAATACAGACCAAATACGTAAAGTTTTGGATAATGGTATAAACTAAAAATATACTATTATGAAAAATCTATTATTAATGCTAATTCCTTTAATTGGAATAGCACAATCGCCATCCTCATTAGCTATGAAAGGCTCTATAAATGCTAATACTGAAGACAAAATGCTTCTCTTGAAAAACATGAAGGATGCCATTAACTTTCAAAACATACACAGAAGCTATTTTGAATACAAGCCGCTCGTTTATGATCAAAAATTAACAGACGAGGCGCAGCAATGGGCAGACTATTTAGCTGTAATTAATAATCCAGAACACAGTAAGGCTAAAGATGGAGAAGGAGAGTTAATTTTTTATGCTCCAAAAAACTATTTTAAAGACACTTCAAACCTTATGATAAATGCCTCTGTGTTTTGGGTCTTATCTGAAGATGATATTAAAAAAGCAACCCTAGATCAGATTTTATGTAAAAAATGTACAAAGATTGGACTTGGAATTGCCTTAAGTGATGACACTTACTATGTTGTTGCTAAGTACAACAAAATGGGCGATTTTAAATAATAGCCAATGTATTTGGCCTGAATTTCAAAACCAATAGTTTTTTATTACATTTAATCATCTAAGAATTATTAGTAATGGGGAAAATAACAAATCAGATGATTGAAAAATCATTTGAAATAGGTAAGCGTTTTTTTAAAAAAAGCATATCTCTCAAAGAGGGGACTAAAGTTTTGACTAATTCGGGAATGAATGAAAACTCAGCAGTTGATTATATATATAATTATTCAAACTTAATTCAAGGAAAATCTTACACACGAACTACCAATGCATACGCTACTGAATATTATCTTCAAAAAATACATGAAGAAAATGGTCTTGTGGGACTTGAAAAGGCATTGTTATCCCTGTCTCAACATATTGATTATTATGAAGATAAATCTGGGACTTCAGTAAAAAAAATAAAAAATATTTATAAAATATTTATAAGATTAATTGATAAAAAACATGAAAGAGCTATATATCCAGATGAGGTAGATTTAGATGTAAAATATTCAGAAGGGAAAGTAAAACAAGTTCTTATTAACAGCTATGAGAGGAATCCTATTGCAAGAAAAAAATGCATAGAACACTTTGGCTTAAACTGTCAAGTATGCGACTTTAGTTTTGAAAAAAAATTTGGGGATTTGGGTAAATCATTTATTCATGTTCACCACAAAATTGATGTTTCAATAATTGGTAATGAATATTCTATAGATCCGATAACTGACTTAGTTCCGGTTTGTCCTAATTGCCATTCTATGCTTCATAAAAAAAGACCAGCATATTCAATTGAAGAACTAAAACAAATAATAAAACTTAAATCATAGTCAGATGAGATTTTTGAAATATTAATTGAAATGGCATTTGTTGGAGTATAATCTCCATATCTCTTTATTTAACTTTAAGGGTATTTTCTATTTATTGATGTTTTTGTTGTTATTTCTTGAAAATAGTGGGGAAAATCTTCATTCAAAATACAGTGCTGATATGAGAATTATATGAGAGATGTAAATAAAAAAAGACCCTCACTTGCGTGAAGGCCTGTCTTTGTTGGTGGTCCCACCAGGACTCGAACCTGGGACCAACTGATTATGAGTCAGCTACTCTAACCAACTGAGCTATAGGACCTTTGCTAGTATTATTGACACTTGAGAAAGCTTTTTAAAAGTTGGTGTCTTAATCTTTAGATGACACTTACTTTTTTATCTTAAGCACTCCTTTCAACATTTCAAACATCTTTTGCGAAAATAACACTATTTAAGTCAATTAGGAAACATTTATTTCTTGAAACAATAAGTTGTGTTTAAAAATTCTTTGATGTACGTTTCCTGTTCCGTTGCAGCTATAAAATTTTTTAACAGTATTCCCTCTTAATATAAAAGAGGCTTCCCTGCTTTTTCATATACTTTTGAAAAATTAAACTTGCCATTACACTTGCAGGGATAGCCTGAAGCATAAACAGAAATTGGAATCATGAGAACAAAAATAGGCTCTTTAAATTAATGAGATGGTTATAGCATATTAAACAAAAACTCTTACTTTTAATAAATGTTTAGAAAATCAGATTATATCTTACTTGGTGCTGCTTTTGTTAGCTTTTGTTTATCCGTTGGTCTTTGGTTTATAGGTTATAAAGACGAGGGGTTATATGTGGGCATTTGGGTCCCCTCCATTCTTGCTGCTGGCGGTTACCTAAAACAAATATATAATCAAAAACAATGAATATATTGCTTCTTTTCTTTTTTGGTTTTTTAATTTTTGGAGCTGTAATATATTCTTTTATATTAGCTTTTTCCGAAACTAAATCTTCCAAAAAAGTAATTGAAGATGTCGATTCTGTTGATTATGATGGTGGTGGTAATTGGGGCCGAGTTCCTCCTAAAAAGGACTAAATTCAAAACCTATCACATCCTCACTATAGATAATATGAAATATCTTTTTGTTTATATAAAAAAATTAAGCCATTATAAAATATGATCAAAAACTTTAAGCAACACTTGGCTAAAGTTCCTGATTTAGTAAAGAAAACTAGCCCAAATAAATTTTATTCTTTGTTGATTGGTCTTTTTCTTCTCCCTGGAGGCTCTTTTATTTGTCTCTTTGCTCTTTATTTAAGATTTATAAAGAAAACACCTCTGGGCAAATCATCAGAAACGTTATCTAATTCAGATGAAATAAAAAAGCTCTAATGAAAAAAATCTTACCCCATTATTGCGTTTAACAAATGCAACTAACCTAATGTTTACTGTCATCCGTTTTTGTAAAAGAAAATTTAGTGTTAATTAAAGCTGGTTATTATTTTCTTTTTTAGCCACAATAATATCTCTTTTGATTGATTGATCAACTCTGTGTTCAAATTCTGTAAACGGAATGTCTGTCATAATTTTAAATCCCTTTTGTGTAAAGATTTTAGAGATTTTATCTTTGGATGTCACAAAGGTATTAAAGGCAATAACAGCTACTCCTCCAAATTTTAAAACTTGATACCAATCTTCTATGCTCTTGCTTAAAAGTCGTGAAGGATCTCGAGTCCTGGCTTCATTGATTTTCCCGGTTGTGTTTCCATGAAAAACCCCATATGGAAGATCACCCACCAATAAATTAAAATACTTTTTTTTGAAATACTTAAAAGCGTCTTGGGATTTTCCACAGATCATCCCTAATTTTTTATTAGGTGTTTTAGACTTAAATAATTCTTTAGTTTTAGCATATTCAAATTCAGAAATCCAAATAGCCTCAGCTTTAGTAGTTCCGTAGATCTGTCTTTTTCCTGAAATATGCTTGAATCGATCTTCCTCTAAAAATTTTTTAAAAAAAATTATAGATTCATGAACAGATTTAGGCTCAATTTCGATTCCATAGACATCAAATCCAGAAACAGCTCCCTCAAAAAGAGTGGTTCCTTTACCCGCTATTGGGTCGAGTAGTTTAATATTGTCAGAGTATCCAAAATCACTTGACAATAGGGCGACATTGATCATCATTTTTGTGAAAAGCTCATTGGTCTTGCCTTGGTATTTTAAAATTGAACTTATTTTTTCCTCTAAGCTTAAATAAGGCTTTTTTTTTAAAGGAATCAAACAAGAAATATCCTCAAGCTTTTTGGATTTAAATAATGCGAAAACAAAAGAAAGTCGAGAAATAATCTCTAGATCACTCTCAATTAATTCAACTTGTGTCTCAATTGCCAAATACCTAATGTCTTCTATAAGCACAACATTTGGTTCCTCTTTTGGATAAGAGGATAAACGTCTGCTTGCCAACTTTAGCTCAGCTAAAGCTAATTTATCAGCAGAATTGAAATATACCCTATTGTGACCTGGATGTTGAAGAATTAAATAATACATGCTGATCTGCTCTTATTAATGATTATATTCAAAGATAAGAAAGCTCGCTTTTGAATTCACTTTTTAAATTTAGGTTTATATTCTAATTTCCTTTAGAAGAAAGATTCCTCTTATCTTTGTAAAAAAAAGATTGAAAAAGAAAAAGCCGGATTCTATTGTATGGGATCAAGACCATGAAAGCTATATTGCAAAGTTACTCCCCTATTCTTCCAGTTTAAGTGGCCCTGTTATTGAGGTTCCTAACATAGATGCTTTTAAAAAAAAAGGTGTAGACAAAGTCTCTCAACAATTTCAAGCAGAATTAGATGATCTTCAAAAAAAAATAAAGTCTTTCGTTTCCTTTGCCGCAGATACTCAGAAAGTATATTCTGCTCGATTTAAATTTGAACCTATTGTGGGAGAAACGTATCATCTTTATCAGGGGAAAAAAGAAGACTTTTTATCACTTATCGAGCCCGATCAATGGACCAAAAAATGCCTGGGAACGTTTCGTTTAAGTGGAGATTATAAATGGGAACGTCTTTAAGCTCTTTTTTATCCGTATTTTTGTTCAATGGATAAAAAAGAAACTCCAAGGCAAAAGAAAGTCAATACTGTATTGCAGCATGAAATCGCAACTTTATTGCAGGGTGCAATTAGAAAGGAAAGTGTTAGCAACTTGATGATTTCTGTCACCAAGGTCAATGTTACTTCAGACCTAACTTCTGCTAAAATTTATTTAAGTATTTTCCCCACAGAAAGTTCTCGAAAATACTTTGAAGGCATAAAGGCCAATGGATTTAAACTACGTCATGATTTGTCTCAAATCATGAAAAACCAATTAAGAAGAATTCCTGAACTAACGTTTTTTTTAGATGATTCTTTAGACTATATCGATTCAATTGAAAAAGAATTACTGCGAGGAGATAATCCAATCAAAAATCCAAATGCTCTCGAGTCAAGACAAAAAAGATAACTTTAAAGTACAATGACGTATTCTCTTCAAATCGCTTGGCGTTATTTTTTCTCAAAAAGTCAGCAAACGGTTATCAATCGGATAAATGCTTTTGCTTTTTTCATGGTTGTGATTTCAACCGCCTCTTTATTTGTTGTTTTAAGTGCTTTTGCCGGACTAAAAAATTTTGGTCTCTCATTTAGTGAGGCTTTTGATCCTGACTTTGAAATTCAGCCTTTAAGCGGAAAGTATTTTAATGTCACCCAAAGGGCTCTATTCAAAATAGAGTCTCTTCCTGAAGTAATTGCTGCAGTCCCTGAAATTGAAGAAAAAGTCTTTTTATCATATAAAGACAAAAATCAGGTTGCTTATCTAAAGGCAATTCCTGCAGAATACTCTAAAGTAATAAAAGCTAATGATCTGGTGGTATTAGGAAATTGGCTTACTTTTAAAGGCTCAGAAGTTGTTCTAGGCTTTGGAATTGCAGGAAAAATGAGTATTGGGGTTTTTGACTATAATTCTTTTTTGAATATTTCTGTTCCTAAAAAAAAGAAAAGCTCTATTTTAAATCAAAATCCTTTTAATTCAAATCCTGCTATTGTCACTGGCCTTTATCAAGTGAGTGAGGATTTGGATAAAAAATACGTTTTTTCAAGTCTTTCCTTTGGTCAAGATTTGCTTGAGCTTCCAAAAAACAAATATACTTCAATAGTTTTAAAAACTTTTTCTCAAGTAGATAAAGAGACCCTTTTAAAGAAAATTGCCCCTTACTTAGAGGGTCCTATTAGATTAATTTCTCGTGAGGAACAGAATTTAGCTTTACACAAGATGCTTAACGTTGAGAATCTTATGATCTATTTTATTTTTACACTTGTTATGATTATTGCTCTATTCAATGTAGTTGGGGCTTTAATAATGATGGTTTTAGACAAAAAAGGACAGATGAAAATTCTAATGGCCATAGGTGCTCAGCCTAAAGGCATCTATAAAATTTTCTTTAATCTTGGCTTAATGATTTGTGGTTTTGGTGGTTTTATTGGTGTATTACTTGGGGGGAGTTTGGTTCTTCTTCAGTCTGTATTTCCTTTTATTTACGTGCCTGGAACTTACATGGCCTACCCTGTATTTTTTGAGTTTAAGAATATCTTAATTGTTTTTTTAACACTTTTCATTTTGGGGTTGATAAGTACTGCCTGGGCAACAAGAGGTTTAACAAAAAAAGTGCGAGATTATGCGGTTTCGTAATCAGAAAATTGAGCGTTAATTTCATTGAAAACCTCAAAAACTTTAGCAGATTCATTTGACGTAACCATTTTTGTTCTTAAGGGTTTAAAGTTTGGTATCCCTTTAAAGTAATTGGTATAATGGCGTCTAGTTTCCAAGACACCAAGGGTTTCTCCTTTCCAGTCAATCGCCATCTCCAGATGTCGTTTTGCAAACTGAACGCGCTCTTTAATGGAAGGTGGTGCTGCATAGCTTCCGGTCTCTAAAAAATATTTAACCTGATTAAAAAACCATGGGTTACCAATACTTGCTCTTCCAATCATCGCTCCATCTAAACCATAATCGTCTCTCATTTCTTTTGCTCTTTCAGGAGTGTTTACATCTCCATTCCCAAATATAGGAATATGCATTCTTTGATTGTTTTTTACGTCAGAGATTTGCTGCCAATTGGCGTCCCCTTTATACATTTGAGCTCGAGTTCGTCCGTGTATAGAAAGAGCTTTTGCTCCTGCGTCTTGAAGGCGTTCAGCTACCTCTACTATTTTAATAGAGGACTCGTCCCATCCTAAACGCGTTTTTACAGTTATGGGCAGTGACGTGTGTTTTGCCATTGCCTCGGTAAGCTTTACCATTAGAGGGATGTCTTTTAAGATTCCAGCTCCAGCTCCTTTACTAACAACTTTCTTAACGGGACAACCAAAATTAATATCAATAATATCGGGTTTTGAAGCTTCTACGATTTCAACCGATCGAAGCATTGACTCCAGATTCGCACCAAAAATCTGAATACCTACAGGGCGTTCTTTTTCGTAGATATCTAGTTTTTGAACGCTTTTTGCAGCGTCTCTAATCAATCCTTCGCTTGAAATAAACTCTGTATAAACAACGTCTGCACCACTTTCTTTGCACAAAGCTCGAAAAGGTGGGTCACTCACATCTTCCATTGGAGCTAAAAGCAATGGAAATTTTCCTATTTCTATATTACCTATTTTTACCATATCTTCTTTTACAAAAATACAAATAGTTATCTTTGCCTCGCTAAGAAACAAGCCTCCATATGAATCACCTCCGAAATTTTTGCATCATTGCCCATATTGATCACGGAAAAAGTACACTTGCCGATCGGCTTCTAGACTTCACTGGGACAGTAACTGAGCGAGAAAAAAAAGATCAATTACTTGACAGTATGGATCTAGAGCGAGAGCGAGGGATTACTATCAAATCACATGCTATTCAAATGGAATATACGCATGAAGGCGAAGATTTTGTTTTAAATTTAATTGATACACCTGGCCATGTTGATTTTTCATACGAAGTCTCAAGATCAATTGCCGCATGTGAAGGTGCCCTGTTGGTTGTAGATGCTGCACAAAGTATTCAAGCACAAACTATTTCCAATCTTTACCTTGCTCTAGAAAATGATTTAGAAATTATCCCCGTGCTCAATAAAGTTGACCTTCCTTCTGCTAATATAGAAGAGGTAACTGATGATATTGTTGCTCTTTTAGGTTGCTCTCCAGAGGAAATTATTCCTGCTTCTGCAAAAACTGGTTTAGGAGTTAAAGATATTTTAACTGCAATTATTAATCGTGTTCCTGCACCAAAAGGCAATGAAGACGAACCTCTTCAGGCCTTAATTTTTGATTCTGTATATAATCCCTTTAGAGGAGTAGAAACTTATTTTAGAGTCCTTAACGGTTCCATTAATAAGGGAGAAAAGATTAAATTCATCGCGACAGGAAAAACTTATTTTGCCGATGAAGTTGGTACGCTCAAGCTAACACAAGTGGCAAAAAAAACCATAAAAGCAGGCGATGTAGGCTACCTAATTACAGGAATCAAAGAGGCAAAAGAAATAAAGGTTGGAGACACAATTACCCATCATGAAAAACCAACTCAAAATGCAGTTTCAGGATTTGAAGAGGTAAAACCAATGGTTTTTGCAGGAATATATCCTGTGGATACCGAAGAATACGAGGAGCTTCGTTCTTCAATGGAAAAACTTCAATTGAACGATGCTTCTCTTGTTTTTTCTCCTGAAAGTTCAGCTGCTTTAGGCTTTGGATTTCGTTGTGGTTTTTTAGGAATGTTACATTTAGAAATAATTCAAGAGCGATTGGAGCGTGAATTTAATATGTCTGTAATAACTACTGTTCCTAATGTATCATACCATGCTTATTCGGCTAGAAGCAAGGATGAAATTATTTTAGTAAATAATCCTTCTGATTTACCTGATCCCTCTGGCTTAGATCGAGTTGAAGAACCATATATTAAGGCGACAATAATCACTAAGGCTGACTTTGTGGGAAATGTTATGTCCCTCTGCATTGAGAAAAGAGGGCAAATAACCAATCAGACATACCTTACCCCTGAGCGAGTAGAACTTTCTTTTGATATGCCTTTGGCAGAGATCGTTTTTGACTTTTACGATCGTCTTAAAACTGTTTCTAAGGGCTACGCTTCATTTGATTATTCTCCTATTGGAATGCGCTCTTCTAAACTAGTAAAAGTGGATATATTATTAAATGCAAGCCCTGTAGATGCGCTTTCTGCTTTAATTCATGCTGACAACGCATATAATATTGGAAAAAAAATGTGTGAAAAATTACGTCAGCTTATTCCTCGTCAACAGTTTGACATCCCAATACAAGCAGCCATTGGAGCAAAAATAATTTCACGTGAAACAATAAAAGCTCTTCGTAAAGATGTAACAGCCAAGTGTTATGGGGGTGACATCTCTAGAAAACGTAAGCTTTTAGAAAAACAGAAGAAAGGGAAAAAGAAAATGCGCCAAATTGGAAACGTTGAAATCCCACAACAAGCATTTATGGCGGTTTTGAAGCTTAACGACTAGATCGTTGAATTATTTTTTCTTTCAAAAAGAGGCTTTTTTTATTAAAAGAGTTTGTAAATAAAGATTAAAAATAATTTTTTTAATAACGTCATAAGTGGTTTATTAAATTTGCTGATAAACTAAATTGAAATTAATTACACGAAAAAGCATTTTTTGTTCTTCTTTTTGTGTGTTGTAAAATTACTAAAACACCAACTTTTCTTTCTCACTAATAGCACTTTAACTAATAGAGCTGGTCTTTGTTTCTTTAGCTTTTCGGTGTATCTTTGAGAAAACGACCGTTACTGACTCTATTGGAAATAATCCTGAAGAAGTAAGGCTTAAAGCTCACCAAAGACCCAAAGGTTGGGGGCGCTGGAATAACCCTTAAAAGAGGTGTAGCGGTTAAAAAGATTCGCTTAACTAATAATCAAGAATGAAATTGATTGGAAAATCAACAAAACTAAAATTGTCTTAAGAACAGAATTTATTCAAAATATATAAGACGTAAATCAATTTATGGCCTTTAAACCGTTTCAAACCCTCTTATTTGGATTTGCTTTTTCACCTTCATTAAAAGCGAATGTCTTTGAAGTTACGCGTTTGGCTTCCTTTTTTAATTCTAAATTAATTTTTGTGCATGTTGGTGAAAAAACTAGAGAAAAAGAGGCTGAATTTAATCAATTATTAGAACAGTGCTCATTGAAGCCTGCTATTATTGATACCCACTGGAAGTCAGGAGAACCTGTTAAGGTCTTAACTGATTCCTGTCGTGAATTTGGTATAGACCTTCTGTTGATCGGGGCTTTAAAAAGAGAAAATGTTTTGAAATACTATTTAGGCTCTATCGCTAGAAAATTAACCCGCCAAGCGGCTTGCTCAGTTTTATTAATGCTTAAGCCCT
>Ga0307998_1001213_pt1 | contig 13976 bp, 16 predicted proteins | sample Davwhametageno37_FD_203147 | JGI IMG/M metagenome (GOLD analysis project Ga0307998, IMG submission 203147) | Marine microbial communities from Davis Island wharf, Antarctic Ocean - #37 | ecosystem: Environmental > Aquatic > Marine > Unclassified | place: Antarctic Ocean: Davis Island wharf... | reverse complement strand
GCCATTGGTCCCGCCTGATCTAGGCTTGATGCGAAAGCAATCATTCCATAACGAGACACCAATCCATACGTAGGCTTCAAGCCAGTAAAACCACATAATGATGCTGGCTGCCTGATAGAGCCACCAGTATCTGTTCCGGTTGCAGCTGGAGCAAGTCTTGCAGCAATTGCAGCGGCACTCCCCCCAGAACTGCCGCCAGGTACAAGGCCTAAATTCCAAGGATTCTTTACTGGTCCAAAATAGGAAGTCTCATTAGATGAGCCCATTGCAAATTCATCCATATTAGTTTTACCAATATTAACCGCCCCGACTTCATTGAATTTTTCAATTACCATTGCATCGTAGGGAGCAATAAAATTTTCAAGCATCTTTGATCCACAAGTAGTAGTCCAACCTTGTGAGCAAAAAATATCTTTCTGTGCAATTGGAATTCCTGTGAGAGGCAATTTTTGTCCTCTAGCAATTAATTCATCAGCTTTTGTAGCCATCAATAAACTCTTTTCTTCATCAACAGTAATAAATGCATTTAATGAAGGGTTGTGATGCTTAATCCTTTCCAAGTAAAATTGTGACAATTCTACGCTTGAGAAAGTCTTTTTCTCCAAATGTGATGAGAGGGATTGAAGTGATAGATTAAGCATATTATTCAATGACTTGAGGGACAATAAACAAGGATTTTTCAGTTTCGGGAGCTAATGGCAATATTTTTTCTCTCACGTCAGACTCTGTAACCTCATCTTTTCTTAATGGCTGAGAGATATCTAATGCATGAGACATAGGTTGAATATTGTCAGTATTAATAGATTGCATTTTATCAATTAATGTCATGATGCCATCAAGTTTTTTTTCTAATTTTGCAGTCTCACCTTGAGAAATATTAATTCTTGCAAGATGAGCAATTTTTTCTATATCTTTTTTACTAATAGTCATAATAAAAACGCCAATTTTTGTAAAAATATTTAAATAATCAGTTATTATACATTGGTTTAGTAACGTCACTTCAATCACAATATAGAAAATTAAAGGTAAAAATGCTTTCTAAAATGAATTTATCACTTAAACGATTCGTAGATAATGATATTGCAATTGATTTAGGTACTGCAAATACATTGATTTACCTTAAGGGCCAAGGCATTGTTCTTGATGAACCTTCCGTTGTTGCTATAAGATATGAAGATGGTCCCGGTGGTCCTCAATCTAAAAGAACATTGCTAGCTGTAGGAACAGAAGCTAAAACAATGTTGGGGCGTTCACCACAAAATATTAAGGCTATTAGGCCAATGAAAGATGGGGTAATTGCTGACTTTAATATCACTGAAGATATGATAAAGTATTTTATTAATGCAGTTCACAGTCAAAGTTGGTTTACTCCAAATCCAAGAATAGTAATTTGTGTTCCTTATGGCGCAACTCAAGTTGAAAGACGAGCTATTAGGGAGTCGGCAGAAAGAGCTGGGGCAAAACAAGTACTCCTTATTGAAGAGCCTATGGCAGCTGCCATAGGGGCGGGACTTCCTGTCAATGAAGCCACAGGCTCGATGGTTATTGATATCGGTGGCGGAACAACAGAGGTTGGCGTTATTTCTTTAGGTGGTATTGTTTATGCTGGTTCAGCAAGGGTTGGGGGGGATAAAATTGATCAAGCTATTATTGATTATTTCCGACGAAATTATGGCACATTAATTTCAGAACCAACAGCTGAGAGAGTAAAGCATACAATTGGTAGTGCATTTCCAATGGCAGAATTATTAGAGATGGAAATTACTGGGAGAAATTTATCTGAAGGATTACCTAGAAAGATAACGGTAAGTAGCAATGAAATTTTAGAAGCAATAAATGAGCCTCTTAACTCAATTGTTGGAGCAGTCAAACATGCTTTGGAAGAAACACCTCCTGAACTTGCAGCAGACATCTCAGAAACTGCCATGGTACTAACTGGTGGTGGGGCAATGTTAAAAAACCTTGATCGACTTTTAATGGAAGAAACTGGTATACCTGTTATTGTTGCAGAAGATCCACTTACATGTGTTGTTAGGGGGTGTGGAATGACACTAGACTCACTAGATGCCTTTAAAAATTCATTTTCTCAGGAATAATTGAAACCTTCAAAAAAAGAACTTAAGTTATTTAATAACACCCCATCCCCAATATTTGGTTTTATTATTTTATTATTTATTTCATTGAGCCTAATGGGAATTGACCACAGAAAAAAAATTCATTACGAGATTAAAGAAAAAAGTACTTTTCTAATTGTCCCCATAATTTACGTTTTAAATCTACCAAATAATATTACTAATTCAATAAATGACCTATTGAAATCCAAATCTAAACTATTCAAAAAGAACCGGGAGCTAGAAAATAAAATTATTGATTTGTCTATTGAGAACCAAAGACTCGGTCTCATTGAGGCAGAAAATAAACAATTACGAAAATCAATGAAGATAAAAAATAGTTCAAGCATTAATTCTATTAGCGCAGAAATTATTTTACCAAAAATTAACAATGGAAAAGAAATTATTCTTATTAATAAAGGATTGAATGATGGTGTCAGAATAGGTCAGCCCGTCATTAACAACTTAGGCTTGGTAGGGCAAATCATATTTACTGGGAAAACTTTTAGCAAAATTAATCCAATTACATCAAAAAAATATATGGTCCCTGCAATCTTTAGAAAAGGAACAGATAATTTAATTGTTAAAGGTAATGGAGATAAATATTTAGAGGTCACGATGTTCCCTTCTCATAGAAAAGTAAAAATGGGGGCCATCTTAATGACTTCAGGTATTGATACTTTTTATCCTAAAGGAATTAAAATAGGACAAGTAATTAAAATTACCCCTCAGGCTAATAATCAATTTAACCATTTATTAGTTTCCCCTTTTTCAGACCCTAGAAGCTTCACACAAGTTAGAATATTTATAGATAAAAAAAATGATTGAAAAAAATAACGTAAAAAGAAGTGAGCTTCTAACGCTCTGTATTATTTTTTTAATTACCTTACTAATATCAAAAATTAATATTCCAGTAATAAATACCTCTGGAAATATGCCAGATTACTTTTTAGCGCTATTTGTCTGCCTAATAGCATCACGTTTTATGAATATGAATATATATATATTATTTTTATTAGGTTTAATAGTTGATTTATTGGTAGGAGAATTAATGGGCCAATATGGATTAATATTTATCACTATCTACTTCATAAATTTTTTATTAAGCAAATATTTTCTTTTTAAAACTTCAATAATGTTAGCCTTGCAGCATTTAACACTAACTACAATTGGCCTGATAATTTTTTTAATTTCATCGCTAAGTTATGAATTAACCATTAATATAAATTTGTTTGCAGTGAAATGGATTGTTACTTGCCTAGTATGTCTTTTATATAATAAGCCGATTCAACTACTTAGTGATAAAGTCTAAAAACATACATGGATAAATACTATATAAAATTTATCCTAGTAAATAGATTAAAATTTATTACATTTTTTTTCTTGTTAGTATTTTTCCTTATTATTCTTCGTTTTTTTTATATTCAAATTTTACAAAATAATTATTATTCGACAAAAGCCCTTGTTAATAGTATTAAAATTATTCCTATTACCCCCGAACGAGGCCTAATATTTGATCGAAATAATATAATTCTTGCAGATAATAAATTAAATTATAGCCTTGAAATAATTCCAAAAAAAAATAAAAATTTAAGTGAAGTAGTAAAAAATTTAAGTGAAGTAGTAAAAATTAATCTCTTGGATATAGAGAAATATGAAAGAATTCTAAGGAATAATTACGCCATCGACTCAATTCCAATTAAAAGCAATCTGACGAGTCAAGAATTGGCAAACTTTGTAACAAACTCTTATCGGTTTCCGAATGTAGAACTAAAAGAAAGGATAAAGAGATTTTACCCACAAGGCTCTTCAGGAGTTCATTTCCTAGGTTATATCAATAGGATTAGCAAAAAAGATTTAATGGCTCTTAAAATTAAAGGCCAGAAGAGGAATTATATCGGGACAGATTATATTGGTAAAACTGGGGTTGAGTTCCAATACGAAAATGAATTACATGGATCTGCTGGATATCAACATATTGAGGTTAATTCCGCTGGTAAAGCTCTTAGAACCCTTAAAACTTATCCTGCTAAGGAGGGAAATAATCTTCATTTAACCATTGATCTTAAAATGCAAGAAATCGCTGAAAAAGCATTTAAAAATAGAAAGGGGGCTCTTGTAGCTCTTGATCCAAAAAATGGGGAGATTCTAGCTTATGTCAGCATGCCAACCTACGACCCTGGTTTATTTATTGATGGCATCAGTCATAAGAACTGGGATAAACTTAATGAATCTTCAAAAAAACCCCTACTTGATCGCGCAATAAATGGTTTATATCCCCCAGGTTCAACTTTAAAACCCTTTGTTGCAGTTGCTGCGCTAGAAAATAAATTAAGAATGCCCCCTTTTAAAATCAATGATCCTGGATATTTTTCTCTTAATAACTCAAGACGTTTTAAGGATTGGAAAATAGGAGGTCATGGAGAAGTTGATATTGTTAAAGCTATAGCAGTATCATGCGATACTTTTTTTTATGGGTTAGCTGTCGAGCTTGGAATAAAAAAGCTTAATAAATCACTTTCTAGTTTTGGGTTTGGTATAAAAACTGGAGTTGATTTACCTAATGAAAAAAGTGGGCTACTTGCTGACGCTAAATGGAAAAAGAAAAAATATAACCAAAAATGGTATGGTGGAGAAACTGCAATCACAGGAATTGGTCAAGGATTCACACAAGTTACCCCCATACAGCTTGCATTAGCAACGAGCAAGATTGCATATCCTAATAAATCTATTGTCCCCCATATAAAGCTTAATAGTCATCAGCTTCACCAAAAAATTAATCAAACTTCCCCTATAATTATTTCAGATCAAACCATTAAATGGGTCAAAGAAGGCATGGAGAATGTAACAGAAGATGGTGGAACTGCAGCATTTATTGGAAAAAATATTTCTTATAAAATTGCTGCAAAAACTGGAACTTCGCAAGTCTTTAGTTTAAAAAAAGGTCAGGTATATGATGAAGAAAAAATTCCCGATCATCTTAAGGACCATGCACTTTTTATTGCTTACGCCCCCTCTAAAAATCCTAAAATTACAGTAGCTATAATTGTAGAAAATGGGGGGCATGGTGGTTCAGCTGCCGGCCCAATTGCAAAAAAAATATTTGACTACTATTTGTCGACTGAGCCTAATAAATGAATCTAAATTCTTTACAAATTTTTATTTTTAAAAAAATAGATCGACCACTTTTTGGATCGATTATTATTATTCTTTTAATTGGTGTAATCAATCTAATTAGCGCTAATCAACAAGATATTTCAAATTCTATATCTCAAATAATTAATATCACTATTGGGATCGGATTTCTTTATTTAGTCTGTAATATTCAAACAAGAACTATAGTATTTTTTGCTCCATGGGCTTACTTAATAAGTTGTTTTCTGTTAATTATTGTATATTTTTTTGGCATTGAGAGTCATGGCGCGCAAAGATGGATTAGAATTGGTATTTTTAATATACAGCCATCAGAAATTCTCAAAATATCAGTTCCACTTATGCTTGCATGGTTCTACCAAAGAACTGCTCTGAAAATTGACTATAAAATTCATTTTTTAGCAGGATTATTAATATTTTTACCCTTTTATTTTGTTTTGAAACAACCTGATCTTGGAACATCGTTGCTTCTTTTATGGGGAGGGGTAATCATAATATTTTTAGCAGGCATATCTATAAAATTTCTTATATCTAGTTTTTTAATCCTTATCATTTCCTCTCCTTTTATTTGGAACTCCTTACTTATTTACCAAAAAAATAGAATATTGAGTTTAATAGATCCATTTTCTGACCCACTTGGAGCAGGATATCACTCGATCCAATCAATGATTGCAGTAGGATCTGGAGGTATTTTTGGAAGAGGCTGGATGAATGGTACACAAACAAAATTAGATTTTTTGCCTGAAACTACAACAGATTTTGTCTTTTCAGTGTTTAGTGAGGAGTTTGGATTCTTTGGTGTATTAGCTATTATAGCTATATATATATTTATATTTTATAGGTGCATGTGGATGACTTCAAGAATGAATGATAATTTTTCAAGATTATTATCAGCTGGACTTACAATTTCTTTATTTAGTAGTTTTATCATCAATATCGGTATGATCTCAGGCTTATTTCCAATCGTGGGTGTGCCAATGCCATTCTTTAGTTACGGCGGTTCCTCAATGGTTGTATCATTAGTCAGTATTGGTATCATAATGAATCTCTATTTAAATAAATCCTTGATTGCAAATTAATGCTGAAACTATTACTCATTATTTATATTTTTCTTTTAGTAGGTTGCCAATCCGTTCTCTCGGAAAGACCGTATGAATCTAAAAATAGTTCTGGGGGTTATTACTTAGACGATGGCCCACATAAAAATATCCCTCAGGATTTAAACAAAATACCGAATGCAGTACCAAAAAAAGAAATTTTAAGTAGGACAGCTAATCGCCCCTATTTAGTCTTTAAAAAGAAATACACTCCTATGACAAAACTAGAGACCTATAGTGAAACTGGTTATGCGTCATGGTATGGGAAAAAATACCATGGAAATAAGACTTCCATAGGAGAAGTTTATAACATGTATCAAATGACTGGGGCACATAAAACTCTTCCCCTTCCATGCTTCGTAAAAGTAACAAACCTAATCAACCAAAAGTCAGTAATTATAAGAGTTAATGATCGCGGGCCTTTTATAAAAAATCGAGTTATAGATCTATCTTATGCAGCTGCTCATCGCCTTGAAATTATCGAAAAAGGAAGTGAGTTAGTAAAGGTTGAGGTTATTAGACCCCTCGCTAATTCAGCCCCATATAAAAGTCTAAATGCTTTTTATATTCAAGCAGGAGCATTTTCTGATAAAGGTAATGCAGTAAAATTTCTTAGTCGCATTACAAAAAATAAGATTGAAAAAAGATCAAATAAAATAATTAAAAAAAGCTCTCTATATTCGGTCATGATTGGACCTTACACATCCAGAAATAAGGCAGACGAAATTTCTAAATTTCTCTCCGAAGAATTTAGCTTAAACACCTTTATTATCATGGATAAATAAGCATGGCTGAAGATTCATCAGAATCACTTGTTGAATTTCCATGTCATTTTCCTATCAAGGTGATCGGAGAAGCACATCAGGATTTCATTCAAAGTATCGCTCAATTAATTAAAGAGCATATACATGACTTCATTGACAAAACAATTGAATCAAAAATGAGTAGTGAGGGGAAATTTATGAGTTTAACCTGCACTATTTATGTCACTTCGAAAGAACAATTAGATTTAATTTATAAAGACTTATCTTCACATCCAATGACTAAATTTGTTCTATAGCTGCCGTGAGTATTGTCGTAAAAAATCTTGGCATTACAGACTACGAGAAAACTTGGGGTGAAATGAAAGATTTTATAGGCTCTAACCCAGAAAATGATGAAATATGGGTTACTGAGCATCCACCAATTTTTACTACGGGAGTAAATAAAAATAAATCTGTAATCCCAAAAACAAATATTCCCCACTTGTTTGTGGATAGAGGTGGGAAAATTACCTATCATGGACCAGGGCAACTGATTATTTATACACTAATTAATATAAAAAAAAATAATATAACAATCAGACAATTAGTGTCACTTCTCGAAAATTCTATTATTGATTTTTTACAAAAAAATAAGATTAATTCATATTCGAAAATTGATGCACCCGGTGTTTACACAGGTGAAAAAAAAATATGCTCTATTGGACTAAGGATAAAAAAAAATTATGCTTACCATGGCTTAAGTTTAAATGTTGATATGGATACTAAGCCATTTACAATAATTGAACCTTGTGGCTTTAGGGGACTAAAAATGGCACAATTATCAGACTTCAATATTAAAAGCACAATAGAAAAATCTGGAAAAGAAATTGCATTAACTATTAATGAAAAATTAAACCTACACTATGAACAAAATAATAAGAATTAAAGAAGTTGGTAAAGAAAAAACTGCAAGATTGCCAATAAATTTCTTTAAAAAAGATAAGCTACTAAAGCCTTCATGGATAAAAATGAAGCTACCCAGCAGTGATAAATTTCATAAAGTAAGTCAACTTCTTAAAGATAATGAACTTGTTACCGTATGCGAAGAAGCAAGCTGCCCTAATATTGGAGAATGCTACAGCCAAGGTACTGCCACTTTTATGATTTTAGGAGAAATTTGCACTCGTCGCTGTCCTTTTTGTGATGTTGCAAGCGGAATTCCTCTTGAGCCAGATGCAAATGAACCTGTTAAATTAGGCCTTACAATTGCAAAACTTAAACTAAGCTATGTTGTAATCACTAGCGTAGATCGTGATGACATGGTGGATGGTGGAGCGAATCATTTCTCTGAGTGTATAAAAGAAATTCGTAAAAGTAACGCAAATATTAAAATAGAGATTCTAGTTCCTGACTTTCGAGGAAAAGGTAAGATAAAAAGAGCATTGGAAATACTTTGTAAGCATCCACCTAATATTTTTAATCATAATCTTGAAACTATTCCCAGACTTTATAAAAGAGCAAGGCCAGGGGCTCGTTACGAACATTCTCTTTCACTTTTAAAAGACTTTAAAAAACAAATGCCTTTAGTTCCAACTAAGTCTGGATTAATGCTTGGCTTGGGAGAAACAAATAAGGAAATATTAGAAGTTATGAAAGACTTAAGGAAGCATGGTGTAGATATGTTGACACTAGGTCAATATTTACAACCTACCCCATATCACCTTCCTGTTGAAAGGTATGTTCCACTAATCGATTTTACTAATCTTAAAAAAGAAGCAGAAAAATTAGGATTCACATCTGTTTCAAGCGGCCCGATGGTGAGAAGTAGCTATCATGCAGATACTCAGTCAAAGGATCTAATAAAATGATCCCAACCCTTAAAGTCAAACCTACCTCACAATTGCTTAAACTAGAAAACTATATTATTAATCATAGTTGTGACATTGAGCATTGGTTTAGAAATCAGTGGAAAAAATATCAGCCTCCTTTTTATGCATCAGTGGATCTGAGAAATTCTGGATTCAAACTTGCCCCCGTTGATACAAATCTTTTTCCGGCAGGATTCAATAATCTTTGTGAAACTTTTTTACCATTATCTATTCAGGCAGCATCAGTTGCTATAGAAAAAATATGCCCGGAAGCTAAAAAAGTTGTGATTATCGCAGAAAGTCATACTCGAAATATTTTTTATTTAAAAAACATATATGCGCTCTCAGAAATCCTTAAAAATTCTGGACTTGAAGTTAAGATTGGGACCCTCGATACTGAAATTAAAGAAACTACTTCTCTTGCAATCGACAAAGACCTAACAATTGAAATAGAACCAATTACTCGCGATGGAGATTATGTATCAATTATTACCGGGAAAGAACTTTCCTATCAACCTTGTGCGATTATACTAAATAATGATCTTTCAGATGGCGAACCAGAAATTTTAAAAGGCATAAAGCAAAATTTAATACCCCCCCTTAATGCAGGTTGGCATAAGAGAAGAAAAAGTGATCATTTTACTCAGTATAATAAAGTCGTTGATGAATTCTCTCGATTTACCAACATTGATCCTTGGCTAATTAATCCATATTTTGAGAAATTAGATAATTTGAATTTTCAAGAAAGAAAGGGAGAAAATGAATTAGCATCTATAGCGTCTAATATGCTTAAAAATATAAATAAAAAGTATAAAGAATATAATATTACGCAAGAAGCATATGTGGTCGTAAAAGCCAATGCTGGAACTTATGGTATGGGTATTATGATTATTAAGAATAGCGAAGATGTATTAAATCTTAATCGAAAAATGCGAAAAAAAATGTCTGTTATTAAAGGAGGAAGTGTCGTAACTGAGGTTATTATCCAAGAAGGCATTCACACCGAAGAATCAATTGATCAATCAGTTGCAGAACCAGTTATCTATATGATTGATCGTTTTGTTGTTGGGGGATTTTTTCGAGTCCATACAAATAAAGAAAAAGATGAAAATCTTAATTCTCCAGGTATGCATTTTATACCTCAGCCTTTTGAAACGTCTTGTATCATGCCTGATCAGGGAAGGCCATGTGATGATGAAGCAAATCGTTTCTATGCCTATGGTGTTATTGCAAGGCTAGCTTTAATTGCAGCTGCAAGAGAATTGCAAGAATAAATATTATGAATTATTTATTTATAATCGACCCACTTGATAGTTTGGCTTTTTATAAAGATACTACTGTTAGTTTGATGAAAGAATGTTTACGTCAAAAAATAAATGTCTTCTATTCAACCATTAATGAAATTTCAATTGACTCAGAAATGAATATTGAGGTTGAATACGAAAAAATTGAGATGATAAATGAATCTATAACTTCTAACAGTAAGGTAAAAAATAATATTGAATATTTTAATAAAATATTTATAAGAAAAGATCCTCCTTTCAACTCTTCATACTTAAATCTCACTTATATCCTTGATCACATAAAATCTAATGAAATTAAAGTTTTTAATAATCCTTCATCCATCAGAAGTCATAACGAAAAATTATCAATCCTTCAATTTAATGATCTAATCGCCCCTACTCTTGTTACAAGTTCTTTTTCTGCTACTAAGAAATTTATTTCAAAACATAAAAAAGTTATTTTAAAGCCATTGGATGGAATGGCTGGAAATGGAATCTTTATGGTTACTAATGCGGACAAAAATCTTAATGTAATACTAGAAACCATGATTGGTGATTTTAATCATTCAATTATGGTACAAAAATTTATTCCAGAAATATCAGAAGGTGACACAAGAATTATTTTAATAAATGGAGAGCCTCTACCATATGGTTTAGTTCGCATTCCTAGGTCTGATGAAATAAGAGCTAATTTAGCAAAAGGAGGTGCGGGAATAATAAGAAAAATTAATAAAAATGATGAAATTATTATTAATAGAATTAAGCCTTATTTAATTGAAAAAAATCTCAATTTTGTTGGGGTAGACGTTATTGGCCCATACCTCACAGAGATAAATATTACTAGTCCTACTGGTTTAGTAGAGATTCAAAATCAATCCAATATTAATTATGCTGAATTTATAATCAATGCACTACAATAAATTACTATTCATACTGATATTTTTTCTCACAGGTTGCTATCAGAATGAGACAATGCAAAAAAAAGATTATATTTTCGGGACTATAGTTGAAGTTACAATTTACGGGGAGACTGAAGACATATCTAGTCATGCCATAGACCTTGTTTTTAAAGAGTTTCGTCGATTACATAATTACCTCCATCCCTGGGAAAAAAGTATTATTCAAGACATCAATCAATCAATTAAAAATCAAGAGATCTATTTAACTCAAGATTCAGAAATTCTCTCAATCCTTAAACATAATCAAGAGCTCGAATTAAAAACACACGGTTATTTTAATCCTGCAATAGGAAAGCTAATAGAGGCGTGGGGATTTCATGCGGAACAATTGTCTACAGACAGGCCTAATTCAAACCTAATCGATAATTTACAAAGAAATCTTCCGCATATGGCAGAAATAAATATACATAATGGATATATAAACTCTAAAAATAAAAATATAAAAATAGACCTTGGTGGTTATGCAAAGGGGTATGCATTAGATCAGGCAAGAAAAATCCTTAACGAGAATAATATAAACAACGCCCTAATTAATATTGGTGGGAATATTCTAGCTCTCGGTCGACATGGAGATCGAAATTGGGTTGTTGGTATTCAAAATCCTAGAAAGCCTAGCTCAATAGCATCAATTGTTCTTAACCCTGGATGGTCAATTGGAACATCAGGTGACTACCAAAGATATTTTATTGTGGACAATCAACGATATTCACATTTAATTGACCCTAATACAGGATACCCAGCAAATAATTCACAATCAGCCACGATATTATTTCCCCCAACTGAGTCATCAGGAACATTATCTGATGTTTATTCAAAGCCTCTTTTTATCGCTCCTGAAAAGTTAAAATATAACTTAGCTAAAGAATTAGGAATAGATTTCTATATGATAGTAATGGCTGACGGTAAAATTTCAATTAGCAGTGGTATGTTAAATCTAATAAAGTGGCATGAAAAAATTGATAAAAAAAATATCACAATTTATTAATAAAATTCAAATTGGGGACTTGTTCGTAATTTTTATTTTTATTGCATTAACTGGCTACCTCTCTTCAATTTTATGGAATTTTCCCCAAGGGAAGTACTTAAAAGTTCAAATGGGTAAGCAAGAAATAGGTTCATTTAATCTAAATCAAAATATAACCAAAATTATTGAAGGTCCAATTGGAAAGACTGAGATTATTATTGAGCCTTCGAGGGTTAGGGTTTCAAAGTCTCCATGCACAAAAAAGTACTGCATTCATCAAGGATGGATAAATCAACTTAATCAAATAATAGTTTGTATACCAAATCAAATCTCTATATCAATTATTGGTAATCAATCAGATTATGACTCGCTCAATTATTAAGATTAATACCAAAGATCATAAAATAGCTAAATTAGCAGCTATTGCAATAGCCCTATCAATAATTGAATTTTTTTTACCAAGTCCTATTCCTGGTGTTAAACCTGGAATTGCTAATATCATTATTCTTTTTACCATAATCAAATTTAATTTTTCTACAGCCGTTTGGGTATCTATTATTCGGGTATTTGTTGTAAGTATTATTATAGGCACTTTTCTTGGGCCAACATTTTTTTTGAGTCTCTCTGGCTCCCTATTCAGCCTTATGTTTTTATTTTTATTTAAAAATATTAATGGTAAATACTTTAGCGTAATCAGCTTAAGTTTGATTGCTGCTTTTGCTCATACTACTGGACAATTTTTAATAGTAAGATTTTGGATTATCCCGCATGATGGTATTTTTTATCTGCTCCCAATTTTTATGATTTCAGCACTGACTTTTGGGTTAGTAAATGGAATTATCACAAGGTCACTTCTTAGTCTTAATATTAAATAAATATTTTTTTAATGATAAAATGGCACCAAGGAAAAAAAATTATGAAAATATTATCTCTAGGTTCAATAATAATAGCTTGTATTCTTTTGGTCTCTTGTGGAACGAAAGGATCCTTATACATTCCAGAGGAAAAGTATCCACAATCTGAATCAAGTATAATTAATCTAAATAACCATTATCTTAAAACTAATATTACTTAATATTCTATGTCTAAATCCATGATTTACTCTAACTCGGGTGCTTTTTTTATAGAAAATGTACCTGTTAAAAAAATTGCTGAGGATTATGGTACACCAGCATATGTGTACTCTAAAAAAACTATAGACGATACATTTACTAATCTCAAAGAATCTTTTGTTAAATTTGACCCTCTGATTTGTTTCGCTGTAAAAGCTAATTCTAATATTGCTATTTTAAATTTGTTAGCGAAACATGGGGCTGGGTTTGATATTGTTTCGGGGGGGGAACTCAAAAGAGTTATTGCTGCTAAGGGGGACCCAAAGAAAGTAGTATTCTCAGGGATAGGGAAGTCTATTGAGGAGATTGGTCTCGCAATAACTCATGATATATTGGCTTTTAATGTCGAATCTGAAGGGGAGCTTTATCGAATTCAATCAATAGCAAAGAGTTTAAATAGGAAAGCAGCTATTTCTATTAGAGTGAATCCGAATGTTGATGCAAAAACCCATCCCTATATATCAACAGGCCTCAAAGATAATAAATTTGGTGTCGATGAAAACCAATCAATTAAATTGTATCAGCTTGCAAAAGATATGGATTCTATTGATATTAAAGGAATTGATTGCCATATCGGCTCCCAAATCACTGAAATAAATCCTTTTATTGATTCCGCTAAGAAACTTGTTGCATTGATTGACCACCTTAAAACCCTCGATATTAATGTTGAACATTTTGATATTGGC
>Ga0307998_1001212_pt1 | contig 13987 bp, 12 predicted proteins | sample Davwhametageno37_FD_203147 | JGI IMG/M metagenome (GOLD analysis project Ga0307998, IMG submission 203147) | Marine microbial communities from Davis Island wharf, Antarctic Ocean - #37 | ecosystem: Environmental > Aquatic > Marine > Unclassified | place: Antarctic Ocean: Davis Island wharf... | reverse complement strand
TTTTTGGCTTCAATGACATCAAGACATTAAAATATGCTCATGATTTAGGGATTGCTTTGCAGCTAACTAATATTATTAGAGATCTAGGTGAGGATGCAAGTCGTGGAAGAATATATATTCCATTGGATGAGCTTAAAATTTTTGATGTCACTGAAGCTGATATCTTGAATTACACTGAAGGTGAGAAAATAAAAAAATTAGTTACATACTTATCCGAACGAGCAGAAAATTTCTATTTTTCTGCCATTGGTCATTTGCCAACTGAAGATAAAAGAATGCAACTTCCAGGCCTTATGATGGGAAACATCTACTTTGTATTACTTAAAAAAATTATGAAAAATAACCCAGAGAAAATATTAAATCAAAGAACTATATTGTCACCATTTAAAAAGATCGCAGTTGCACTCACCTGCTTTATGAATTACACCTGGATAAAAAGAGAAAGAAAAACTCCTAATCTCTTATAAGGTTTAATACCTGAGATAAGTTATCCACTGGGAAAATTTCAATATTTTTTATTTTTTGTTTTGCTAGGTTGGCCCTTGGGATAATAGCTCGCGTAAAACCTAACTTTGCTGCCTCTTTTAGTCGCTCCTGTCCTCTTTGAACTGGTCTTACCTCTCCAGCCAAACCCACCTCACCAAAGATAACTGTCTTTGGATCAATCGATTGATTTTTAAATGATGAAATAACAGCACACAAAACTGCTAGATCAACAGCAGGTTCAGAAATTTTTACTCCCCCCACGGCATTGACAAAAACATCCTGATCAAAGCAAGCAATCCCTGCATGCTTGTGAAGTGCTGCCAATAATAATGCCAGTCGATTATTTTCTAACCCCACAGAGAGTCTTTTTGGAGAGCCTCCATGAGCGCCATCAACTAACGCTTGAATCTCAACTAATAAGGGCCTTGTACCTTCTTGGGTTACTGTAATACACGACCCACTAACGCGTTCGCGATGGTGCGATAAGAATAAGGCTGATGGGTTAGTAACCTCTTTCAATCCCTTTTCCGTCATCGCAAATACGCCTAGCTCATTTACTGCCCCAAAACGATTTTTAGCTGCACGAATCATTCTAAAACTTGAACTCGGATCCCCTTCAAAATAAAGGACTGTATCCACGATGTGTTCTAGAACTCTTGGCCCTGCTAGGGTTCCTTCTTTAGTTACATGGCCTACCAAAATCATCGTGATGCCATACTGTTTTGCAATACGTGTTAATTGTGCCGCACATTCTCGGACCTGAGTAACAGACCCAGGAGCTGAAGTTAGCCCCTCTGAATATATTGTTTGAATTGAATCAATAACTACTACATTGGGTTTGTGCTTCTCAATAATTGAGACTATTTTCTCTAGATTTATTTCAGAGAGAATAGAAATATCAGACACCTCTAATTCTAATCGTTTGGCTCGCATGGCTATCTGTTGTGAAGATTCTTCACCACTGACATAGATTACATTGCAAGATTCGCCCGGCTGTTGAGTAATAACAGATAATGCCTGAATGAGGATTGTTGATTTACCTATCCCAGGGTCACCGCCCAATAAAATGACACCGCCAGAAACGAATCCACCTCCCAATACTCGATCAAATTCTGAAATCCCGGTTTTGCGCTTATATACATCCTGAGTTTTAACATCATTAAGTTTCTGGAGGCTAGTTGACTGAGTCAAAGATGCATAACGCTTAGTACCTTTAGCTTCCATTAACTCTTCTGAAAGAGTATTCCAAGAAAGACAATGAGCACACTGCCCTTGCCATTTTGTCGACTGTCCACCACATTCTGAACAATAATAAGCAATCTTGCTCTTAGCCATCTAAATACCTTAGTGGGACTCTCTTTGTTGATGAAATACTACATAGAAGTTCATATCCAACCGTTCCTGATTTTTCGGCTACTGAGTCGACTGGGACATTTTTTCCCCAAAGCTCTACGTCACTCCCAATTGTTGCATCTTTTAATCTGGTGATATCTACATAAAGCATATCCATCGACACCCTTCCGATAGTTGAAGTCATAACATTATTTACAGTAACTGGAGTCCCAGTTACTGCATGTCTCGGATAACCATCAGCATAACCGCAAGCCACAATACCTATCTTCATTGGTGTCTTGGCAAAAAAAGAAGAGCCATAACCCACACTCTCCCCCTTTTTTATTGATTGTATTGCTATAATTTTACTTCTCAACGACATAACTGCGACTAAATCTAGCTCCTTAGCTGTAGCGCCCTCAAAAGGTGAAGCCCCATAAAGCATAATACCCGGCCTAACCCATTCTAATCGACTCTCGGGATAACGAATTAAGGCTGCAGAATTTGCGACAGAACGTTCAAGCTGTTCATATTTAATGCTGCTAAATGCTTTCATTTGAGATGCAATGCCTACCGCTTCATCAGCATTGGCAAAATGTGTCATTAATATAATTTTTCCAATAAATGGTGACGCATTAATGGTTTTCAAAATACCAGGCACCTCTTCCGGTAAAAAGCCCAATCGATTCATTCCAGTATTAACTTTAAGATGAATGTCGATAGGTTTTTTAGGTTTTTCATCTAAAATAAGATTTAATTGCTCTTGATTATGAAGTGTTACACCAATATTAAGTTGAGCAGCAATAGAGACCTCATATCTTTCAAAAAATCCTTCTAACATAAGAATTTCTTGATTAAAGCCGAACTCTCTAAGCTCAATTGCTTCTGTTAAGGTTAGTACGGAAAAACCATCAGATTGGTTAAGTGCCCTAGCTACCTCAATCAAGCCATGACCGTATGCATTTGCTTTTAATACGCTCATAACTTTACTGCAAGGGGAATAAGCCTTAACGCGCTTAAAGTTATGAATAAGTGCCTGGAAATCAATATTTGCTTGTAAAGGACGCATAAATTAAAACTCGGGGGCATACCCAGGATTTGCGTAGTTTTCAAACCGAGTATATTGACCCAAGAAAGTTAATTTAATTTTTCCTGTAGGTCCATTTCTTTGTTTGGAAATTATAATTTCAGCTAACCCCTTATCCGGACTGTCCTCATTATATTGATCATCTCGATATATAAATAAGATCACATCTGCATCTTGTTCAATCGCACCAGATTCTCTTAAATCTGACATCATAGGACGCTTATCTGGACGAGATTCTAAACTCCGATTAAGCTGAGATAAAGCAACTATGGCAACATTTAATTCTTTAGCTAAAGACTTTAATGACCTTGAAATCTCCGAAACTTCAGTCGCACGGTTCTCACTTTGCTTACCACCTGCGCCTGACATCAATTGGATGTAGTCGATCACAATTAAACCTAATTGCCCTTCTTGCCGTTGAAGTCTTCTAGCGCGTGCTCTGAGTTCATATGAATTTAAAGCTCCCCCCTGATCAATAAATATAGGAGCATCATTAAGCTGCCCTAATGAATCGGTAAGCTTTTCCCAGTCATCATCATCAAGATCCTGACCACTACGTAATTTTTTAGCGTCAACCTTACCAACCGAACCAATTAGCCGGGTAGTTAATTGCTCAGAAGACATCTCCATCGAGAAAATAGCTACTGGTAATTTTTGATCAATAGCGACATTCTCGGCTATGTTAAGTGCTAAGGCTGTTTTACCCATCGACGGTCTACCTGCTAGAACGATAAGCTCTCCTGGCTGAAGACCTGATGTCAAATTATCAAGATCTGTATACCCGGTAGCCACCCCTGATATATTGCCTTTATTTTCCATGCGCTTTTCGACGCCTTTGATAACTTTTGGCAGTAAATGTTGTATATTTTCAAAGCCAATAGCGGCTCGCATACCATCATCCGCAATTTGAAAAATTTTGGCTTCAGACTCATCCAATAGCTGTTGAGCATCTCTACCCTGAGGTGAGTAAGCACTTTCGGCGATATCTGATCCCACTTGAACTAGATTGCGCATAATTGACCGCTCTCTTACGATCTGAGCATAACCTCTTATATTCGCTGCAGCAGGAGTATTTTCAGCCAATAAACCTAAATAAGATAAACCACCTACGGCAGCAAGCTCATCGTTTTTTTCAAGAGACTCAGCGACGGTTACAATATCAGCCGGCTGATTTGATTCTATAACTCTAATAATGTGTTGGTAAATGGTGCTGTGATCGTGACGATAAAAATCTTTTGATGTGATCACATCAGCAACTTTATCACTTGATTCATTATCAATTAATAAGCCACCCAATAGTGATTGCTCTGCCTCAACTGAATGTGGGGGGAGCTTTAAAGTTTCAATATCATTGTCAGCCATCATATTATTATAACGAATAAAAAAAAGGCTGCCCTATTGGCAGCCTAAAAATATTAAAATATTTTATTAGGCATCCTCACCAATTACTGTTACGACAATTTCTGTTGTTACATCATGATGCAACACAATTGTGATTGGATGATCACCAATTGCTTTTAATGGGCCATCAGGCATACGAATTTCAGCCTTTACCACCTTGAGACCTGCCTTATTAAGGGCTTCTGCAATATCAATATTAGATACTGAGCCGAACAATTTACCGTCTACTCCAGATTTTTGAATAATTTCTAATTTGTACCCCTCTAAATCTTTCACTCTTTTTTGAGCAGCAGTCAATAATACCGCCTGTTGCTTCTCTAATTCAGCTCGCTTTGTTTCGAACTCAGCCATGTTTGTTTCTGTTGCACGCTTAGCTTTACCATGGGGTATTAAGAAATTTCTTCCATAGCCGTCTTTTACCCTTACCACATCACCTAGATTACCAAGGTTTCCTACTTTTTCTAGTAATATAACTTGCATAAATATTCTCCTTAGTGCTTGTCAGTATATGGCAGTAATGCAAGAAACCTTGCACGCTTAACTGCTGTAGTGAGCTGTCTCTGATATATTGATTTTGTTCCTGTAATTCTTGCAGGAATCAACTTACCATTCTCTGTAATAAAATCTTTTAGAAGGTCAACATCTTTGTAATCAACTTGCTTAATACCTTCTGCAGAAAATCTACAGTACCGTCTTCTTTTGTACATATCTCTTGCCATAATTTACTCCTAATTTTTAATTTGAGTAATATGAAAAACTAAATGACTTGATTTTTTTGACTTCTTATCAAAAAAACCGAAAAATGAGAATTTTTTTCCCACCCTCAAATCATGATTTGCTAGCCCTCCAATTACTACTGATTCAATATCCACATTTACAATTCTTTTTAAACCTGCTTCACTTTGCTCTGATTCACCCCTTATCCTAAAACTAAGAACTGGAATTCCCGCAGGAGTAAAACGCATAACCTCTAGGTAAATAATTTCACCAAAAAGTGAATATTCATTCAAGAACTATGCTTCTTCCTTTTTTATTTCAGCTTTTGGTTCAGCTTTTGGTTCAGCTTTTGGTTCAGCTTTTGGTTCAGCTTTTGGTTCAGCTTTTGGTTCAGCTTTTGGTTCAGCTTTTGGTTCAGCTTTAGGTGCAACTTTTTCATCACCCACTAATGATTTAGATTTTTCTTCTTTCATCATAGGCGATTGTGCTGTAATTGCTGTCTTAGTAGCAAAAACTAAGTGCCTAATAACTGCGTCATTGAATTTAAACCCATGTTCTAATTCTGCTAGTGTCTCAATAGAACATTCTATGTTCATTAAAACAAAGTGAGCTTTGTGAATTTTTTTGATTGAGTATGCAAGTTGTCTCCTACCCCAATCTTCTAAACGATGAATTTTCCCCTTACTCGCACTTATTTGCGCTTGATATTTTTCAATCATGGCTGGGACTTGTTCGCTTTGATCAGGATGTACAACAAAAACTAGTTCGTAGTGTCTCATAGACTCTCCTTATGGTTAATAGCCTCCAACATTATTGTTGTGAAGCAAGGATTAAAAGAGCACACATTATAATATTTTTTTTAATAAAATCAATGACTTTATGGTTTAAATTTTGTCTTTTATATCTGCTCCATATATTTTCTCTTTGAGGTATTTGACTTGATCCCTTATTTTACCTGCGCTCTCAAACTCAAGATTTCTAGCAGCTACTTGCATTGCCTTTTGAAGCTTCGAAATTTCTTTGATAATTTCTGGCTCTGAAAAATCTTCATATTTCCGATTTTCTTTTTTTTCTGCCTGAATACGCCTATGTTCATCTACATCCTCAAGTCCATCAATAATATCCTTAATACGTTTTTTTATGCCTACAGGGGTAATATTGTTATCAAGATTAAATTGTAATTGCTTTTCTCGCCTGCGCTCTGTCTCATCAATTGCCGCCTTCATACTTCTAGTAATTCTATTCCCATAAAAAATTACCTTGCCATTTAGATTTCGTGCAGCTCTACCAGCTGTCTGGATTAATGAGCGCTCAGACCTTAAAAAGCCCTCCTTATCTGCATCTAAAACAGCCACAAGTGATACCTCAGGAATATCGAGCCCTTCTCGTAAAAGATTAATACCAACCACCACATCAAACTTACCTAACCTTAAATCACGGATAATCTCGACCCGCTCAACGGTATCAATATCAGAGTGAAGGTATCGAACTTTAATACCATTTTCTGTTAAATAATCTGTTAGGTCCTCTGACATTCTTTTGGTTAGGGTTGTAACTAAGACTCTTTCCTCAACATCAACTCTCTTCTTGATTTCCCCAAGTAAATCATCTACTTGAGAATCAGCTGGCTTTACATAAATTTTTGGATCAATTAATCCAGTAGGTCGTGCAACTTGCTCTACAATAATCTTGGCATGAGTTGCCTCATAATCTGCTGGAGTTGCTGATACAAAAATACACTGAGGTAGTATTTTCTCAAACTCCTCAAACCGCAAAGGACGATTGTCATGAGCCGAAGGTAATCGAAATCCATAGTTAACAAGATTTTCTTTTCTAGCTCGGTCACCTTTAGACATACCACCAATTTGAGGAACTGTTACATGACTTTCATCGATAACCATAATTGAATTCTTTGGAAGGTAGTCTAATAATGTTGGAGCTGGCTCACCTGCTTTCCTTCCTGATAAATGCCGAGAATAATTCTCAATACCCTTACAAAAACCAATCTCATTGAGCATCTCAAGATCGAATTTTGTTCTCTGCTCAATCCGTTGTGCTTCTACAAGTTTGTTCTGACTGACATACTCCTTAACCCTTTCATTCAATTCAATCTTTATTCTCTCAATCGCCCTTATAGTTGTTTCTCTCGGTGTAACGTAGTGGCTCGATGGGTATACTGTAAAACGCTCAATCTTGTCGAAAACTTGTCCAGTAAGTGGGTCGAATGATGTTATAGATTCAATAACATCATCGAATAAGGAAATTCGAATTCCAGTTTCTGAATTCTCAGCTGGAAAAATGTCAATAACATCTCCTCTGACCCTGAAACACCCTCGTGAAAAATCAAAATCATTGCGCTCATATTGCATAGATACCAAACGTAAAATGATATTTCTTTGGAGTAGCTTTTCTCCAGTCTGCAAATAAAGAACCATACCCTGATAGTCAACGGGATCCCCAATGCCATAAATAGCCGAAACTGTAGCTACAATTATAGAGTCATCTCTCTCTAATAAAGCTTTAGTTGCTGATAACCTCATCTGCTCTATATGCTCATTAATACTTGAGTCTTTCTCAATAAAAACATCTCTTCCAGGAACGTAAGCTTCAGGCTGATAATAATCATAATAAGATACAAAATATTCAACTGAATTATTTGGAAAAAACTCTCTAAATTCGGAATACAACTGAGCGGCTAATGTTTTATTAGGAGCCATTACAATTGCAGGCCGGCCAGTTTTCGCGATAACATTTGCGATGGTATAGGTTTTTCCTGATCCTGTTACACCCAATAATGTCTGAAACTTTTCTCCTTGATTGATGCCCTCGGTTAGACGTTCAATTGCATTCGGCTGATCACCTGCAGGCTCAAATGGTTTAAATAATGTAAATGGACTGTTTGGAAATTTTTGATTCAATGGTATTAGCCTAAAAAAGACGTAATTTTAACAGGTTGAGAACTTTAATTGTTATGATAAGTCTAGAAATAATATCAATATAAAAAGATCAGTTACTTATGAAGTATGTAAAAATTTTCTTATTATTACTTATAACATTTTCATCCGGGAGCTTTGCATATGATCAAAAAAAACTGATGCATGCATGGACTTCTGTAGTAATGGTTAGAGGCTATACCGACTCTGGAGCATTAGCATATGGATCAGGTGTAATTGTCGGAGAAAATGAAATCATCACCAACTGTCATGTTTTGAGAAATACAAAGCAACCTTGGGCCTCCCAAGGAGATACTAGTTATTCTATTACAGAAGTTAGGGCTGATCGCTGGCAAGATTTGTGTCTACTTACAGTTTTTAATATGAATAGAACTCCTGTTCCAATTGGTGATAGTAAAAATTTAGTTAAGGGGCAAGAGTTAGCTAGCATAGGTCATTCTCATGGTGCGCCAGTTCCATTAACTACAGGTGGTTATGTTATATCCACCTATGAATCAAATGGTGGGCGAATTATTCGAAGTAGCGCAAAATTTCGTATGGGGGCGAGTGGCAGTGGTTTATTTGATATGGAGGGAAATTTAGTAGGAATTAATACGTTTAAGACTACTGGATATGGCGCATATTTCTCAATGCCAGCTGAATGGATACATCGCATAAGAACATTGCCAGTAGAAAAAAAATTTCCTATTAATGGAAAGGCATTGTGGGAAGAAGCAGAAGAGACAAAGCCCTACTTTCTTAAGATTGCAATTCCAAAACTCAAAGAAGACTGGAAAACTCTAAAGGGCATCACAAATGAATGGATAAAAAAAGAAAAAAATAATACAGAAGCCTGGTATGAAAATGGGCTGGTAAATGAAAAACTAAATAATACGGACATTGCCAAGATGTCTTATGAAAAAGCCATTAAGATTGACCCAAAAAATACAGATGCATTATTTAAAATAGCAATTATTATGAACAGTGAGGGCAACTTATCAAAAGTTGAAAGTATAAAGTTAAAACTAATGGATCTTCACCCAGCAAAAGCTGATGAACTTGATGAAATAATCACATGCAAAAAAGATTGTTAAAAGTTTATTTGTGTATTGCATTTTTTTAAGTAAAATCTAAATTAATTAAAATTTTAACTTTTTTGGAACAACTCTTGGCAAAAATCGTATTGTCTTCTTGTGTTAATAGAATTGAAGAGTCCCCAACACTTGCAATCACAGCCAAAGCTTTAAAACTCAAATCTGAAGGCAAAGATATTATTGGTCTTGCTGCTGGGGAACCAGATTTTGATACCCCTGACTTTATAAAAGAAGCGGCGATTGGAGCTATTAAATCTGGCTTCACAAAATATACCGCTGTTTCAGGAATGCCCTCTCTTAAATCAGCCATTGTCGAGAAATTTAAAAATGAAAATGATTTAGATTTTAAAATAGATCAGGTAATTGTAGGTGTCGGCGGAAAGCAATGTATATTTAATTTATGTTTAGCTCTTCTTGAACCAACTGACGAGGTAATTATTCCAGCACCTTATTGGGTTTCATATACAGACATTACACGATTAACTGGTGCAAAACCTGTCATTATTCAATGTGGAATTGAACAGTCATTTAAGATGACACCAGAGCAATTATCTTCAGCCATTTCAAATAAAACAAAGCTAATTTTTCTCAATTCACCATCAAATCCGACCGGTGCAGTTTATAATAAGGCGGAATTACGTGGTCTTGCAGATATTTTATTGGAGCATCCACACGTATTTATTGGTACAGATGATATCTACGAACATATAAGTCTGGATGAAACTCCCTTCATGAATATTTTAATGGTTGAGCCAAAATTAAAAAACCGAGTTATAGTTCTTAACGGAGTATCAAAGGCGTATTCTATGACAGGATGGCGTATTGGTTATGCGGCTGGCCCCAAAGAAATTATTAATGCTATGAGTAAATTACAATCTCAATCAACCTCGAACCCAACATCAATTTCGCAAGTGGCGGCTGAAGCTGCATTACGAGGAAATCAAGACTGCATTAAACCAATGATAAAAGCATTCAAAGAAAGACATGCATTTGTGTTGAAAGCTTTAAATGGGATTGAAGGAATAAAATGTATTCCTGCTAGCGGTGCTTTTTATGCGTTTGCGGATGCAAGAAGCGCGATTGAAATTCTTTTTTCGAAAAATAAAATTTCAGGTGCTAATGATTTAGCTTTATCAGAATTTCTTTTAGATACTACAGGGGTTGCTATTGTGCCAGGGTCGGCATTTGGCTCTGAAGGTCATTTTAGAATATCATTTGCAACATCAATGGAAAACCTTATCGAAGCATTAAAGAGAATTAAGAATGCTATTGAGAGTTAAAAAATAGAACTATCATTAGTTGACCCAATCGAATTTTCTGCTTATCATCTCACATTCGATTATTCCCCAATAGCTCAGTTGGTAGAGCAACGGACTGTTAATCCGTGTGTCCCTGGTTCGAGCCCAGGTTGGGGAGCCAAATTCTATAAAGGGCCTTATTAAAATGAGGCCCCTTTAATTATAATGTCTGAAAAAAAAATGCGCCAAGATATAACGCTAGTGGGAGGTGGAATTATGAGCCTTACCCTTGCTGTTCTTATTAATGAAGTAAACCCCAAATTAAAAATTCACCTTATTGAGAGATTATCTGAATGCGGAAAAGAAAGTTCAGATGCGCTTAATAATGCTGGTACTGGCCATGCTGGCTATTGTGAGCTAAATTACACCCCTCAAAATAAAGACGGTGAAGTCACCATAAAGCGTGCAATTGAAATAAATGAAATGTTTGAAGTTTCTTTGCAATTTTGGGCTTATCTTGATAAAAAATATTCTAAATTTAACCCTAAAAATTTCATTAAAAAAACCCCACATATAAGTTTTGTCTGGGGGGAGAAGAATGTTGAATTTTTAAAGAAAAGATATCTAGAGTTAAGAAAGCAACCTTTATTTGAAGGTATCGAGTTTGCCGAAAATTCCAAGACTATCAAAGATTGGGCTCCTTTATTGATTGAAGGAAGAACGCGAACTGAAAAAATAGCTGCGACAAGAGTTTCTCATGGAACAGATGTTGATTTTGGAGAGCTGACATCACAGCTTTTAATAATCCTATTAAAAAATAAAAACTTTACCATTTCACTGAATAGCGATGTTACGTCTATTAAACCAACGGATACTAATGAATGGATCATTCACCGCAAACATAATCAAACAAATACAAAGTTTACCAATAAAAGCTCACTAGTTTTTATTGGCGCCGGAGGTATGGCTATTAATCTCCTTCAAAAGATGAAGTTAAAAGAGGCATCTGGTTACGCTGGTTACCCTGTAAGTGGTAAGTGGCTTATCTCAACTAACAAATCTATAATTAAAAAACATAAAGCTAAAGTTTACAGTCATGTTCTACCAAAAGCCCCACCTATGTCTATTCCACATCTAGATTTAAGAGTTATTGGTAAATTAGAAGTATTATTATTTGGCCCATTTGCTGGCTTTTCCTTCAAATTTCTAAAATATGGATCTAATCTTGATCTACTTAAATCGATTAAGTTAAATAATATAAAAACATTATTTTTTGTTATGTTTAAAAATTTAAGTTTGTTGGTATATCTAATAAAGCAATCTTTAATGAGCAATAAGTCAAGAATAGAACAATTAAAAAGATTTTATCCAAACGTTAAAACATCTGATTGGCAGACATACGTTGCTGGGAAAAGGGTTCAGATTATTAAGGACTGTCCTACCAACGGTCCTAAGCTTGAGTTTGGTACAGAGATAATATGTACAAAAAATAAAAAACTTGCCGCACTTCTTGGTGCCTCGCCAGGAGCATCCGTGGCAGCTTCATCGATGATTAACGTTCTTGTTGAGCTCTTAAATAATCAGTCATGTAAATCAAAATTACAAAAAATAATTCCATCTTATGGGTTTGATTTAAATACCAAGCCAGAATTACTTAAGCGGATAAGAGCTAAAGTATATAAGCAGCTTGGATTATGGTAAATCTCTTTGGCGTCTAATTTCTGAGAGAAAAATACCTGATGCAACGCTGACATTCAGACTTTCAACCTGACCAAGCATTGGGATTGAGATTAAGGAGTCGCATAGCTCTTTTGTAAGTCTTCGCATACCTTTTCCCTCAGACCCTAAAACAATAGCTATTGGGCCCTTTAGGTTTGTCTTGAACAAGTTGTGCTTTACCTCACCATCGGTACCAATAATAAATACCCCATTATCCTTAAGGTAGCGAATCGTCCTTCCTAAATTAGTCACAGCAATAAAGGGAACAGACTCAGCGCCACCACAGGCGACTTTTCTGACGGTAGCATTGACACCTACAGCATTATCTTTTGGGCACACAACCGCATGGACACCCATTGCATCTGCTACTCTAAAGCATGCTCCTAAATTATGTGGATCCTCAATACCATCAAGTATAAGAATTAATGGTGGTTCTTTTAAGTCGCCTTCGATAATGTCTTCTATTGTCTGGTATTTTTCTTTTCGCTCAATAACTAGTGCAACAACACCCTGATGCTTAAATTTTGTAGCCATACCATCCAGCCTATCTTTATTAGACAGATGATATTTAATACCATTTTCCTTAATAAGTTTCATTAAATCCATAACGCGTCCATCACCCCTCATTTCATCAAGATATATCTCCTTGATTGACGAAGCATCTAATCGAATACGGCTTGTGATGGAATGAAACCCATAGATAATTTTATTATCTACACTCATTTTCTTTTTTTAACTTTTTTCTTCTTTTCGACTTTATTTGTTTTAATTCTTTTTTCGCCACCTATTAATGAGAAGTCAATTTTTGAGGTCTCTAAGTCGACTCTAACTACCTTTACTTTTAATCTATCACCTAGGCGATACTGGGTGCTTGATCTTTCTCCGACCATGGCATGTTTTTGTTTATCATAAGTGAAATAATCACTACCTAGCTCGGTAACGTGCAGGAGGCCTTCAATAAAAATATCATCTAACTCCACAAATAAACCAAAACCTGTCACTCCGGCTACTGTCCCCTCAAAAATCTGACCTACTTTATCTTGCATAAAATAGCATTTTAACCATGCCTCAACATCCCTTGTGGCATCATCTGCTTTTCTTTCAGTCCCAGAACAATGCATTGCTATCTGACTAATATTTTTTATGCTCGATTTTACTTTACTCAGTTTTTCCTTAATAGCTCTATGCACAATCAAGTCAGGATATCGCCGAATGGGAGATGTAAAATGTGTATAAGCTTCATATGCAAGTCCAAAATGACCTTTATTTTCATTGCTATAAACTGCTTGCTGCATAGATCTCAACAATACAGTCTGGAGTAGATGTTCGTCAGGTCTGCCAGTCACTTTTTTAATCAGCGCACCATAATCTTTTGAGGTAGGATTATCCCCACCACTCAGTGACAATCCAAATTCAAGCAAAAAACCTCTTAAATTTTCTAACTTTTCTGGTGTAGGTGTCTCATGATTTCTAAATAATCCATTATCATCATTGTCCAATAAGAAATTAGCTGCACATACATTTGCTGATAACATACACTCCTCAATAATTCGATGTGCCTGATTACGATAGACTGGCTTAATAAAATCAATTTTTCCTTGATCATTAAATATAATTGTTGTTTCAGTAGAGTCAAATTCAATGGCACTTCGTAGCTCTCTTTGTTTGAATAAAATATTAAAAACTTTTTGTAAGTTAATTAGGTGAGGAACAACTTGCTTATGTTCTGATTGAAGTTCTTGATTATTCTGATTTAATATTTGATCAACGATTGTGTAAGTGAGCCTAGCCTTTGAATTCATAACTGAAGGGTAAAATTGGTAGGAAGTAACCTTGCCTTCTTCACTAATAATCATGTCGCACACCATACAAAGTCTATCTACATTTGGATTGAGCGAACATAAGCCATTTGACAAAGCCTCAGGCAACATTGGGATAACTCGCCGAGGAAAGTAAACTGAATTGCCACGCTCCAAGGCC
>Ga0307998_1001204_pt1 | contig 14039 bp, 15 predicted proteins | sample Davwhametageno37_FD_203147 | JGI IMG/M metagenome (GOLD analysis project Ga0307998, IMG submission 203147) | Marine microbial communities from Davis Island wharf, Antarctic Ocean - #37 | ecosystem: Environmental > Aquatic > Marine > Unclassified | place: Antarctic Ocean: Davis Island wharf... | reverse complement strand
ATTCTCATGAAATTGAACGGCTTTATGTCCTACTGACTTACGATGTTTAAAGATTGAATAAAACATCAAGCCAAAAACGAGAATAAAAATACCAATACAAATCCATAAAATCAGCATATGTAACCCATAGACCTGACCGGCTATGTCTGTTGCTGGTGCTCTTAAATTTAATGCATACGCTGCATGAGAATTGACGGCAAACATTGATAAAAATGCTGCGCCTAAAGAGAAAATTGTTCTCTTGATCATAACTGAATTCACTCCAAAAATTGTGAACAGCTTAATAATGACAAAGTAAATAACTCCCTCGTCAAATATACCGCTGCGTGATTTTACTGACAACTAACACGCCAACTACTGACTGCGTGTTTTATTATTGATAAAACTAATATGGATTTATATCGAAAAACTAAATCAGCTAAATCCAAAATTTTCATAATTTTAGCAAAACCATTTGTGATTATCAAGAATAATGTAACAAATAGTTACATATTTTTGAATCCCTCTAACTAGACCACATAAGGGGCTGTGTGGTGCCGGGAGGGGGAATCGAACCCCCACGTTGTCACCAACGCGGGATTTTGAATCCCGTGCGTCTACCAATTCCGCCATCCCGGCTTATTCGGATTATACATTCCTGTATAATTGCAACTGCGCAATTATAGCAAGCTCTTTCTTAATTGCGAAACCATAATTTACCAAAACATCATTTTTTGAAACCTCAGATGCAAACTAAAGACTTCGACTTCCATTTACCAGACCACTTAATCGCACAGCACCCAGCGCCACAACGAAATGCTAGCCGCTTGTTACAGGTGAGCGCTCAGACAGGGCATTTAATCGATAGCCGCTTTTTAGATTTACCTAATACCTTATCTAAAGATGACTTGTTAATCTTCAATGATACACGTGTGATTAAAGCGCGTCTGTTTGGTCAGAAAGCAACAGGTGGCGTTATTGAGGTTATGATAGAGCGTGTTTTAAACGATCACGAGGCTCACGCGTTGATACGCGCCTCTCGCTCACCTAAGATCGGTAGCACTGTCATATTAGACAATGCCGTTGAAGTTAAAATCATAGGCCGTGATGACGATTTGTTTCATCTTAAATTTCTATCTGAAACACCCGTATTAGACTTCCTTGAAACGCATGGCAACTTACCATTACCACCTTATATTACCCATGGCGCAGATAGCACCGATGAAACACGTTATCAAACCGTTTATGCCAAGCATGCAGGTGCTGTAGCAGCACCGACAGCTGGCTTACATTTTGATGAAGCGATGCTTGAACAGCTAAAACAACAAGGCATTCAAATCGCTTATATTACGCTGCATGTCGGCGCAGGGACGTTCCAACCAGTTAAGGTAGACAATGTCGCTGATCATAAAATGCATAGCGAGGTCTACCATGTTCCAGATGAAACCGTTGCACTGATTAAAAGCACGCGTGCAGCAGGCAGAAAAGTCACTGCGGTAGGAACGACAGTATTACGTGCATTAGAAAGTGCGGCACAATCTGGGCAGCTAACAGCAGGTAAGCAAGAGACGAGTATTTTTATTACACCAGGCTATACATTTAACGTAGTTGATCGGTTACTGACCAACTTTCACCTGCCCAAAAGTACACTACTCATGTTAGTGTCTGCCTTTGCTGGATTTGACAATATAAAGCATGCATATCAGTATGCCATCGAAAACGAGTATCGATTTTTTAGCTATGGCGATGCCATGTTGTTAGACAAGCAAGCTTAACGGTAGTTAGATTGAACAAACAGGCCAATAGTGTGACTAACCTCTACAATATGTTCTACGACATAACGATTTACAACACTACAATAATCAATGGAAGTTTAAAGATGATCCAATTAAACATACATCAACTTAGAGTAAAGGCTAGCGTTACATTTGCAGGCGCCTTATTTGCATCAACATTACAAGCGGCGGTTTTACCAGAAGCCAAATTGACAATAAAAATACCAATGGCAAAAACGCCGACATCACGTCCAATGACAGTCGCCTACCACCCTGCACTCATGCATTACTACGTAGCTGATGGTGGGTTAGCGCCAATGGGTAGTGAGTGGTCTGCTCCTATGTCCAAATCACAAGTACATGCATTTAATGACAAGGGGGAATACGTCAACTCAGCAGAGCCTGGTTATGACAACCGTTCAATTTATTACAATGCCAATACAAGCAATATAGAAACCATTACCTACAATATATCCAGTGAATTTGGCTTTGCTCCCAATACAGGGATGTACGCATTAGAGATGTCTAAAACTGGCAAAATTAAAGACTCATCCAAAGAAATCATGCAGTTTCACTCCGCCTTTGGAGATGCGTTCACCATGCCCACTTATGATGCAGAAAATGACCGTTATTTTGCTAAACAAAAGCGGAGTAATATAGTGCGCATTGTGACCCAGAAAGATGAAACCCCCATTGGAGAGATTGCTTTAGACATCGCAGCAGCTGGCGCAAAGTTTGATGATATTAGTGATAATTTTGTGGCATATACTGGGTCTAAAGGTGAAGAATTAGCATTGCTAGATTTAGACCACAAAGCATTTTTAGTGTTTGATTTAACAGGGAAGTTTATCGCTAAGAGCGCCATCCCTAAAGGGATTAAATTGCGTGCAAAAAACTATTACAACGGCCTAGGCTACACGAATAATATGTTTTTCTTATACAACGAAGAAGGAAGTGAATTTGGTACTTACCACGGTTATCAAATTATTAAATAACAGCTTTCAATAGACCATAAAAAGCCGCGCTATTGCGCGGCAATTTACTTCATGAGGAATTACTTACCTAACATACCAGCAAGCTTGCCTGAAGCCATACCAAACAAAGCACCAATCACTGTTGAAATAATCACCAACAATACTGGGTTTGATAAATCTGCTGCCATAGCGTTACCAGCAGTACCTGCTGTCAATGCCAAGCCTGCCGCTGCAGCATAACCATATACATTTGCTGGCACAACTGAAAGTAGGCTGACACTTGACGCTGCAACTAATGGAAATACAGTGGCTGCAATAATAATAGGCGCTGCTAATACTCCTAAGCCAGATAATGCTCCACCACTAACCAAAGCCAATGCAACTCCAGCCATTACTGCACCATAAGCCATTCCAGCGATTGTTTTTTGCAACGCTGCATCATCACCACCTGTATGGAAATAACACCCCCAAGCAATAAAACCAACCCAAACTAAAACTATTCCTGCTAATGGGTTTAATGCTAAAAATGCCCATACACCACCTAGTATTGCAATACTTACTGCTAATGCGATTAACTTTGACATACTTAAATCTCCCTGATTAATTACTTCTTAATAAAAAATAATATTACGAGACAACTGTCGATTGATTCTGTTGTCTTATAAAGTAAACTAATTCAAATCAAATCGACAAGGTATGGTATGCCTATTTTGGTGCAATGTGAAACTTTTTTATTATTAATGCGCTTAACGTTGCGGCTTTAATACCACAATGCTATCGACTAACTATTGACCGCTAAATTTAGAATTTTTCTTTTAATTCTAATACTTACGATGCTTTTAAATGACTATATTTGGGTATTTAGACTTACCTAAACTACCGTCATATCGACCCAATGCTCGGAACAGATTTCCGTACTCAATGTCCAAATGATGCCCTAAAATAGTGCACCCATATCGTAAATTCAGGCGCAAATCGAACAAACTATGGTCAGGATTTCCAGTCGTTTTGGCCCAAAATGGCATCACCTGTATATAGCCACGTGCCCCGACGCGAGACACAGCATATTTGTTAATATGCGCCCTCCACCTGTATCAAACTTAAGACTAATTGAGGGTCTAAGCCCGCACGAGTGGCTTCATACTGAACAGATATGAGAAAGTCTTCACGATCAGATTTGTCAGGTATCTGTTTTTGTAAACGTTGTGACATTTCCGCCAACCAAGCCTGCCCTTCTTCTGGATTAGCAAACACCAGCCTAAGCGCAGGCGCATCACTCACTGATTTCTGCATGACCACTTTAACACTATTAGAAAGAGCCTCCTCCCTTTGCCCACCCGCATAAAGCTGTGTAACCAATAGCAATAAGCTAACAAAAAGGAATGGCTTAACTAGAAATTGGCTCAATTTAGCTGTGTCAAAATATGTTGTTTAATCTCAGACAAACTAACGTTCTGCGCGTCTGTTTGTTGGCGTGACTTATATTCAACCGCCTCATCAGCCAAACCACGCTCACCAATCACAATGCGATGTGGAGTACCCATTAAATCACTCTCGGCAAACATCACGCCTGGGCGCTCACTACGATCATCTAAAAGCACATCAACGCCCTCTTGCAGCAAGTCTTGATAAAGCGCATTAGCCGCTTCTTTAACAACATCGCTCTTATGGAAGCCAATTGGGCAAATCACAACGGTAAATGGCGCCATACTGAGTGGGAAAACAATACCTTTTTCATCCCTGCATTGCTCAATCGCCGCACCAACAATACGTGATACGCCAATACCATAACAACCCATTTCCATGAATTGGCTTTTACCGTTTTCATCCAAATACGTTGCATCCATGGCCTCTGAGTACTTAGACCCCAACTGGAAAATATGACCGACTTCAATACCGCGACACAAAGCAAGTGTACCTTTTCCGTCCGGGCTCGCATCACCTTCAACCACATCACGAATATCCGCCACAGCACTTGGCTCAGGCAAGTCTCGACCAAAGTTAACACCACTTAAATGGAATTTAGGCTTATTTGCACCGCACACAAAATCACTCATCAGCGCGACTGTTTTATCAGCCACGACTCTCACATTGCCAGCAACACCAACTGGGCCAATAAAGCCAGGTGGGCAATTATTCAGATGCTCACGGATTTCAGCTTCTACAGCGAATCTAAAATCGCTACAACCATCTACTTTTGTGAGCTTCAGTTCATTCAGGTGATGATCGCCACGTAGCAAAGCCAAACAGAAAGACTCATTACCCTCATCATCTTTCAGCATCAAAGCAATCGCTTTAACCGTGCGCTCAACACTCATGTCTAATAACTTAGCTACATCTTCACAAGCGGTTTGCTTGGGTGTATCAACATCTCGCATGGTTTCCGTTGCTTCAGCGCGCGTACCGCTGACAACCGTTTCAGCCATTTCTACGTTGGCCGCATAATCAGAGGCATCACAGTAAGCCAAGCCATCTTCACCGCTGTCTGCCAGCACATGAAACTCTTGCGAGCCATCACCACCAATGGCACCAGAGTCTGCTTTTACTGCGCGGAACTTCAAGCCTAATCTGGTGAAAATATTGGTATAAGCTTGATGCATTTGTTGATACGTATCTTCCAAACTCTCATGATTGGTATGGAAAGAGTAAGCATCTTTCATCAAGAATTCACGTGCGCGCATTACACCAAAACGTGGGCGAATTTCATCACGGAATTTAGTTTGTACTTGGTAAAAAGTAAGCGGAAGCTGTTTATAGCTATTAATTTCTTTACGCGCGATATCCGTAATCACTTCTTCATGCGTAGGGCCGAAACAAAACTCACGTTCATGTCTATCTTGAATCTTCAACATCTGCGGACCAAACACAGCCCAACGGCCTGTTTCTTCCCATAACTCTCTTGGCTGCACTGCTGGCATTAACAATTCCAGCGCACCAGCTTTATTCATTTCTTCGCGCACAATCGCTTCAACTTTTCTCAGCACACGCAAACCCAACGGCATCCAGCTATATAAGCCGCTACCGAGTTTTTTAATTAAACCAGCACGCACCATCAACTGATGACTCATCAGCTCCGCATCGCTTGGTGCTTCTTTTTGGGTGGAGATAAAAAATTGTGAGCTGCGCATAATCTTGCCAATCATTGAATAAGGTGGGATTTTAGCGCGAAATGCGGTTTAAGTCAGCTAATAGCTGGTGCTAAGTTGATGATCAATCACCCTCTCTTGGCTTGCCGATAGGACTATCTTCAGGCTGATAATCAGCTTTCCATACTTTAAACGGCACAATCATTGCAGCATGCCCGTTATCGTAAAATCAACTATCTACGGCAAATCGTTCTCCCGTGACTATTTCTCGCATCACTGCAGTCGTATGTGGCCATACCCGTAAAGAAAAAATTACGGGTCCGCATATCTTCGATTACATGCAATGTTAAATAACCCGCCTGCTTTAATAAGCGGAGATAACCAGTTGTATTAATGGCTTCATCATTGCAGTCTTGCTGCCCAGAGTAAGCGGGATTATCAAAAGTGTCCGCTCTGTCGGCAACTGTCCCGACTTTATCTCCAACAGCCGCTTCTAGCAAGCCAATGGCTTTAGCAACGCGTTCTCGTTCATCTTCTGGGCTATTAATAGGCTCTAAAAACAACATGACAACTGGCTGCCAATCGGCATCACTCAATGCAGCCTTCAATACATTTGCACCCCCACTGCCTTGGCAGATTTCTAATTGATTGCTCTGGGGTGTTTGACGATAGATGCGCTGAATATCATCAAACGCGGCAAATCCTGATTGTGCAAAACACAGTAAAGCTGCAATTAGGGCGCGTTAAAGAATAAGCGGCTTATCTGGCAGTTCATTTTTTTTGCGTTGTACGCTACGTTTACGTTTGTTTTTAATACTTTTAACTGAAAAGTGTGCCTCCAATGCCTTATTGACTTCCGCAATGCCTTGCAACACACCCGCTTCAAATTCACCGCGCCTAAATAGCACTTCAATTCCATGACAAATCACATCCCACCGATCATAACCAATCGGTTTATCAATGCCGCGATCAGCAACAATTTCCACATCTCTATCGGCTAATAATAAGTAAATTAATACGCCGTTATTACGCTCTGTTTCCCATATATTCAAATGCGAAAATAATTCGATTGCACGTACTCTTGGGCTTTTCTTCGAAAGTATTTCAAAGGGGTGCAACCCCAACTCAACAACAAAGCGTATTTCGCCTGTATGTTTGGCTTCACTCTCCGTAATCGCGGCTTATATTTTGTAAAGCCTGTTCAGGAAAATGATGCTTCACCTGCCAAGGGTTGCTGATCAAATGTCAAAAAATCTTGCTATCGTTTTAAACATCACCAACTCCCTGGCGCGCCACCGCCACCAAAATCGCCGCCCATGCCGCCGCCAAAACCACCACCTTCGAAGCCACCGCCTCCGAAGACACCACCACCTAGGCCGCCACCGCCTGGATAACCACCGAAGCCACCGCCTCGATTACCCATCATCATGGTGAAAAAGAAAGCAACAACACTGAGTATGCCAGCACCAAGTAAGGACAATCCAGTAAAAAAGACAATACTGCCCACCAAACCCCCGTTTAATGCACTGCCAAAAAAGTTACCAAAAATGCCTTTTAGAAAAATACCAGAAATCATGCCGCCAAATAGCAACATTGGTAACAAATCCTCTAGCTGACTCGCACCAACATTCTTTTTACTAGAGGCAGGCAATGGCTCACCATCAATCAAACAAATTATCTGATCCGCTGCAGCAGCGATACCACCAGCAAAGTCACCTTGTTTAAACTTAGGCGTAAAAGTGTCATTAATAATATGCTTAGCATACAAGTCAGGTATCGCACCCTCCAACCCATAACCAACTTCAATGCGCATTTTCTGATCATCTATAGCAATCAATATTAGCACGCCATCATCGACAATCTAGCGGCCCACCTTCCACTCATCAACCACACGTATCGAATACTGCTAGATTTCATCTGGTTGCGTCGTAGGCACAAGCAACACCGCAATTTGACTACCTTTAGCTTCCTCAAATCTTTTCAACTTAGCTTCAAGAGCAGCTTGCTCGGACTCAAGATAAGGTTTGGGTTAAATCAACCGCACGTGCCGTAAAAGCTGGCACTTCAACCATGGCGGCAAACGCTATTTGCGATGCTAATAACAGCATCGCAATGACGCTTACTTCAAAGTGAGACTTCACTTGATTAATAATAGATTACGTTACGCTTAAAACTCAAACACAGGCGGTGCTGAGATTTCCACTTCACTTTCAACGGCAAGCGATGGCTTAAGATCATAGCCCATCACCATTGCTGTTAAGTTCGCGTGGTGCTTACTATTTTTACAAGTTAGTAGCTGTAAACTTTGCCAAACACAAATCTTCCCAAGCGTTTGATTTTTCTGCCAAATTCTCTAACAGCGCCTCTGGAGAATAAGTCACAATCACTGGAGTATCATTCAACTCATGCGGATAGCCGCGCAACGCTGCTAACGAATCCGTTGCCGTTAATAACTGCTGCGCCGCCGCTTCACCCATGACAACAATCACTTTGCCCGCGAATTGAATCAATGCCGCTGCATCAGCCTGCTCGACATTTTGTCCATCTTTGACAGCAACCGCTTTTATCATGTTTTGCAGCAGAGTCTCTGCTTCTTCACTCTGTTGCTGCTGTAGCACAAATAGCCACTGCGCATCGTCGCTGACAATACATCTAAACGCAACAGATGGTAATGCCGCTTCTGACACAGCCGGTGCGCTAATGACTGGTGGTACTGGCTTTTGCTCAGCCACATTCAGCTCAGGCTCAGGGACCACAACTTCATGGGCCGCCACTTCTGCTATTGGCAATACTGCTGAAACCTCTGCTATTGGCGCAACTGCTTCTGTCGCTTTTTCTGGTGCTTTGATAGCAGGCGTCCGCGACTGCCATACTGGCAGCAACTCTAACTCGCGTAGTATATCGTCTTGATTCATCCCGCTCATTATAGCGCCACCTTCATGATCACCGCATCTTCTCGCCCATTTTCGACAGGGTAATAACCACGGCGCACATTCACCCCAACAAAGCTTGCGCGTTCATACAAAGCAATCGCCGCCGTATTACTGGCTCTCACCTCTAAAAACATCACCGCAGCACCCAGTGCTATCGCATACTCCAACATGTGCGCCATTAGTAGGCGCCCTAGTCCTTGTTGTTGATAAGGTGCTGCAACACTAAAATTCAGCAACTCCGCTTCATCTAATACTATCGACATCAGTGAGTAGCCAACAATTTCATCTTGCCGCGTCAGCACCCATGCAGCATGACCTGATTGAAGCGAATCGTTAAAAATTCCGCGCGTCCATGGATGCAAAGAAATCGTCGGCTCAATCGCCATCACTGCATCTAAATCATTTTCCAGCATCGGCCTAAACTGACAATCAGGTTTCAACACACTACTCATAAACGCAAACCTTGTTCACGCTCTTTAGATGTCAGCGCCACGCGGTTGCGAATGTAAACAGGCTTCGCTTCAATCGCTGGCAGCGCTTCACTGCGTTCAAATACAGGTGTTGCTAGTGTCAAAATCGCTTCAGCTATGGGTGTCATCTCAGGTAACGTGCTCGCCACTTGATTCGCATATTGCGTATGCAAAGCTTCGCTGTGCACGCTCCAAGCCGTACCCACGCCAACCCAGCCATCGCCATCGACTGCTGGCACTAAGTCTGGCTTATAAACGCCCGCCGCGTGCACCTCTGTCCATTGGTTATTTTCTCGCACAAAGACGGAATGATAAGCTTCACCCATACGCGCATCTGAGGCCGCAATCACGCGTTCTGCACCGCTCGCCTCAGCCAGTGCCATTAACACATTCACACCCACTACTGGCAAATTCGCGCCAAAAGCCAAGCCCTGCGCCACACCACAAGCAATGCGAACTCCCGTAAAAGAGCCGGGCCCTGCGCCAAAGGCAATGCCATTCAAATCAGTTAGCGCAAGCTGTGCGTTATCCAACAAGGTTTGTATTTGCGGCAAAATTAATTGTGAAGCCGTTTGTCCCGCCTTCAAATCGATTTTATACGTCTGCTGCTCTGTGCGCAACGCAATCGACAAAAACTCGGTTGATGCATCAAAAGCTAATAATTTCATAGGCGTTATTTTGACATTAAAACGAAATGGGCGCTCAACATAATAGCTGCTAACTGAAGCTTACTCATGTCCAATCCGACCACGTAAAGCTTTCACGCGCCCACGTTGCGTTTTGCTTTCTAATCTGCGTTTTTGAGAACCGTAAGTCGGTCGCGTGGCACGCCGTGTGGGAAGCATATGATTGGCAGCGTTCACAATGTCATGTAGCCGTTTAATCGCATCACGTTTATTCGCCTCTTGCGTCCGAAACTGCTGCGCTTTAATCACCAGCACACCTCCCGCCGTAATGCGCTTATCCTTACTGTCTAATAAACGTGCTTTGAGCCAATCACTTAAGCTTGATGCATGGATATCAAAACGCAAATGAATCGCACTAGACACTTTATTCACATTTTGACCTCCAGCCCCTTGGGCGCGGATGGCTGTTAGTTCATACTCAATATCTCGAATAGTTAACAAAATTTATTCAGCTCGCTAAAAAACACTTCCACATCTGCCAATACTTTTGTACGTCTAAACGGCGGCAAGCTTTGCCAAATGCGCTTGCCGTAAGATTTAGTAATCAAGCGCGGATCACAAATCATCAGCACGCCTCTATCCGTTTCATCTCGAATTAAGCGACCTGCACCCTGTTTTAGCGTAATCACCGAATAAGGCAATTGATACTCCATAAAGGCATTTTTACCTTCAGTATTCAGTTGGTCAATTCGTGCTGAAAGCACAGGATCATCTGGCGGTGCAAATGGGAGCTTGTCGATAATAACGGCACTTAAGGCTTCACCGCGCACATCGACACCTTCCCAAAAGCTTTGGGAGCCGACTAGCACGGCATTACCATGAGTACGGAAGCGGTCTAACAATTCGGTTCGTGTGCTGTCGCCTTGTAATAGTATTGGGTACTCCATGCCACTCAATGCAAACGCATCTTTTAACAGCGCATAAATTTCACGCATGGCACGCAGTGATGTACATAAAACAAAAGCACGACCTTGGCTGGCTTGTATTACTGGTAATGCGGCTTTAGTGACTGCCTCGATATAATCTGGGCTATTCGGGTCTGGCATACCCATTGGCGCATAGAGCAACGCCTGCTGCTCATAATTAAATGGGCTTTGTAGGTAAAGCGTCTCTGCTCCAGCTAAACCCATTTGCGACTGATAATGACTAAAGTCACTTTTGACCGCCAAGGTGGCCGAGGTGAATATCCACGCACGTGGTTCTGCATTAAGTTGTTTACCGAATCCTTCGGCCACACTGAGCGGCGTAGCATGTAATTGTACCGATTGCGTAAACACTTCTACCCAACGTACTAAATTACTATTTTCGGCTTTATGCCAACGGCTGAGTTGTATTAATAATTCCTCACCACGCTGCCAACACTTTTCCAACATGGGATCACGTGCCGCCTGGCTTTCTAACACTTTAGTTAGTGCAGCTAATTGTTCCTGTATCTGACTATATGCCTCCTCAAAACCTTTTAGCACCAATGCTTTTTTGACTGGCATGCGCGCGCCTTCATAGGCGAAAATCAATCTAAAGTCTTTCACCGCCTTTTCTAATGGTGGTACAGCTTCACTTAAGGCAATACAGTCTTTTACTAAGCTTAAATAAGCGGAGGTGCTATCGCGACAAAGCTCTAATACTTGATTGGTCGACACATCCTCACCAAAGAACAAACCAGCTATATCTGGCAGTTGGTGCGCTTCATCGAAAATCACCGTGTTGGCGCTAGGCAGCAGCTCTGTCACCCCTTCATCACGCAACATCACATCAGCAAAAAACAAATGGTGATTCACGACAACGACATCTGCCGCCAGCGCTTTTTTACGCGCGCCCATCACAAAGCACTCTTTATAATAATGACAATCTTGACCTAAACAGTTATCTCGTGTGGAGGTGACATTTGACCAAATCATGGCATTTTCTGGCACGTCAGTTAACTCAGCCTTATCACCTGTTTTGTTATGTTCAGCAAAGTCCTTAATGATATGCATATACTTCGCATCCTCGCGTGAGGCAAAGCGGCCTTCTTTTTCTGCACTTTCTAAATGATAGTGGCACACATAATTAGCACGCCCTTTTAGCATACTAACCGTGACGGGTACTTTGAGCGCATCACGTACATTAGGTAAATCACGATTGAACAATTGGTCTTGCAAGGTTTTGGTACCCGTTGAAATAATCACTTTGCCGCCAAACAGCAACGCGGGCACCAAGTAAGCAAATGTTTTGCCAGTACCCGTTCCGGCTTCTGCGACTAATTGCTTATTCCCAGCAATCGCATCGGCAATGGCATGCGCCATGCGCACTTGCTCTTCTCGCTCGGTGTAACCATCAATGGCAGTCGATAAAGCGCCGCCGGCTGCGAACACTTGGCTTAATTGCTTATTCTGATCCTCACTACTGTTGTTTTCGGCTTTTTGATTTTCAGGCTTATGGTTTTCACTGCTTTTATTTTGACTCTCAGACATAAGTCGAATTATCCCATGAATATGCGTTGATGCGCGAAATGCAAGCACCTCATTAAATCGCCTTCTTAAAGCGTCAATGGTAAAATATTTAATGTCTTGTACAGCTCTTACAATTTCCAAAAGCTGGTATTTAACTTTCAGTGTTTAAACTAAAAATCATGAAACGTTTTATTGTTCACTTGCTTTGCACTGTTAGCATCATGCTTTGCAATAGCGCTGCCGCTAACTTTAGCACTCAAAATGAGAAAGGTGTCCCCATCACCTTTCTGGAAGCAGCAAAAAACTCTATCTCAGACGAGGTACTCTCTCAAGCCATGAGCCTTAAAGGCATTAAATACAAATATGGTGGCAACTCACCTAAAACGGGATTTGATTGCAGCGGCTTTGTAAACTATGTATTTAATAAAGCGGCCAATGTTAAGATGCCTCGAACAACGCGTGGCTTAAGCCGTATCGGTGACACAGTCAAGAAGCAGGAATTGCTGCCTGGCGGCTTGGTCTTTTTCAACACGAGAAGAAGACCGTTCTCTCATGTTGGCATCTACCTTGGCGAGGGTGAATTTATTCACGCACCGAGTACAGGCAGCAAAGTCAGCGTCGAAAACAGGGACACTGGTTACTGGAAACAACGCTTCAATGGTGGCAAGCGCGTGAAAGAAACCAGCGAAGATTAAGCTTTATGGCGTTGCTACTGGCTTGTCGCTGTGCCCGAGGCTTCTATCTGGGGCAATGTGATCGCGAATCAACTGCTTTAATTCTTTTGATTCAGGAAAACGCTCCATCGCTTTTCTATTAAACAAAACGACCTCATTTAAACGCACCTCAAAAACACCTCCGGTACCTGGCATTAATGACACAGCGGTTAAATCGGCATCAAAAGTCGTTAACAGCTCCTGCGCCATCCAAGCCGCACGTAATAACCAACGGCATTGCGTACAATATTCTATTTCAACACAATATGTATTTGCCACTAAATTCCCCATTTGACGATGTTTTACCTATTCAGCGATATAATGCATTTGAAATATAACAAATATGAACCTATTATATGGTTATGTGTTCATATACACTTAGCATACGCTGAACATACTCTAAACATACTATATCAATAAAGAAGGCAACACATGCACGCAACATTTAAAAAGTTTGGCTTAGTCTCATCAGGCATTTTGATTGGATTACTGATTAGCCTCAATTTAACCGTACTGGCTGAGAAGCTAGGCGTCTCTAACCTACCCGTTGATGACTTACGTGTGTTTGCTGAAGTCTATGGCAAAGTTAAGAGTGATTATGTTGAAGTGGTTGCCGACAAAAAGCTCATCGACGAAGCATTAACAGGCATGTTGCAGGGCCTAGACCCGCACTCAGCCTATATGGATAAAGATGCTTATAAAGATTTACAAGCTGGCACACAAGGCGAGTTTGGCGGTTTAGGCATTGAAGTCGTCATGGAAGATGGCCTAGTTAAAGTCGTGACCCCTATTGAAGATAGCCCAGCTTACAAAGTGGGTTTAAAACCTGGCGATCTTGTGATGAAGCTGGACGATAAACCAGTACGCGGCATGACACTAAACGATGCGGTTAAAATCATGCGTGGCAAACGAGGCACTGATATTGTGCTAACCGTACTACGTAAAAATGCAGATAAACCACTAACCTTTACCATTACGCGTGACATCATCA
>Ga0307998_1001203_pt1 | contig 14048 bp, 12 predicted proteins | sample Davwhametageno37_FD_203147 | JGI IMG/M metagenome (GOLD analysis project Ga0307998, IMG submission 203147) | Marine microbial communities from Davis Island wharf, Antarctic Ocean - #37 | ecosystem: Environmental > Aquatic > Marine > Unclassified | place: Antarctic Ocean: Davis Island wharf... | reverse complement strand
ATAACGGGACGCCAGATCAAAGAGTCAAGGGAAATCACTGCTCCAATCATGACAGCTCAGCCGTTACTGGAGGTATCGAACCTAACTAGAAACGGCAAGTTCGAGAATGTTTCCTTCACTCTGCATAGGGGGGAGATTTTAGGCATAACCGGGCTCTTGGGGTCTGGAAGGACCGAAATAGCGGAGGCGCTTTTTGGGGTGAACCCAGCACAGGCTGGAAGCGTCTCAGTCGATGGGCGTTTAGTCAGCATTCGTTCTATTCAGGACTCTGCAAAGGTAGGCATTGGGTACCTGCCGGAGGACAGGTTGACCCAAGGATTGTTTCAGGATAAGTCCGTCGGCGATAACTTGATCGCTGCATCGCTAGATAACCACAGAAACAAGTGGGGACTTCTGAGAACAACGAAGATTCTGAGAACTATCGAAGAAATGTTTACGCGACTTCGGATAAAGGCTCCAAGTTCACTAGTTCCTGTTAGGAGCCTCTCGGGAGGAAATGCTCAACGTGTCGTTCTAGGCAAGCTACTTGCGAATCACCCCAAAGTTCTTATACTCAACGGTCCAACCGTGGGCGTGGACGTGGGCTCGAAGGAGCAGATTTTGAACCTACTGCGTGGAGAAGCTAACGAGGGCATGGGGATAATAGTGATTTCCGACGACTCTCCCGAGTTGGTCGCGGTCTGCAACAGGGTTTTAATTGTTCGACAGGGGCGGATTGTGAATGAACTGGCAGGCTTAAATGTTTCAGTTAAGCAAATTCAGGAACTGACGGCAGCATGACAAAGTCTAATGATGGAGTTTTCATGACGCTGGCTAGGCTCAGAGGCCAGAACAACGAGGGAATATTAGCATTGGTACTTTTTGCTCTTATTGGGACCATTAGTTTCCTTAATCCTGTTTTCTTTTCCCTGAGTACTCTGTTTTCAACAATGCGAGGGGCCATCGTTCCTCTAATCTTCGCACTTGGAGTTTTGATCGTAATCATCTCTGGCGGTATAGACGTATCTTTCGCTGCGATTGCTGTCTTCTCCGCTTACACGACGGTAAAGTTCCTAAATGATGGTGAGATTGATCCCGGTTTATTGGGAATAACAATCATTGCGGTACTTTTTGGACTTGTTCTGGGTTTTTTCAATGGCCTAGTAATTTCGCTGTTCAAGCTGCCGACGCTCATCGTGACCCTCGGAACCCAAAGCCTTTTTAAGGGCATTTTGCTGGCATATATTGGTTCTCGCTACATTGCCAACCCACCTCTGAGCCTAGACGAAGTGGCCAAGACAAACGTTCTCACGATTATTGGAGACGATGGTCGAGGAGCGTACCTTCATGTTTTGGTTATTCCTGCCTTTATTCTTGCAGTATTGGTGGCCTGGATGCTCAAGAGGACCATGTTTGGAAGAGCAATATATGCAATCGGGGGTGACTCGGAAGCGGCACGACGTGCTGGATTTCCGGTGATCCGAGTTCAAATTTTTGTTTATGGCTTGGCCGGCGCACTCGCCGCCATTGCTGGGGTCATGCACGTCACTCTAGGAAGAAACGCCAATCCTCAGGATTTAGTGGGCAATGAATTGGACGTAATTGCGGCCGTAGTTCTCGGGGGAGCTTCAGTTTTTGGAGGCCGCGGATCTGTTCTGGGAACAACGCTGGGCGTGCTGATTATCCAAGTTATCAACAACAGCTTAATTTTAGCCGGGGTTCCAACGGCCTGGCAGCGAGCAGCTGTCGGGATCCTGCTAATAGTCGGCGTTGGCATTCAGGCCTTGTCGGCCAAAAGAAAAACTCAGACTCGGTCTACGACCCCAATCGCCATCAGAATGCTGGAGGACAAGTCGTGAATGAAAAACGAGAAATAGCTCAGTCCGCCACCACGTTCAACAAACAAGCGGATTCGTTAGTACGGGGTCTGATTGGCAGAGGGAGGAGCAGTCACGGCACGGTTCGTATGTTCGTAATCTTGCTGGGTGCGTTTGCTTTCTTCACTTTTCTTGAGCCAGAGATATTTCTGAATCCTGTGAACCTCTCAAATATCATGATTGTCTCTCCAGAGATTGGTGTTTTGTCGGTCGCTATGATGCTCGCAATGCTGACTGGAGGAATAGACCTTTCTATCGTTGCTATCGCAAACCTATCGGCGATAACAATTACTACTATCTATTCTGAGATGGCGGCGGTCGATCAAGAGCAGGCCAGTAGCCTCGTCTTTGTCATCATTGGCCTAGGACTGCTGGTAGGTCTCTGCGCTGGGCTACTGAATGGGGTTTTGATTAGCTACGTTGGAATTGCCCCGATACTCGCAACGCTGGGTACAATGCAAATTTTTAATGGAATAGCCATAGTTTGGACAGGCGGAAAAACTCTTTACGGCGCACCAGAGCATCTCTCAATGCTGGGCAAAGTCGGCATTTTAAACGTGCCGTTCTTGTTTCTTGCATTTGTTCTAATCTCGATTGTTGTCGCACTGTTTCTGAACAAGTCCTCACTCGGACGCAAGACTCAACTGCTCGGCAGCAATCCAGTTGCGGCAACTTATTCGGGCATTAATCCGAGGCTCGTGCTAATGAGTACGTACGTACTTACTGGGTTCCTGGGTGGAATTGCTGGCATTCTCTTTTTAGTTCGAAATCCAACGTCGAGTGCCGATTACGGGAGTTCGTACGTTCTGTTAGTTATCGTGATCGCTGTGCTGGGGGGCACAAATCCAAACGGAGGGTTCGCCACGGTCGCGGGGGTAGTTTTGGCTACCCTTGCGCTACAAACTCTTGCCAGCGGCTTTAGTGCCATTCGCCTTTCGGCCTACGAATATGCGATAGCACAGGGCACCATCTTGATCTCAGTGATGATTCTGGATCAATTATCTATAAACCGACGGCGCAAAAAGTCTCCGCAGGTCAAATCAAAACGAGTAATGAATGAGGAAGCCTAATGAGGAAAATTATCAACGATCCCGACAACTTCGTAGATGAGATGATCGAGGGCATTATCCTTGCGAATCCATCGATGGTGAGGTTAGCGGGCGGTGATACGCGTGTGCTGGTGAGGGCGGATTCTCCTCTTCAAGGGAAGGTCGGAATTGTCACCGGAGGTGGCTCGGGTCACCTCCCTCTATTTAAGGGCTATGTCGGCATGGGTCTATGTTCTGGCGTAGCGATTGGGAACGTTTTTTCTTCGCCGTCCTCCAAGCAATGCTTGGAGGCGACTCGCGCTGTGAATGGTGGTGCGGGGGTGCTTTACCTTTATGGGAATTATGGCGGGGATGTTTTGAACTTTGATCTTGCGGCCGATATGGCTGAAATTGAAGACATCGAAACGCGCACTGTAGTGGGTATCGATGACGTCGCGAGCCAGCCGAAAGAGCGTGCACGGGATCGCAGGGGAGTAGCTGGAATTTTTTTCGCGTTCAAGGCCGCTGGTGCGGCGTCCGAGCTAAATCAATCGCTGGAGCAGGTTGCGGCTGTTGCCCAGGATGTCGTCGAGAACACAGGCACAATGGGAATTGGACTTTCCCCGACTATATTCCCCGCCACTGGGCAGGCAAGCTTCGGCTTGCCCGAGGGCCAAATGGAGGTCGGAATCGGAATACACGGGGAGCCGGGTTTTCACCGTGGTGATTTGGAAACTGCAGATGAGATTGTGAGTAGGCTTCTGGATCCGATAATTGTGGACTTGAATCTGGCTAAGGGTGACAGCGTCGCGGTTCTTGTAAATGGCATGGGGTCGACACCCCTTGAAGAGCTATACGTAATGTACCGAAAGGTACACATGCTTTTGGATGCCAAGGGTATCTCCATTGGCAAGTCCTATGTGGGCGAGTACGCAACTAGCTTAGAGATGGCGGGTGCATCTATTTCCCTGCTAAAACTAAACGAAGAGAGGTTGGCGTTGCTGAATGCCCCTGCTCGCTCACCATTTTTTAGAGAGGGCTAGATTCCTATGAATGGAAAGCAACTAAATATTGCCATTAGGAATGCGCTTCTAGATTTGTCGACACACGCTGACGAGCTACGAGATCTTGATATTGCTTTGGGCGATGGTGATTTGGGCATCACCGTATCTTTGGGCTCAAGAGCGGCTATCAAATGCCTGGAAGAGCTTTCCGATGACGCGACTCCCACGGAAATAGCTCAAAGCGTGGCTACCGCCTTCGCAGACGCCAATCCTTCGACTCTCGCAGCTCTTGTGGCAGGGGCTCTCCTGGCAGGATCGAGGAATTGGGAGAACAAGCCAGAAATCTCTCTGGTGGACGGTGCCGCATTTCTAAAGTCAGCTGGGGAATCGATTGCCAAACGCGGTCGTTCGCAGGTTGGCGACAAGACCATTTTGGATGCAATCGTTCCCGCCGCGGAGGCTTTGGGTTCTCAGATAGATAGCATCGTTGCTCTGGATAGGGCGATCGCCGCCGCTGAAAAAGCCGTTCTCGAGACTAAAAGCCTTCAGTCACGCAGGGGCCGTGCCTCCTGGCTTCAGGAAAGAAGCATTGGTCTTCAGGATCCAGGAGCCACTGCTTTTTGGTACTTACTCAGGTCGTGGAAATCAACAAATTAGGCAGAATCTAAGACTAAAAAAGGAGAGAAAAATGGCAAAAATTGGATTTCTGGGTCTCGGGACTATGGGAAGAGGGATGGTAAAAAACCTAGTCTTGGCGGGACACGATGTCACAGCGTGGAACCGTAACGCCTTGGCTGTGGATTTGATTGGCGTTAATGTCGTTGGGTCAATTTCGGAAGCGGCGTTTGGCGCGGACTATGTCATGTACTGCCTCTCGGATGACATTGCCGTTCGAGCAGTGGTCACGTCACCCGGCGGCTTAATGGATAATGTTGATTCACAAACCGTAGTCATTGACCTTTCTACCATCGATCCGTTGACTAGTGCAGAGATATCGAAAGGGTTTCTTGCCAAGAATATCGAATTCCTTGACGCGCCGGTTTTCGGCTCAAAGGGCGAGGCGAACAATGGCGGATTGTGGATAGTGGTCGGGGGTGCTCGCCAAGTTTACGAAAAGGCACTCGAAGTCCTAGAGCCGATTAGCGAGACTACGCATTACATGGGAGCGTCGGGCAACGGCGCTCAAATGAAGTTGGTGGGTAATCTCATCGTCGCAGCCCAGCTAGAGGCGTTGGGTGAGGCCCTAACGTTAGCCAAAAATGCGGATTTGAATTTGCAAGATGTGCTGGGAGTCTTGCGTGTTACTGACTTCAAGTCTCCAATCTTTGATGGGGTAGGCGCAGCCGTACTAAATGGGGATTACTCCCCGAGTTTCGCGCTTAATCTGATGTTGAAGGATGCGCTGTTAGTCCAAGCTTTTGCCGGCAGGCTTGGGTCTCCGATCCCAGGTACCGAGGCAACACTGAACAACATTCGTGACGCGGTTATGGCCGGCTGGGGCGACGAGAACGCCTCGGCGATAATTAAAGTTATTGCCCAGAAGGGCGGCGTTGATCTTGGCTCATAGTATGCCTTTCAAGAGCCCATCAACATTAAAAAAGGAGAATTACAATGACATGGCTTGACGAGTTGTTTGAGGCCAAGAAGCCGGTTATCGGCATGTGCCACTTACAGGCCCTGCCCGGAGACTCGGGTTATGACACCAAAAGCGGTATGAAGAAAATCGTTGACTTAGCTAAGGCGGATCTGGAGTCACTGCAGGAAGGAGGCGTTGACGGGGTTTTAATATCCAACGAGTTCAGCCTTCCCTATCTGACCAATACCGAACCCATAACGGCGACAACAATGGCTCGGGTAATAGGGGAACTTAGTCATTTGATAAAAGTTCCCTTCGGCGTAAATGTGCTTTGGGATGCCAAGGCTTCCATAGATCTTGCTGTCGCAACAGATGCAAAGTTCGTTCGAGAGATCTTCACCGGGGTCTACGCGTCGGACTTTGGACTGTGGAATACGAACGTCGGAGAGGTCGCAAGGCACCGAGTCGCTGTTTCGGGGGAGAAAGTTCGTCTTCTGTTCAATATCGTTCCGGAGGCAGCTAGTTATCTTGGCGCCAGGACTGTCCAGGAGATTACAAAATCCACAATCTTCAATTGCAAGCCGGATGGACTATGTGTGTCAGGTCTTATCGCTGGCGCGGCGACGGACTCTTCTGTATTGACTAGCGTAAAAAATGCTGCTGGAGCCACACCAGTTTTTGTAAACACGGGAGTAAATGACAAGACAGTTCGAGAACTGTTGTTAATCGCTGACGCGGCAATCGTTGGCACTTACTTCAAAGTGGCCGGTATTTTCGAAAACCCCACCGACAAGCTTCGGGTGGCCAGGCTAATGCAGGAAGTAACAGAACTTAGGGCGAGCCTTTAGGCGGAGTAAATTGAATCTTTTTCTCGGTATAGACGTAGGGACGTTTGAAACTAAGGGCGTTCTGGTTGACGAATCAGGCGTTGTGCGCGCCAGCGCCAGCAGAAGACATGGCATCTCAACTCCGAAGCAGGGGTTTGTTGAACAAGATGCAGAGTCAGTTTGGTGGGCGGACCTATGTTTCGTCTCAAACGAATTGATGAAGTCCGAAGTCGCTCAATCGGGGAAGATTGCCTCCATGGCTTGCAGCGCCATAGGGCCATGCGTCTTGCCTGTTGATGCGGACATAAACCCTCTTCGCCCAGGAATTCTGTACGGCGTGGACTCTCGAGCGCAGGACCAAATTACTGAACTAAGGGAAAGGTTTGGCGACGCCGATATTTTTTCGAAATCAGGTAACAGCCTTACAAGTCAGTCTGCCGGACCAAAAATTATGTGGATCTCGCAGAATGAGCCTGACATAGCTTCTCGATCGAAGTGGTACATAACTAGTCAGTCGTATTTAGTCGCGAAGCTAACTTCTGTGGTTGTAATGGACCACGGCACTGCTGGGTATTTTCACCCCTTGTACGACTTGAAAAAGATGCGGTGGGATGTCGCTGGCTGTGCGGATTTCGTGTCGAACGAGCAGCTACCGCGCCTCGGCTGGGCCACAGATATCGCCGGGTATGTGACGACTGACGCAGCGCGGCAGACCGGGATCCCCGAAGGAACTAGTGTTGCGGTCGGCACCACAGATTCCCCTGCGGAAGCAGTTGGAGCTGGGGTCGTTCAGGCGGGTGACACCATGATTCAATATGGGTCGGCTGGATACTTGATAAATGTTCTGGACGAACCTGTGCCAACAGAAGATCTATGGTCTGCACCCTTTGTGTTTCCTTCGAGCTACGTGGCGGCGGCTGGCACTGCAACGGCTGGAACGGCGACCCGTTGGGTCGCCTCCCTGATCGGATTGTCTGAGAGCGATGGGGACGCAAAGTTATTTGCAGATCTAATTGCCATTGCCGAGGAGTCCACCGTAGGAGCAAATGGAGTCCTGATGATGCCGCACTTGAGTGGAGAGCGCACTCCTGTTCAGGATCCTGACAGCAGAGGTATCTTTATCGGGTTATCTTTGAGTCACTCAAGGTCTGACATAGTGCGGGCTACATTCGAAGGTGTGTCCCATTCGATTGCGCATGCTTTTTCAGCGTTTACGGATGCAGGCATAGAGTCCAAGACCATCAGGGCAATCGGGGGCGGAACGAAAAACCCAATAATTATTCAGGCGGTGAGCGCAATTTTGGGCAGACCGCAGTCGGTTTCCGACAGCGTTGGTGCCGCGTTCGGGGACGCAGCGATAGCCGCATTTTCAATTGGTCACCTCGAGACGAGAAGCGGCATCCTCGACTGGGTCGCTACTCGAGAACAAGTTGCGATTAATGATGAGATTAAAGTGACTCTTCTGAATGACCATATCGATTACCAAGAGCTCTACAGTTCAAATAGGGCACTTGCATTTAGCAGGGCTGAACGGAATAGAAGTGGATGAGCGTTGGGTGATGCTTGCCAATCAGATAGTAAAAGGCATCGGCGTGGCGGCCGGTTCAAAGGTGTCAGTCTTTATAACGGACGCCTCTGTCACCGACGCTGTATCCGAGTTCGTGAGTCAATGTTACAAACTTGGGGCAATTCCCCAAGTTCTAGCGGTCGACGAAAAGTTTGATCGGGCGGCGGTAGCTTTTGCATCTGATGAAATGTTAAGCCACCCTCCACCTTTAGAGCTATTGGCAATGAAATGGTCGGATGCACACGTCTCTTTCCGCGCCATGGTAACGCCAGACGAGGGCGCTTTGGACGAGCGGCGCACAGCCATTCAGAAAAAGGGCAAGGGTGCGATAGCGTCTGCGCGATGGGCCGAGACGCGCTGGTGTCTGATTCGCATCCCTTCCAGGGAGTGGGCCGGGATGGTGGGGGTTTCCTACGAGCTTTTGCTAGACGAGTTTTTCGCAGGTTGCCTAATGGAATGGAGCGAGGTGGAGAGGAAGCAGGATGCGCTTTGCAAGATGCTAGATGAGGTGGATAGTATCCGGGTGGTAACCCCTGATACAGACCTACGCTTGGGCGTGGCAGGTCGAAGATGGATCAGCTTTTCCGGTCAAGCAAATCTTCCAGATGGCGAAATTGCGACGGCTCCCATGGACAACGAAGTGAATGGGCATATAACTTTTGAGGAGGCCTTTTGGTTCTCCGGCGTGAAGATTTCCGGATTACGATTGCAGTTCGTCAGCGGCAAAGTCGTCGAACATTCAGCCAGCCAAGGTGAAGAGTTTGTCTCTCACGTTTTGGGCACCGATTTGGGATCCAGGTTCGTGGGCGAGCTGGGTATTGGGCTCAATTCCAAGATTCGCTCACTGACGGGGGATTTATTAATTGACGAGAAGGCCCTTGGCACTGTCCACATCGCCCTCGGACGATCGTATCCCGAATGCCTTGGAGTCAACGAGTCTTCGATTCACTGGGACCTAGTCAAGGACTTACGGAAAAAAGGATCGTATCTCTATGCGGATAAAAAAATATTAATAAAAGATGGGGAGCTTTCTCGAGACCTTCGAGTTTTCCAAACATAAGTTCACAACGCATCTGAACGGTCTTGTTGGTCTGCTATTTGATGCAATTAATTGCGAATGTTGAGATTAGTTTCAAAAAACCCTGACTTGAGTTTATGATTTTTCTAACAGGTCGGTGAAGGAGTGCTTAGTTGGTTAGTAGCAAACTGATGATTGGCATCGACGGGGGCACAGAAGGCCTTCGTGTGGGAATATTCGACGAGAGTGGCACACCTCTTGTCTTCGTTAGAAATACTTACGCAACGAATTTTTCGAGGCCTGGATGGGCTGAGCAAGACCCAGAGGACTGGTGGAGAGCCACGGTCGCAGGAATCACTACTGCGCTTTCGAAAATTGGTGCAGAGTCAAAGGACATCGCTTCGATTTGCATTGGGGCAACTAGCTGCACTTTGGTGTGTCTCGATGGAGCGGGGAACGTGTTGAGACCAGCAATTCTCTGGATGGACGTCAGAGCTGAAGAGGAGGCGCGATTTATCGCGAACAGCGGATCGCCCTCTCTCAGGCTCAGCGGTGAGACGCAGGCCTCGGCCGAGTGGCTACCTTCGAAAGCTCTTTGGTTGTCCAAGCATGAGCCCGAAATTTACGACAAGACCGAGTGGCTTGCTGAGTACTGCGATTATTTGACCTGGCGTCTTACTGGCGAAAGGGTGGCGTCTCAGAATACAGCGGCAATCCGAGCCTATTTTGATATTGAAAATGAGGGCTGGGACCACCAGCTTTACACCATGTTAGGTTTGCCGGATTTAGTAGACAAGTTGCCCAGCACCGTCTTACCTATGGGCACGCGAGTTGGCCCGCTATGTGCTTTTGCACAACGAGAGCTTGGGCTGGATGCAAGTGTGTCTGTTGTCGTCGGAGGAGCGGACGCATTTGTGGCTCAGGTCGGTCTAGGCGTGGTAAACACTGGCTCATTGGCCCTGATCACCGGGTCTTCGCATTTACTTCTGCTTCAAAGCGAAAAAAGGGTTCATGGGGAAGGGACCTGGGGGGCATATCCGAGCGCTGTGATTGACGGTCAATACACAGTCGAGGGGGGCCAAACCTCAAGCGGTTCGATGCTGAGCTGGTACAAGCGTTTAACTCAGTCCGAACAGGTAGACGTGGAGTTTTTCCATTCCCTAACTCTTCTTGCCTCTGAGTTGCCTCCGGGCTCGGATGGACTGATAGTTCTGGATCATTTTCAAGGCAATCGAACGCCCTACGTCGACGCGGCGTCCCGCGGCGTAATTGTGGGGCTTTCGTTGAGTCACAAAAGGGAACACATCTTTCGGGCAATGATCGAGTCAATCTGCTTCGGAACTGAGAGCACAATGAGGAAGTTTCGTGAACAGGGGCACCAAATCGAACGAGTGGTTGCGGCGGGTGGCGCAATTAACTCTTCCCTGTGGATGCAGTTGCATTCAGATATATCCAACGTTCCTATTCATATAACGAAAGTCCCTGAGGCCGCGAGTCTCGGACCGGCAGTTCTTGGGGCGGTCGGGTCTGGTACTTACCCTTCCATCGCGGAGGCCGTCTCTTGTATGGTGAAGGAGGATCGTGTCATTTATCCAGATACACAAAATCACTCCCTTTACGAGCCATTCTTCCTTGCTTATCGGGACGTTTACCACGGTCTCCGAGAGGTGCTTCACCAGTTGTCCGCGAGTCAAACGTCTGATCAGACTGGTCATCACTGATGTCTCAGGAGCCAGGTCAACGCAGAGATCGGGAGCTTGCCCTGGTTGCCGGTATGCATTTCCTAGAGAGCTTGGATCAAAAGACTATCGCTGGGAAAATGAATTCTTCTAGGTCGACGATCAGCAGAATGCTTAGAGAAGCGATAAAAAGAGGCATCGTTACCTTCACCATCCACTACCCAATCTCAAGAAATACGACGTTAGAGGGTCGGCTTAGGAGTGTTATCGGATACCAGGATGCTTGGGTGCTGGACACTGTGAGTGCAGATTCTGACGAACAGCAAAAAGCGCTTGGGCAATTGGGGGCTGAATGTGTGGCCGAAAAGCTTCCGGTCGCTGGCTCTCTGGCTATATGTTGGGGTCGCGCCACGAGGCTCGTGGCGGAAAACTTGGAGGGTGCATCAGAAAAACGAATTCACGTTATTCAGATGATCGGCTCGATGGGAACAAGTAATTCGAAAATTGATGGCATAGAGCTCACAAAGCTAGCGGCGCGACGATTGGGCGGAACCTACGAGTTATTGAACGCTCCGCTGGTGGTGGACGATGCCGCCTCCGCATTGTCTCTAATGAGACAGTCCGCTATCTCCAGGGTTCTTTTATCCGCTGAACGAGCGGACTGCGCCTTGATTGGCTTGGGCTCCATAGCCCAAAGGACTTCAGCTTTGGCAAATGCGGGATTCATGTCTGAGTCTGAAATAAATCAGGCAATTGGTCTTGGCGCGGTTGGAGATGTTTCTGGCATCCTCATGGACGGGACTGGACGGGCAGTGTCCTCAAGCTTCTCGAGTCGAGTTATCGGACTTGGCGTCGAAAGACTACGGAGAATAAAAACGACCATAGCGGTCGCTTATGGTTCAGACAAGATTGCAATTATTTATGCGGCGTCGCTGGCAGGGCTGGTTAAAGTACTGGTTACCGACAGCGAGACTGCAGAAAAGCTCTTGAAGTTAGCAACCACAGGTGAGAGCAATCAGGAAGTGAAATCATGAAGGCAGTGCTATACCGAGCCCCCGGCGATGTAGTAGTCACAGAAGTGCCAAAGCCGTCCCCTGCCGCCGGTGAGGTGTTAATCAGAGTTCTAAGCAATACGATTTGTGGGACCGATCTTCGGATTGCCACTGGAATAAAGAAAAAAGGAGTGATTGCGCCGAGAATTCTTGGCCATGAGGTTGCGGGCGAAATTGTAGGTATTGGAACCGGTGTCCTGAATCTAAAGATTGGGGACACTGTTGGCCTGAGTCCTACTTATTCCTGCGACGAATGTATCGAGTGCTCGAGAGAAAGGCCGCATCTCTGCAAGAATGCTTCTGTTTTGGGGCATCAGGCGGACGGCGGACTAGCTGAATTTCTGCTGGTTCCGGCAAGGCCCGTCTCGCACGGTGTATTAGTCAGATATCAAGGGGCTCATGATCCAGTTGCAATTTCACTGGCAGAACCTCTTTCGTGCATAATTCATGGTCAGAAATTTCTCGACATTGGCTCGGATGATGTTGTTCTAGTAATTGGTGGAGGTGCAATAGGGCTGATGCACGCAAAGCTAGCAAAGGCCAACGGCGCCAAATTGGTCATACTAAGCGAACCGATTGCATTCAGGCGCGCCTTGGCGTTCGAATTTGGTGCAGACGTAGTTGTTGACCCCGTAAACGAGAATCTGGACGAGATTGTTAGGGCTCACTCCGACACTGAAGGGGCTCAAGTCGTGGTTGTTTGCATAGGGCTGCCCTTGCTTGTCAATCAGGCCCTAGGTTTGGCGAGCAACCGAGGCAGGGTAAGCCTCTTTGCCGGTTTTCCTGCGGACGAGCTAGCCAAAATCGACTCAAATTTGATTCACTACAAAGAGCTATCGGTCTTCGGAAGTTCGAATTCGACAATTCCGGACTATGAGCAGGCGATTCGGATGATTGACTCGGGGGAAATCGACACGGCAAAGCTCGTGACTCATCGCTTCACTTTAGAGGAATTTGAAAAAGGAGTGTCGATGATAACTGATCCGAATGCCCTAAAAATCGCCATTATTCCAAATAAATCGCACAAAGAGAGAGAAAAAAATGCCAGAGCATGATCAAGTAGAGACCCGTAACTTCTTCGCAGATGTGCCAGTTGTCGCCAGTGATTTTCACGTTAAAGGTGCCAGTTCATTGGACTGGGGTGCCAAGAATCGCCTAGGGCGCATTTTCAATAAAGACTCAGGGAAAACGGTCATGTTCGCGGTTGACCATGGATATTTTCAGGGACCCACAACAGGGCTTGAGAGATTAGATCTGGCTGTGCCACCACTTCTGGGGGGAGCGGATGCGCTAATGGCCACCAGGGGCGCCATTCGAACCTCCATAGATCCGTCCATGACCAAACCCGTTGTGCTACGCGCCAGTGGCGGACCTAGCATTCTGCGAGAGCTGTCAGACGAGGTATTGGCGGTAACTCTTGAGGATGCCATCCGTATCAATGCGTCGGCAATGGCAGTGCAAATCTTTGTAGGAAGCGAGCATGAAACGCAATCAATTCAAAATTTGACGAAGCTGGTAGACGGCGGCCTCAGGTACGGAATTCCAGTCATGGGAGTCATTGCCGTTGGAAAAGAAATGGTAAGAGATGCTAGGTACTTCCGTTTGGCCTGCAGAATCGGCGCCGAACTGGGGGCACAGGTCATAAAGGTTTACTACACCGAGGAGGGTTTTGACACAGTTGTATCGAGCTGTCCTGTTCCGATAGTTGTTGCTGGAGGCAAGAAGCTTCCGGAGTTAGAGGCGCTGAAGATAGCACAGAAGTCAATTGCGGAGGGCGCAGCCGGAGTTGACATGGGCAGAAATATATTCCAAAGCGAGTTTCCGTCCGCGATGATACAGGCCGTTCGTGCTGTTGTGCATTCGGGGACTTCCGCAAGCGATGCGCATCAAATGTTTCTGGATTTATCATCAGACTCTCGACGGTAGTGTGGCGTTATGATGAGCCGCAGTCGAAGCTCTTTTTGAGCACGTTCTTGGTCAATAAAGCTTTTTGCCACTATCGCAAGCGTTACGGAACTTTCGTTTGGCTGAGCAAAATTTAGAACCTTTGTAGATTATTTAAATACAAGTGACATCATCCAAGTCTAGGAAAAACGCTTAGTCTCAGGAACATAAAAATAGCCCCATTCAGTTTTGAATCTAACTGGGGTTTTTTTTGAAGCTTCTGCGTAGTCAATAAGACCTTTTGATAGCAACCAGTCCCTGGCAATAACAGCTGATGACAGTTGCTCGTCAACGCTTCTGACGTTTAGGGCAACTAGGTCTGATGCTGTCCACCGGACAGCTGTCCGGGAAAGCGATCGTGAAAACTCTTATCAATGCCGACTAGTTCTCATAATTCAAGGGCGTTGTTTAGCGCTTTATCTTTGGTTTGGTCGGCTATGTTGGCTATCAGGGTCACGTTGTCTAAAACGCTCTTGCGGGGGAGTAGTCCAACCTCC
>Ga0307998_1001200_pt1 | contig 14071 bp, 13 predicted proteins | sample Davwhametageno37_FD_203147 | JGI IMG/M metagenome (GOLD analysis project Ga0307998, IMG submission 203147) | Marine microbial communities from Davis Island wharf, Antarctic Ocean - #37 | ecosystem: Environmental > Aquatic > Marine > Unclassified | place: Antarctic Ocean: Davis Island wharf... | reverse complement strand
CAAAGCAGAAAAAAGCAACAGCTGCCCACTGCCAAACTAAACGTCGCGAGTAGGATGACTTTTGACGTTTTAAACGTTTTTCAAAACGTTGTTCGTGACCCTTAGGAAGTGATGGGTGCTCTTGCTCGGAAGCCCAATTTTCAAATGCCTTTTTAATAGATTCTTTTTTCACACTAATTCTTTTTTAAGTTGTTCACGAGCACGAGAAAGCGTGGTTCGACAATTGGCATAACTCCAATTCATGATTTCACTAATCTCCTGATGGTCATAACCTTCTAAATAATATAATTTTAAAATGATTTGATAGCGTTCATTTATTTTGTTTAGTGCTTCTTCAAGTTTCCCCTTTTCTAATTCATAAGTGAATTTATTATTCTCTTCTTCATCAACACTTAACTCTGTTTTGTTTTCAAATTGCTCATCTCGTACAAATCGTCTATTTTGTAGGTAGTAAGCGATGCTTTTTCGAACGACAATCTTTCGCAACCAACCTTCAAAACTACCTGTTTCATTAAATTGATCTAGTTTTTCAAATGCATTAATGAATCCTTCTTGAACTGCATCTAAAGCATCTTCTTGATTTTTAACAATTCGATAGGCACTGAAATACAAACTTCTATTAAATCGTTGATAAAGTTCCATTTGTGCTTTATGATTTTTCTTTTTACATGATTCAATAAGAGTATTTATTGATTGTTCTTTGTAATTCAAAATATATTGTTATTTCTATAAGAGAAACTTTTTTTTAAGTTGTTACACTCTCTGTTAAGATAGTTCGAATACTTTAATAGGTTTTTTTTCACCATGGTTAGCAGGTCTAGTCTCAGGAATTTTAGTGCTCTATGGCCTTTGGTATTAATGCGATTGGTTGTATAAAAAACAAATTTTCATAAAATTTAATACATATTATCCTATTGATCTATCTGTTTGTTCCGTTAGTTTCCTTTTGGGCAAAATGATGGCTATGAATTATGTTATAACCTTGGTAGTAGAAGTTTTAATACCAATACAGTCATAATAATTTATGGTTTCAATAAAGGCCATGTTTTTTTTTCGGGGTAACCTAGACTCTAACCCTCTAATTAAGCTTAGGAGATTTTATATATTTGAGTATTATTAATTTTAACTCAAAAACAATGAAAAAAATATTAAGTCTATTTATATTAGTTTCATTTATTTTAAGTTCATGTAATACTGAAACAGAAATAAAAGCACAAATTGGAGGCCCCTCCTCTCAAGATATTGCAACCTTTGAAAAACAAATTGAAACATTTGGTGCTTTCAGAAAGGCCTTTAATGAAGAAAATATAGTTGATTTATCTGCTACAATGGCAGACTCCTTAAAGTGGAGCCCTCCAGCATATAATGGAAATTTAATTCTTGGTCATGAAGATGCCAAAGCTACATTTCAATCTTATTTTGATCAATTTGATAATATAACTTTTACAGAAGGCCAGGGACTAGTCAATCCTGATTCTCCTGCATATTGGGCAGGATCAGCTTTTTCTTCTGGTGAAGGAATGGCAACTTCAAGTCCACTTGGAATGAGAATATACGGAACATGGTCAGCTATTCATACTGAATCAGGAGCAAAAATTTACAATAAATGGTATGGTGTTCTTAATTTCAACTCTGATGGAAAAATTGCAGATATCTCCGAATGGATGGACGTAAACGGAATGCAAGTTCAAATAGAAAATCACATAGCTAATAAGTAAGAGTTTCTCTTTTTAAAATTAAAAAATCAGATTTAATTTAGATCTGATTTTTTTGTGCAATAACAAAAATTTATTCTTCACTTGTTTGAATCTAATTGCAACTGACGATAGCCATAATTATCATATTAAATTTAATAATCATAGTAATACAGGACGGGGTTGGATTATGGTAAATTCTCAAAAAATAAAAACACTAAGTTTGATTAAGGCAATGGAAAAGCGAGATTTTTATTCCTCATCAGGGATTTTATTAAAAAGCTCTATCACAATAAGCAAAACTTTTTGTCGAAGTTGAACAAAAGCTAGGGATTATTTATAAAATTATTTTTCTGGACCATAAAAAAGGTAGCAACAATATAGAAGAATTAAAGAAAATTCCCATCATTTGGGGGAAACTACACAATGTTGGATCCAATCAATAGTTGTAAAAGCCGAAGTCAAACAATAAGTATTTCAAATAACACCCTTTATTCAAAACCCACTTCCCTTTTTGGGGGCGTTTTGTTCTATGTGTATATTTTTTAAATCCTCAAGTTAAGTTTAGAAAATTTTTAATGAATATTAGAAGTAAAAACCACTATTTTAGGCAAACACAATAAAGACCAAAATAAGTCAAAATTCACTAAAATTGACCAAAAAACACTCAAAATTGATCAAAACTTAGTATAAATTGTTAAAAAAATGAAAAAACAGTTTAAAGATATTCTGTCTAAAACAGTATTAATAAGCACATAATTATTGATTAAAAAGAGTAGTTTTTAATTCCGGGAGTGTTGGTCTGATGAAATAACTCCTTTTGCTTACTTTTTATTTTTCCAAGACAGAAACCAATTAATTGAAGCTGAATCTTTATAAATCTCGTTCCATCCCCAATGACCTGTTTGTAAGGTTTGGAATTTTATATTTGCACCATATAAATCCAAGCTGTCTGCCATTTGTTTAGCCACAATATATGACGATACTTTATCAAATTTACCATGACTCATCCAAATAGGAATATGTTTAATTTTTTTTGCAAGTGGAAGATAACTATAAGGGCCATCGTGAGGAGATAAAGGCATTATTGCAGCAAATGTATCGGGTAAATCAGATGCAACGATAAAGGCCCCTCTTCCTCCCATGCTCAGTCCTGTGAGGTATATTCTTTCTCCATCAATGTTTATATTGGCCTTAATATTTTTGATCATATCACTGATCTTTTTTGCATCCCAGTCTATTTCAAGTTTAATCGGGGCAGCAAATATATAAGGATCACTTTGGGATTTGTAAAAAGAATTTCTGTTAGTTTCTCTCCCTTGAAAACTCCATACATTTGAGTCTATTCCCCCATGAAGAAAGATCACTAGTGGATATTTTTCATCTTTTGAATAATTATCAGGAATCTCAACAATAAAAGAATATCCACACATCCATCTTAACTCATCATCAACACATGGTTTAAAGTTATGGTTTGGTTGGATATAATTATTTCCCCAATAAGGATATTCGCTCCAAGGATCTAAACCATCATTTATCCACCAGGGCTTAATGTTCCAATAATTATTGTGATAAGCATTTTCAGCTAAATCATATTTAATGTTTATTAAATCATTTATTTTTAAAATCTCCCCCTTATTAAAAGCAGACCATTTTTCAACGCTAAAATTATTATCAGCCTTAGAAGCTTCAATTTCACATGGGAGGCATGAACTTAGACTAACAGCTTCTTTTTCCTGCGAACAGTTGGTTAAAGAATTTAATACAATTATAATAAAGAAAAAATATTTACTGTTTTTCTTCAAGGTTTTAGGGTTAATTTTTTAGTGATTATCCAAATAACTGGCACACATCAAATATAATAAAAAAGAAAATGTCCCTAAAGTAAATCAGAGCCCAGTAACTCTATAATATGCTGAAATCGATTGCCTATTTTCTTTAACTTTTATTAATTTCAGGATGTGATTCTCATACTTATTATTTCATCTAAGTATTCCATATTTATTGTTTAGGGCTTTACCTATAATACTTTTAGAACAGCTTCTAATGGTTAAGTATATGAGTGGTTAGAATATATCAAAACATAGTATAACACGATGTAAAACATTATTTTTATCTTTATAAGTGATGAGAGAAACACTAAAAAGCATAACTGTATATTGTTTAGCCCTTCTATATGTAGTGGTGGGATTTAAACACTTTACTGACTTAGATTTTTTCCTAGTTATTATCCCTCCTTATATTCCATATCCTGAATTAATGGTTTATACATCAGGCCTTATTGAAATCACTTCTAGTCTTTTGCTAATCTCTAGGAAAACTCGTAAATATGGTGCTTTGGGATTATTTGTTTTATTAATTGCTGTTTTCCCTGCAAATATTTATTTGTTTAATTCTGAGTTAGCTCAAAGCATATATGGAATTTCGAGACAAGACGCTTTAATTAGGTTACCATTTCAAATCCCTTTGCTAGTCATCGCTTATTGGCACTCTAAGGAAAAAACCACAAAAGAGTTTGATATATTATGTGTAGCTTTATTTATTCCAACAATAATTTATTTTTTAACATTAGGGTAATCAACTGAATATAGAACCACACTGTTTTTAATTCGATTCAGTGTCAACTTTTACAATCTTGGTGTCTAGGTGTTTTCTCTTTTAACGGAATAGCCTACCGTCAAACCCCTTAAAAACTAATACCCACTAGTTCTATATAAGCTCATTTTCTTTTTTCAACTTATCATACAGGTATATAATAAGAAACCTCTAATTGAGTTTAGGGAGTCTTCTATGCAATATATATTTGTCTTGAGCGAGCAGTTTATTTTTCCATATATTTAATTTTATTAAAACCAAAAAAATGAAAAACATACTTTTTATTTTATTATTAATTTTTTTCATCAGATGCAATTCAGATTTAAGCTATGATCTTTTGATTTTAGACGGAACAATTTATGATGGCACTGGAAATGCTCCAAAGAAATCTGATATAGCTATTAAAGGAGATCAAATTATTAAAATAGGAAATTTAAAAAAGGCTAAAGCACTAAGAACTATAAATGCTAATAATTTAATTGTTTCTCCCGGCTTTATAGATATCCATACTCATTTAGATCCTATTTTAAAGTTACCAGATTGTGAAAGTCACATTAGACAGGGAGTAACAACTAGTATTGGTGGCCCTGATGGAGGAGGACCAAATCCCCTTGGACCTTATCTAAAAGGCTTACAAGAAATTGGAATAGGCATGAACGTTGGGTATTTAATTGGTCACAATTCGGTTAGAAAAGAGATTATGTCCCTTGAGAATCGAAAGCCTACTAAAACTGAAATGAACCAAATGAAATCTTTAATTTCTAAGGCAATGAAGGAAGGGGCTTTTGGAATTTCAACAGGACTTAAATATATTCCAGGAAATTTTGCTGAGGTAGAAGAAATTATTGAGCTTTCTAAGGAGGCTTCAAAAAATGGAGGCGTATACACTTCACACCTTCGTGATGAGGGTCTAGGAGTTATTAACTCTGTAAAAGAAGCTATTTATATTTCTGAAAAAGCTGACATCCCTGTTATTCTTACCCACCACAAAATCATTGGAAAACCCATGTGGGGAAGCAGTAGTGAAACACTCGCTCTGGTTGATTCAGCGAGACTTAAGGGATTAAATATTATGTTGGATCAGTATCCATATAATGCAAGTTATACTGGAATTTCAATTCTAATTCCAAGTTGGTCAAGGGCAGGAGGACAAAAAGAATTTCTTCGCCGTTTATCGGATCCAATACTTAGAGATAGTATTAAAAATCAAATAATTTTTAACATTCTCAATGATCGTGGTGGAAATGATTTAGCCAGAATTCAATTTGCTAAAGTTAACTGGATGCAAGAATTGGAGGGTAAAACACTTAAATATTGGTGTAAACTGAAAGGACTAGAGCCTACATTAGAAAATGGAGCTGATTTAGTAATAGAAGCCCAAAGAAATGGAGGGGCAAAATGTATTTTTCATGCCATGGATGAAGCGGATGTCGTCAACATAATGAAACACCCGCAAACGATTATTGCCTCCGATGGACGTCTAGTTAAAATAGGAGATGGACATCCACATCCAAGGTGGTATGGAACTTTTCCAAGAGTATTGGGTCGTTATGTTAGAGAGAAGAAAATTTTGACTTTATCTGAAGCAATAAATAAAATGACTTTTATGCCAGCGAAAGCCATGGGAATAGACAATAGAGGATTGATAAAAGAGGGAATGAAGGCAGATATTACAATTTTTAATTCAAAAAATATTATTGATAAAAGTACTTTTGAGGATCCTCATCAGTACTCAGAAGGCATTGATTATGTTATTATTAATGGCCAATTAGCAATTGAAAACGGGGAGTTCAATAAAATTAAATCAGGAGAAGTTTTAAGAAAAATAAATGCCCGTAATTAACTGTAAAGTTTTTTATTTGTATTGTTTTTGAAGATTATTAATAAAAAGAAACACTATTAATATTAAATTTTTTTTGATTTATAATATTGTGATATATCAAAAACCTTTAAACCTCAATTAGAGGTGCATCCTGAAAAGTAAAAGAAATAAAAGGAGCCAAAAGATAATAGTGTATCTTTAAATTAACCACAAATCAATAAAAATGAGATACGTTTTTTTTATTTCCACTTTTTTATTTTTTAAAAATACTATTTCCGCTCAAAACGCTGATTTTTCAAAATACAAGAATGAAATTCAAACCCTTAAAAATGAGGTCAAGTTTTTTAATATTGAAAAAATAAACGATCAGTTTTATATGCTTGTTGGTGGAGGCGGTAATGTTGGAGTGTTTATTACTGAAAAAGAAGTTATTTTAATTGATAATAAATACGAAATTATTGAGGATATTTTGATCAGTTCACTTCGAAAGATTACTAATAAACCCATAAAATATATCATTAATACTCATTTTCATCATGACCACTCGGATGGAAATAGAACTTTTGGGAAACAAGGAATTCCAATTGTTTCGCATCAAAACGCCAAGAAAAGGATGAAGGAAAACACAGCGCTTTACGGCGGTATTTATGACTTTATAGATAATTTTGTTCAGCCCAAATACGAAACTGATGCTCTTCCAGTGATCACCTATGAAAGTAAACTGACCCTAACGGAAGGGGATGAAGACATTGAATTATATAATTTTGGTAGTGCCCATACTGATGGAGATAGTATTATCTATTTCAAAAAATCCAATGTAATGCATACAGGAGATGCCTTTGTTAGATATGGATATCCGTATGTAGATCTTAACAATGGAGGATCAATCAAAGGACTTATAAGCCTATTAAATAATCTCGTAAACCTTTGTGATCAAGAAACGATTATCATGCCAGGTCACGGAAAGATTAGTAATATAAAAGATGTTATCCAACTTAAAAATTTGCTGAGTGACCTATATACCAAAACTTTGATTGGATTAAAAAAGGGGATGAGCCATCAAGAAATTGCCCAAACAATTGATGAAACATTAAATGGGGATGAGAAAGTCAAATTAAATTACATTAAGTCCATTGAGTTAGAGTTAAGTCAGACTCCTTAATATTTAGTTAACCAGACCTTCATTGAAATCCCAAAAATAAATCAATTGAACTCATTGTCCAGGAATTGTATTCTAGATGTTTTCCAAGCTTAATTTTACAGACTTTAACTGATTAATACCGTCTATAGAAATAGTCCAAACAATAATCATCTCATTATTTATTATTTCTAATTGAGGTACCCCTGTATTTCTTCCTCCATCAATTTTAGATATAGTAATTGGTTTAGAAACCTTTCCATTAATTGAAACTTTTTTTATTCTCAAATACGTTCCAATGTCATCAAATTCCATGTAACTAACTATTACTTGCTTAGAATTTAAAAAAGCAACATCTACTCTGCCTATAGCATTATGGTCACTGATTTTTAATGGAGTACCGAAAGAATCACCATCATTCTTTGAAAATGAAACGTTCACTAAAGGGCTATCATTAAACACTGTAAACCAAGCAATAGCAAGGTTTGTTGAGTTTACAGCAACCTTAGGACCATTCACAGGACACCCATTTACTTTCCATCCATCATTATGTATCGGGCTAGGGTCTTGCCAAACGCCATTTATATTTCTGACACTATAAATATCTCTTACCTCCTTCTCACTTCTATCTCTATAAACAACAATAGGCCCGTTATTAGTAATTACCATTGATGTCTGACAGCAGTCACAAGTTGATCCATCGAGTTCGCTTTCATTTATAATATCGCCTTTATTAGTAATTTCTGCAAAACGAATTGTCATTGGCTTGTGAGATCCGTCTAGTCTTTTTTCTACTGTATTTCTTCCGTCTAACCAAGTAATAAAAAACCCCTTTTTATTATTAGGGATAATACTTACAAAACCGTGTTCTGCTTTAACACCATCGGTATTCAACAAAAAATCTTGTTTTATTTTCTCCCCAGATAATTTCTGTAGATTTAAAATAATATCGTAGGTGTAGGTTCCCGAAGCCGATTTTTTTAAATAGCTTGTAACTATTAAATCTTCGTTAATTGCATGAGCTGGAAAATCAGCCCAATTAACAAACCAATCGTCACCATCAGTAATTGTTTGTGGTTTATCCCATTTGCCTTTTTTAAACTGACTAAAATGTAAGGAAGCTTTGTTTTCTTTTTTAGAAGAAACCCATGACAGTGATAAACTACCATTTGAAGAAACTAAATTAGGCTGTGCATTATTATCCCCATAAGGGAATGGAATATCTTCTATAAATACCTCTTTTGTTGAACAAGAAATTATAGCTAGTAAAGCTAAGGTGACAATGAATTTCATCATACTACAATGTTTTTAATTTTTTTATAATTTGCTCAGAATCCCAAGCAATCGTTCCTACAATCGTTTCAATTTTCATTCCTTTTTCATTAAAAATATATGATGTTGGCAAAAAATAGACTCCAAGAGTTTCATTTGATTTAACAGATTTTAAAAAATTAAAATTATATTTCTTATTATCTTTAAAGTTTGATATTCTTGAAATTTTTTCATCAGAAACTAATAGAAAAGTATAATTATGATTTTTTAAAACTTCTTGAGCTCTTTCCAATCCTGGCATTTCTTCAATACATGGCCTACACCATGTAGCCCAATAATTAATGATAATTTTCTTTCCTTTATAGGATGTTAAATCTACTTTTTTATTTTTTAAATCCACAAAAGAAGCTTTAAGATTCATAGATTCTATATCAGATAACTTTTTATTTTGAGAAATACTTGAATTACACCCAAAAATTAAAACTAACCAACTTATAAAAACTAAATTTCTCATAGAATTAAGTTTATTTCAATTTGAAATATAATGATTTTATGATTGGTAAATCAAATTAATAAACTCTATTTATGTTACTAATCCTTAGCTACCTAACCCTTTAATTATGTTTAGGAATTTTTAATTTTTGTAAATAGGTTAAAGGAACTAAACTAAATCCTTAAACTTAATTGTAGGCAAAGGGTAATCTTTTCTAAAAACAATGATTTTAATAGAAAAACCGAAACAGAGACAAATTTTCTTCTTATAAGTTTTTCGTCACTATATTTGCAAACTAAAGAGTTAATATTATTTTAAAATCAAACTTTCTTACCAATACAAATTTTTTCATTTTACGTTTTTTTACGGGAGCGATGATGTGTTATTATCATGGGTGGAGTAAAATCACAGCAGGAAGTGAGCTATGGGAAAAAGTAGGTTCGTCGATCAGTAATTTTATTGGATTAGATTTTTTAAGTATTCCACTAGGGTTTATGGCAAGTTTTTCAGAGTCGATAGCATCATTATTGATTATGGTGGGACTATTTACCAGACCTTCTGCTTTTCTTTTGGCATTTACTATGCTGGTAGCTTCCTTTAAAAATCTATCTGCAAAAGGAATAGATGGAAGTGAATTGTCTCTTATTTATTTTTTTCTAGCCCTTATTGTTTTTATAAATGGTTCGGATAAATTCAGTCTAGACAGTTTGATATTAAAGAAAAATTAGAATTATACTCTTGTTGATTTCTGTCTTCATCAATTTTTTGGACCCCAGTATCTATAGCTATGGACGATTTTTAGAAGGTTTAATGATTAAGAAATATAACCTAAAAAAGAAAATTAATTATTAAGAGAATCATATAGCTAGCTTACCATTTCTTATCTTTTGTGACAGAAAGAATTTATAAAAAAACAAATGATGATCGAGCTCGATTTAATTCATGAAAATAATGACTATTTAGTGGTTAATAAAACAGCTGGGCTTATCAGTGAACAAAGTGCTTTTGAAAATAGCACCGTAGAGGATCAGGTTTACAAACATCTTATTAAAAAGAATCAAAAACCTTTTATTGGAGTAATTCACAGGCTAGACCGTGTGACTAGTGGTGGTTTGATTTTTGCTAAAAAAAAAAGTGTGCTTGTGGAATTTAATGAAATGTTCAGGACTCATAAAGTTCAAAAAACATATTTGGCAGTTGTCAAAAAAAAGCCAGCTAGAGTGAAAGAAAAACTAGTTAACTATCTTTTTAAGAACAATTTGAGCAAAAGCGCAGACATAGTTCAACTGAAAACAAAAGGTGCTCAAGAATCCATTCTTTCCTATGAAGTTATAGATAAAAATGAGTTTGGATACTTATTGGAGATTAAGCCCAAAACAGGTAGGTTTCATCAAATAAGAGCACAATTAGCACATATAGGACTACCTATTATTGGTGATGAAAAATACGGTTCTGATCAAAAATATATTCCGCTTTCTATTTGTCTTCATGCTCGGAAGTTAAGTTATCAAATTACTAGCTCTAAAGAAATCAAAACCTACAAAGCACCACTGCCAGAAAATATTTTTTGGAATTTTAAATCAGAATCAAAACTATAATCTAACTTTATATAAAATGCATTAGTTAGCTTGTTCTGAAATCTAACACTATAATTAAGTTCAGAAATGTATTTTTAATTTTAATAAACTTTTTATGTGGGAATCTATTCAAATGATTTGTGTAGTTGTAATTGTTTTAGGTTTATCAATTAGACTTTACCGATACTTTGCAAAAAAATAATATGATTCTAATCTATTCTAAAATATGAAAAATAGAATTAAGGATTCTTTTCTTTACTTATTGTTTTCACTCATAGCTTTTTCAGTTACTTTTTTGATCTCCTTAATGACTAAAATTGATTTGGTTAGTTATGCTGTTGTAATATCATTTTTATTACAATGGACACTATTCATTCCTGCTTATTTTTTTCAAACAGAAAAATTTTATGACATTTCGGGAAGCTTAAATTATATATTAATAATTATATATGCATACTACAACAGTTATGTAAAAGAAGGTTTTCACATTGGCAACCTCATCTTATCTTTTTTAATAATTATTTGGGCTGTAAGATTAGGAACTTTTCTATTTTTTAGAATTCAAAAAGACGGAGAAGACAAGAGGTTTAGGTCAATAAAGCCATCTCCCTCGAAGTTTTTCATGACTTGGACTCTACAGGGAACATGGGTTTGTTTATGTTCTCTTTGCGCAGTAACTGCTATTTCAAGTAATAATGGCATAATTATTAATCCTTTGTTTTATCTAGGATTATTCCTTTTTGTTTTGGGATTTTCCATAGAAGTAATCGCGGATATTCAAAAATCAAAATTTAGAAAAAATATTAAAAACAAAAATAATTTTATTAATTCTGGCCTTTGGGCATACTCAAGGCATCCCAATTATTTAGGGGAAATATGTCTTTGGACTGGAATTTCATTAATTTGCTTATCATCACTTTCTGATTTTCAATTTGTCACTTTAATTTCCCCAATTTTCACTTATATTCTTTTAGTACACATAAGTGGGATTAGACTATTAGAAGAACAGGCAAAGAAGAAATGGGGACATGACAGAATCTATCAAGAGTATATTAAAAATACACCAAGACTCTTGTTTTAACAAAAAGCGTATGCTTATAATTAAGTTTTAATTTATTTATAGCGGTGCATTAAAAATTAAAATGAAGATTAAAACAATTTTTTGGATTTCTGTAGTTTTGCCAGTAAGTTAACTGCCTCCTTTCTATCTACTTATATTTTCATAATATTTTAAACGAATACATATAAATAAACATAATAATTTATATATTGTGAATAATATAAAGAAATTAATATGTTAGAAATGTTTTCTGTTTTAGCGCAACTAATAGTCGCTATTTCTATAATTATAGTTTGGGTTTTTAGATTTGACAATATAGTTACAGAATTCAAGCACTATGGCCTTTCTGATTTATTAAGAAATATTGTAGGGGCCTCCAAAATATCCTTAGCTACGCTTTTAATTGTTGGAATCTTTTACAGTGAAGTTTTACTTCTATCCTCCTTATTGATGTCATTTTTAATGGTATGTGCACAATATGCACATATAAAAGTTAAAAATCCATGGATTAAATTTGTTCCCTCATTTGTTCTTTTAATATTATCTCTATTTATTGCTGTAGTTGATTACGGTTTAATTTAAGAGATGTATTTAAATATTATCGCTACCATTTTTTCAGGTATTTCATTTATTGTTTATGGAATTGCATCTTTTAATTCAAAAAGAATGGTTTCAGAATTTACGCGTTGGGGCTTAAAAAAACTAAGGTATATTATTGGTTTTTTTCAATTAATAGGTGGAATAGGTTTATTGATAGGGCTTTTTTATTCAACAATGCTCAGTTTATTTTCCTTCTGTTTGTCGTTAATGATGATTATAGCTGTTTTTGTAAGGGTTAATATAAAAGATAGTATGGTTAAAATGTTACCTGCTATTTTTTATGCAATTTTAAATGGTGTAATATTTTATAATTCATTGAGCCTAAATTCATAATCGTCAATATATTTTATATTAATTACTTTAATTTCTGATATTGACGATAGATTAAAAAAACTTAAAAACTTTTTCCGTTTTAAAGTTTTCTCAATTTTATTCATAATAATAAGAAACGCTTCAACAAATGAAAAAAGTTTTTGAACAACTTGAAGATGTTCCAAATGATTCTAAAAACTCATTGTATGAGTATGGACACGGATAAACTTACTAAAAAGCAAATCTCATTTTAGTCTTCTTTTTTGATGAAAAGAAGAGAGTAAATTAAATTGTTTAGCTTTGATTATCAACACTATAGTTATGCAATATTTATCTTTCTTATTACTGTTTTCAACATTACTTTTTGGACAGGACTATTTTACAGAACGTTATAATCCCTTTAAACCTAGTATTCCCTCTCCTGAATCTTATTTGGAGTATGAAATAGGGTCACAACATACGCGTCACGATCTAATTGTAGCCTATCTTCAGCACTTAGCTAATATTTCAGATCAAGCTGAAATAATGTTCTACGGTAAAACACACGAGGGCAGAAAATTACCCTTACTGATTATTAGCACAAAAGAAAATTTAAGACGCCTTAAAGAAATCCAAAAAAAACATCTAGATTTTGCACAGGGACGACTTGTGGAACAACCGGATTTACCTGTGATAATTAATTTAGCTTATAATGTTCACGGAAATGAACCTTCTAGCGCTGAGGCTGCACTTTTAGCAGCCTATACCCTTACTGCATCTGACGACTCACAGATTCAATCTTTTAGAGAAAATGCTATCATATTTATTGACCCTACAATTAATCCTGATGGAAGAGATCGCCATACCCAGTGGGCAAACACCTATAAAGGGAATCCGCTAGTTGCTGACCCCATGGATGCAGAACACAATGAATATTGGCCCAGAGGAAGAACCAATCACTATTGGTTTGATCTAAATAGAGATTGGCTTTTGGCAATCAATCCTGAAAGTCAAGGGAAGCTAAAGTGGTATCATCAGTGGTATCCTAATGTTGTCACCGATTTTCATGAAATGGGAAGTCAGAGCAGTTATTTCTTTGAGCCTATGAAGCCTAACGGATCTTTAGATCCTATTATGCCCAAGGATAATTATATGAAATTGAACAGCTTGTTTGCTACTTATTTTTCAAAAGGATTGGACAGCATAGGGTCACTATATTTTACTAAAGAAGTTTTTGACGGAACTTATCCGGGATATGGCTCTTCTTATCCAGATTTACAAGGAGGGTTGGGGCTTCTTTTTGAACAGGCCAGCTCAAGAGGAATAAAGCAAAAAACTGCCTATGGGCATATTACTTTTCCTTTTACAATTCGCAATCAATTTGTTTCAAGCTTAGCAACAGTTCAAGCTGCAGTTGAAAATAAAACACTTTTAAGAAATTATCAAAAAGCCTTTTTCCAAAGCGCTATAGGTTTAAGTAAAAAAAGTAAAGTAAAAGCGTATAACTTCAAAGAAACGGACCAGAACCG
>Ga0307998_1001197_pt1 | contig 14111 bp, 14 predicted proteins | sample Davwhametageno37_FD_203147 | JGI IMG/M metagenome (GOLD analysis project Ga0307998, IMG submission 203147) | Marine microbial communities from Davis Island wharf, Antarctic Ocean - #37 | ecosystem: Environmental > Aquatic > Marine > Unclassified | place: Antarctic Ocean: Davis Island wharf... | reverse complement strand
TTTTATAAAGCGCAGGGAAAACTGAAAGAAATTAACGGTGTTGGTTCGATTGAAGAAATATTTGAGCGACTTTGTGTTGCTATTAATGCCTAAATAAAACTTGTGTCATTTAACCGAAAAGTAGTTTCGTCAAATTTTGTTGACTACGTAAAATTATTTTGCCGTAGTGGTCATGGCGGAGCCGGATCTGCTCATTTACGCCGTGAAAAATACGTTCCAAAAGGAGGCCCTGATGGTGGTGATGGCGGAAGAGGCGGCCATGTTATTTTACGTGGTAATAAACAAATGTGGACTTTGCTTCCATTAAAATACCGAAAGCACGTTTTTGCAAAAGATGGCTTAAATGGTATGAAGCAACGAGCTAGTGGAAAAGATGGCCCCGATGTGTATTTGGATGTTCCACTTGGTACTTTGGTAAAAGACGCTGAAACTGGAGATGCTTTAGGGGAAATAATAAGCGATGGGCAAGAAATGATTTTGCAACAAGGAGGAAGAGGTGGCCGAGGAAACTGGCACTTCAAAACCTCTACAAACCAAACTCCACGTCACGCTCAGGATGGAGAAGAAGGAGAAGAACATTGGCGAATTTTGGAAATGAAAGTACTTGCCGATGTCGGTTTAGTTGGATTCCCAAATGCAGGTAAATCAACATTACTTGCAGCTATTTCTGCAGCTAAACCAGAGATTGCGAATTATGCTTTTACCACTTTAGTTCCAAATTTAGGCATTGTTGCCTACCGCGATTATCAGTCCTTTGTAATGGCAGATATTCCGGGTATAATTGAAGGAGCAGCTGAAGGAAAAGGTTTGGGAGTTCGGTTTTTAAGACACATAGAAAGGAATTCTGCGCTTTTATTTATGATTCCGGCTGATTCAGATAATATCAATAAAGAATATGAAATATTGATTGGCGAATTAGAAAAATACAATCCTGAATTGTTAGACAAAAAAAGAATGTTGGCTGTAACTAAGTCAGATATGCTTGATGTAGAACTGATGGATGATATTAAAAAAGAAATGAATGTAGATTGCGAATGGATGTTTATTTCGTCTGTGGCTCAAACTGGAATTACTGAATTAAAAGATGCCATTTGGAAAAATATTGGCTGATTTTTAGATTTGATTAGCTTGGATAGAAATTCGTATTTTTTCTCTTCACTATTTTTATTAATCCATTATTAGAGAATAGAAAAACAAATACTCTTACTATGAATGACATACTTGTAGAATATGACAGAGCATTATTTCTCTTTTTAAACGGACTCAATAACTCTACTCTTGATTTTATAATGTTTTGGATTTCTGATTCTAAAATTTGGATTCCATTTTACTTACTTCTTCTTTATTTTTTATATAAAGAATATGGTTTTAAGGGAGTTTTATTCGCTTCTGTAATGGTTGTAATAGCAGTTGCACTTGCCGATCAGGCTTCGGTTAAGTTATTCAAAAATGTATTTATGCGTTATCGCCCTTCTCACAATTTAGAAATAAAAGACATGGTACATATTGTAAATGAGTACCGTGGTGGAATGTATGGGTTTGTATCTTCTCATGCTGCAAATTCATTTGTAATTGCAACCACCGTTGGAATGTTACTTAGAAATAAAAAAGCGCTTTTAGCACTTTGGTTGTGGGCGGCATTAATTTCTTACAGTCGTATCTACTTGGGAGTTCATTATCCTTCAGATATTATTGGAGGAGCAATTTTAGGGATTACAATTGGTTATGTAATTTATTCTTTCGGAGGGAGTTATGTTCCGGAAGAGAAGTGAAAAAGAAACCAGTAATGCATGACTTTGGCAGATATTAATTTGCATTACATTTCTTTTTACACCTTATTAATGTCGCATTATCTTCATCTCTCAAGTAGGGAAGAGGTCCAAGTTTCTCTAAAATTGGTTGTGCTTTATCGCATTCATTTCTTTCACAGTACGAAACTCCCAATCGGTATGCAAGCAAACTGTTACTTGGGTCCAAGGCAAGTGCTTTTCCCATGTACTCGAACCAATTATTTGTGTATTTAACCGCATTATTTGGGTCGGTTTGGCTTAAAGAGTTTTGGCAATCGGCAAGATAACTCCATGCTTCAGAATTTTGATTGTCGTATTTCAAGCTTAGTTTGAATTCACTTACCGCATCACTTGCTCGTCCTCTTTGATACAATGCAAGTCCCATTAGAAAATAAGCTTTTCCGTTTTTTCGTTCCAGTTTTTTGGCCTGAGACAAATCATTCCATTCTAAGGTTATTAAAGAATCATCACCAGAAAGTGTTGCCATATTATCGTACACTTTTGCCCGCAAGCAAAGAGCATCGTATTTAAAGTCTGGGCTTTCGATTACCTTATTAATTCTGTTTAGTGCTAACGTATAATCGCCTGTGGATTGATAAAAGCTGGCGGCCATAAAATCTAAGTTTACATCCGGTTCTATTTTCGAGTAAAAGGGATTAAAAATCAGGTTAGTGACATTGGATATGGAGCTTGTTTCCAGACTTTTAAAACCCTCAAAGATATCTACATGTTTTTCGTCTGGGTTTTTAGAAAAAAGGATAGCAATAGGATCGGCATATTCCATTTTCCAAGTTGCTGACTGCTGGAGGCCCGCAATTAAGGTAGGGAAATCGCTCCTTTTTACAAAGGCGTATTTAAAGTGATTGAGCTTGTCCATTTCTTCAAAAACCTCAAAACTTTGAGTGGCAGAAATTACTTCTTCAAAAAAGCTTTTTGGGAAAATATCTAAATCCCTTAAATCGATGAAAGACTGATAATCTTGGATTTTCCAAAGGGCATAAGAAGAGGATAAGTAATCTGAAAAATGAGGTTGATTGAAATCTAAACTTGAAAGTTTTTCGGTCATACCAATTGGGTTGAAAACTGGATCAACTTCAAGCCCAAATTTATTTCTAGAGCCCGTGTTTTCATAGAAAGTATTGGACACTATGGCAAACCAAGCAAAAATTGAAAAGGCAAAACTAATGTAAGCTACAGCAGATTTTGTTCTAATCTTTTCTCCGAGTTTCATAAAACTAATGGCAAGCAATGGACTAGCCATTAATACTAAAAACGGAATATTTCGGTATGCTGTAAAACCTAAATAACCAAAGAGAATAAATACGAAAAAGTAGCCTATCCCAAATGAAAAAACATTCGGCTTTAGGTTGGAAATAATGTTTTTGTTTTTTCCAATAAATAAAGTGATAATACCTAGAAATAGAATTATAACAAATGCCCACGATTCCCATTGTGTCCAGTAGTAAGCTGTTTCCCAAGAAAATAATTCCGCTGTAAATTTATTGTCTTTCAATTGGCTAAAGATTTCAATAGGGTGTAAAATCATGGAAAACCCACGAGGATTTAAAGCTAAAGCTAAAATACTTGCACCAAATGCCAAAAGTAAATGCCAGTTGAAGAGTGGTTTTTTGATAAGCTTGTTTTGAACGATATCGCCAAAAACAAAAGCACCCATAATGATAATGCCAGTAGCATAAGCTTCGTGGAAATTCACCCAAAAAACTTGCAATAGAACCCAAAAATAAATAAGCTTAATGTTGGATTTTTTGGCTTTTAGAAAAATGTAAAAAACCAATAGAGAAAATATATGACTTATGGTTTCCGGTCGAGCCGTCATTCGGTAAGAGCATATTAATAACGTTGTTATGGTTATTATAGCCCAAATTCCTAAGTTTTTGTTTTCGGATATAAGCAAATAGATTTTGTAGAGTACAAAAACAATAAGTACACTTATTAAAGACTGGAAAATGGACGTGAACTCTGGGCCGCCAAATTTTGAAAACCAATATACCACCACTTCATAAAGCCATTTTACATTGATCCATTCTACTCCCGAAAAAGTGTAGGAAAAAATGTCTTCTTTAGGTGCCTTACCGTTTTGGGTAATCCATTCGCCCGTTTTAATGTACCACCACATATCGGGTTCAATCAGTTTTTTCATGCCGATAACCCATGCAACAATGGCAACTAAAATAAAATGGACGCGATGGAGGAGCCTTTCGTTCATTGGCTCAAAATTAAAAAAATGAAATTGCCATTAACCTAAAGGTGTTTAATAATATTATTAGTTGTAAAGATGTATTGTAGAGATTAAAATTACATTGGTCGGAAGCAAAAACACCCCTATGCTCGAAAACATTGACTGGATTATTATAGTTGTTTACTTAGCTATATCTGTATATATAGGTTATTACTTTAAGGAACAAGCCGGCAAAAGCCTTACTGATTTCTTTTTAGGCGGCAGAAATATGCCGTGGTATGTTGCAGGGATTTCTATGGTGGCCACCACTTTTGCAGCCGACACACCATTATGGGTTACTGAAGTTATTGCTCAACACGGAATAAGTGGAAACTGGCTGTGGTGGAATATGCTTATTGGGGGAATGCTCACTACTTTTTTCTTTTCTAAATTGTGGAGACGTGCAAATATTTTAACTGAATTAGAATTTATAGAATTGCGTTATGGAGGAGCTCCGGCTAAATTTTTAAGAGGTTTTAAATCAGTCTACATGGGACTGTTTCTTAATGTTATAATTATTGGCTGGGTCAACTTTGCTTTAATGACAATATTAGTGGTGTTTTTTGATATTCCAGGGTATGACCATACAATTCCATTTTACGAAAATCAAGTTTTATGGTACATAGGTGGGGCTATGGTTTTAGTAGCTTTTTACTCTTCTTTATCGGGCCTAAAAGGAGTAGCAATTACTGACACCATGCAGTTTTTTATTGCCATGATTGGCTGTATAGTTATGGCTTGGCATGTTTTAGATACTCCGGAAATAGGAGGAATAGCGGGACTGAAAGCTAAACTCCCTGCTTGGCGATTCGATTTTTTCCCTCAGTTAGATACAAGCGGAGGAGTAATAGATACTATTGGAACTTATAGCATTACCGTTGGGGCATTCTTAACTTTTGGCTTAGTTCAATGGTGGGCAAGTTGGTATCCGGGAGCTGAGCCAGGAGGTGGAGGTTATGTTGCTCAACGTATGATGAGTACTAAAAATGAAAAAGACTCATTAAAAGCGACCTTATTTTTTCAAGTTGCACATTATTGTTTACGTCCTTGGCCCTGGATTATAGTTGGGCTTTGTGCATTGGTTTTATATCCCGATTTGCCGCCTGAAAAGGCAGGGCAGGGGTTTGTGTTTATTATGCGGGATTATTTGCCTGCAGGACTTAAAGGGCTTCTTTTAGTTGCGTTTCTTTCGGCTTATATGAGCACAATTTCTACGCAGCTAAATTGGGGAGCAAGTTTTCTTACTAATGATCTTTATAAACGATTTCTTAAACCGGAAAACAAATTTGAAAGTACCGAGAAAGCTCAATTGCATTATGTGAAAATGGCCAGAATATTTACCGTAATAATAATGGTAATTGCATTTTTTGTAACCACTCAAATCAACACTATTGATTCTGCGGCCAAATTTTTAATTCAAGCTGGAGCTGGGTTAGGAATGGTTTTGATTCTTAGGTGGTATTGGTGGAGAATTAATGCTTGGAGCGAAATAAGCGCATCGCTCGCACCCATGCTGGGTTTTGCAATTTCAAATTATTATTTTCACTGGGAGTTTCCGATTAATTTTCTTTTTACCGTAACGTTTACTACTATAATTTGGATTTTGGTTACGTTCATCACTAAACCAGAATCTAAGGAAACCCTTGTGAAATTTTATAATAGAGTTACACCACCCGGGGCTTGGTCTAGTTTTTCTAAAAACACAAAAGCAGATAAACTTGCTCCTTTATTTATATCTTGGTTTTCGTCGATTCTCATGACTTATTCCATTTTGTTTGGTGTTGGATATGTCATTTTTGCGGATTACCAATTGGGCTTTATTTGGTTATTTGTAGCACTCATAAGTGGGTTTGTACTTTCCAGGTTTATTAATAAAACCTAGACAGAAAAAAGTGATAATTGTTTTTTAGAATTAAGTTGAATTGATTACAAATAGAGCGCGAGTTTAATCTTAAATTGGTATAAATCAATTGGTTTGCTTTTTATAGAAATAGTCGTTTTGGAGTCTTGTAGTTGAACTCTGTTAAAAAATCACTAAGAATGAGCCAATAATTTTCTGGTAAGCTAGTTTTAACCATTTCATTTTGGAAATCAACAAACGATTTATGTTCATCGATTTTATCAATATTACTTTGGTTCTTATAGTAATTAGAAAGGTCGTTTCTTATTCCCGATATTACAGTTAAGGTTGTCGCTTTTGAATTTATATATTTTTGGTATTTAGAAACATTGACCCCAATTGCAAGAACGTAAACAATAAACAAAACGGATAAGGATGGAAAAAATATTATATCAATTTTACTGATATTCAGTCGTATACGATTTTAGAATGTGGAAAGTTGATGATACAATGCATGAGTTGGTAAACCAACTACGTTATAATAAGACCCTTCTATCTTCTTAACTCCGACCAGACCAATCCATTCTTGAATTCCGTAAGCTCCGGCTTTGTCGAATGGTTTAAATTTATCTATGTAATAATCTATTTCTTTTTCGCTAAATTTTGAAAAGGTAACACTGGTTACTGTATGAAAAATTGTTTGTTTATTGTTCGAGAGGATACTCACTCCAGTTATAACTTCATGCAGCTTGTTAGATAATATTCGGAGCATTGTTTGTGCTTCACTTTTATCCTTTGGTTTGTTTAATATTTGACCATTTAAACTAACAATAGTATCTGCGGTTATTACAATATCGCCTTCTTTTAAATCTTTTTTAAATGCTTCCCCTTTTTTATGAGCTAGGTATTCAGCTACTTCTTTCGGGGTTAGTTTTTCAGAGAAGCTTTCATCGGTTTGTTTAATTTCTATGTCAAATTCTAATCCCATTTCCCTTAATAGATCAGCACGTCTTGGTGAGCCGGAACCTAAAATAATGTTTTTATTTTTTAAATTATCCAACACGCCTAAAGTGGGTTGAGTATAAAATACACAAGTACCAAATACAAAACTCCGGCTAAAGAAGACAGTTTATTCAGGTCTGAAGAGCTTTTAAAATGTATAGGTTGTTTTGCTTTTATAGTGAAAAAAATAGTGGCCAGTAGTAGTGGAACTAAAACAAAGGAGATGTAAATAAGTGTTTTTTTATCAGGTAAATAAACTTGATGTACATAGACTATAAACCCAATAATAAATAGGTATAACAGGACAATAATTATTTTGCTTTTTTGAATTCCAAATACGATAGGGATGCTTTTACAACGAAATGCCAAATCACCTTTTATATCTTCAATGTCTTTAGTTATTTCTCGTGCCAAAGTGAGAAGGAAGGAAAATATGCTAAGTCCAACCGCCCAAGACAAGGTTACTAAACTGAATTCTTTAAATATGCTTCTTGCAATTTGTTCTTCAAAAACATTTTGGTTTATTGTAATAAGGGTAAGGACTTCATAGACCCACACCACAATTGGTATTAGTGCAACGCAAAAAGCAATGGCAATATTTCCAAATACAAGTCTTCTTTTGAGGTCAGTTGAATAAAACCACAGTGTGGTTATCAAAATTATTTGGATAAATACCAATTCTATTTTCCCTGCTTTATATGCTAAATAGGCAGAAATAATTAGAGCTAAGCCATTAAAAATTACATGAAGTAACATCGCAACTCTTCGTTTTATAAAGCGACCTACTATGATTTTATCCGGTTTGTTTATTCTATCTATTTTAATATCGAAGTAGTCGTTAATCAGGTTACCCGCAGCTGCAATAAGCAAGGAAGAAAACAGCAATAAGCCAAAATCTAAATTGTTCATTCCGCTCATGAATTCAAGCTCACTATCGGCGACTAATATTTTAAAAAAAGTCTGGATAACCGCAATGCGAACCAAATACATGGTAAGGGCAATTAGAACTAAATTTTGCCAGCGAGATGCTTTTAGTATTGCTATAACTGGATTCATATTACCAAGTAAACGATTTAAATTCTTTTTCTGGAGAAAACCAATTGTCCTGAATTTTTAAGGTTTGTTCTATAATATCGCGGACACAACCTTCACCACCATTTTTGGTTGAAATAAAGGAGCTTATGTTTTTTATTTCTGGAGCGGCATCCTTCGGACAACAAGCTAATGCAACATCCTGCATTACTTCGTAATCTGGAATGTCATCACCCATATATAATGTTGATTTAGAATCGGTTTCGTAGGTTAAAAAATGTTGATCTAAAACATACCTTTTGTCGGAAGCTCTTAAATAAATATGTTCAACCCCTAAATGAGCTAATCTGTCTTTCACTGCATTAGAACTGCCTCCAGTAATTATTATTATCTCATATCCCTTTTTAATTGCTAATTGAACGGCAAATCCATCTTTGGCATTCATGGCTCTCGTTTGGCCACCATCTTCTTGCAACAAAACGGAGCCATCCGTAAGTACTCCATCCACATCAAAAACAAATGTTTTAATATTAGGAAGTATATCTAAATAATTAAGAGCCATCGTTGCGAAGATAATTATTGGAGCTTAATAATGAAATTGATTTTCACCAATAAAATCCACTTAATAACTGCTGCTTTAAGCGTCTTTTTTTGCATTCCAAAGTTGAATACTTTGGGTTAATTGCTGATAAATTATTTTCAGATTTTCATTTTCTTTTAATAATTCAAGATGGGAATTGATTGTATTTAAATCCTTTCGTACTGCGGGGCCAGTCTGAAAAAGTTCCGGATTTCCAGATAATATATTGTCTGCGGTTTGCAGAGTAAGTGAATTGAGAAGGTTGGGGTTTAAATTGTTTTGAACTAAAATTTCTTTGCTCAAAACCGCTAAATGATTCGTGAAGTTATTGATAAGTACACCACTTAAATGTAATACTCTTCTTTGATTAGAGTCGGCAATTTCTACTTTCGACGAAAGTTTTTGAGCCAATTCAGTAATTTTTTTTTCATTTTCTTCATCATTAGCTTCAATTAATATTGGAACATTCCCCCAGTTTACTTCTTCGTTTTTATTAAAAGATTGAAATGGATAAAAAACGCCATTATTTTTATTTTTTTCCAGAACTTGTCGATTTACACTTCCAGAACAATGAATAACTATTGTGGTGTTTTGAATGGATAATTTATTTGAAACGTTTTCTATTTGATCGTCATTAACACAAATAAAAATGAGGTCAACCAAGGGAATATCATCTAAAGAATCTAGTGTTTGGCAATTGAGTTTTGTCGCTAAACGTTTTTGGTTTTTTTTGGTTTTAGAATAAACGAACTTAATATCAAATCCTTGCTTTAACAGTTTTACTGATATATTGCCAGCAACATTACCAGAACCAATAAACCCGATGGATTGTATCATTTTTTAAAGATTCGAATGCTATTTCGAATGGAAATAATAATGCCAATTGACATTATTAAACATCCCAGCCACAGTAAATTTATATAAGGAAATAAAACAGCTTGCATGACAATAAACTCTTTTTGTTCTGATTTCTTTTCTATAAAAGTTAAGTCAATAGAACCATTATTTGGGTAAATCCTGTCAAAAGAAATACTTATGCCTAAGTCCTCATTGATGGAAGGAATAGAGAAAACTTTAGAAGAGTCTCGCAAGACAAAAACAGGGGACATTTTGTGAGCTTTTGTATCGAAATCCCATAAAGTTAAAGCTACTTCTACTGCAATATCGTCGGGCATTAATTCTTCGTATTTGATTGGACTGGCTTGCTTAAGACTGTCTACTATTAAAATAGCTCTTTTTAGAAATACAGTGTCACCAACATGTAGGTTTTGTGTTTCAGCCTTCTCTACTTCGTCGTCTTTTTTCTCTTCTAAAACAGCCCAAGTAACATGGGTATATATATCTTTAAACAAAAAATGTCGCGTGTCCGGTTCAGGAACATTTCCCATTCTATCATTAAGCTGAACTTGGGGTTTTAAAGTGAATTCCTTTGTTAATTCTCCTTTATCGTTTTTAGTATAATAGTTGATGTTGTATTTAATGTTTACTCCTTCTTTTTCTTTGCCAACGTAGGAAACCAAATAGTCGCCCATTTGCAAAGTGTCGTCCTTCATAAGCAAAATACTTTCTTGGTTGTCGTAGTTTTCGCCAAGCATAGTCACGTCATAAGAGCTAGTATTGTTGCTTATTATTTCTTGCTTACCCATAGAAAGTAAAGCTCCTAGCATCATAATTCCAAAACCAGCATGTGAAATAGAAGCACCTGAAAAACGGATTTTCCCTTTCATTACCCGTATCAAATAATCTAAATTGGCAACTGCTGCAAACAAGGCTGCAAAAAGCATAAAAAGATGAAATGGATTAAACATTTGCATACTCAATCCTATGGCTACTGCAAGTCCAGCGGAAATTAGTAGAGCCGTAAATATTTTCCCGAAAAACTTTTTAAATTCTGTTTTTTTGTAATTAAAAAATTGTGAGAACCCCATTAAAAGTAAAATGACAATAACAAATGGAACTTGCCAGCTATTGTAATGTTCAATAGCGTCTACTGGTGGAGCTAAGTCGCTGCCGAAAATTTTATTGATAACTGGAATACTAGTACTTATAGTTATTTGAAAACTTGAAATAAATAACACCAAGGCTCCAATAAACATCCAAAATTCGCGACTCCAAAGCTCCTCTTCTTTTTCAGAGGAAGGCAGATGTTTGTAGCGCAATACAAATATGAAAATTGAAATTGCAACAAATGTTAGGAGATATAATAAAAGTTGCCCAGACATTCCTAAGTCAGTAAATGCGTGGACAGAAGCATCTCCTAAAACTCCACTTCGTGTAAGAAAAGAGGAATATAGAACTAAAATAAAAGTTAGAAATGTCAGGAATAAAAGAGATTTCATAACCCCGCCTCGTCGTTGTTCAACAATCATAAGGTGCCCGGCTCCTACAAGAGTTAGCCATGGAACTAAAGATGCGTTTTCAACTGGATCCCAAGCCCAAAATCCACCAAAACTTAAAGCTTCATAAGCCCAAGCTCCACCCATTAAAATACCAATGGCTAATATGAAAATGCTGAAAAAAGTCCATGGTATTGCCGTTTTTAACCATTCTTTGTATTGTTTAGTCCATAGTCCTGAAATGGCTAACGCAAAGGGAAGTAGGGTGCTGGCAAATCCTAAAAATAGAGTAGGAGGATGAATTGTCATCCAATAATTTTGAAGGAGAGGATTGAGACCTCTTCCATCTAAGTTTTCTAAGTAATTTGGATTTGTAAATAATGGAATGTCGCTAAAATCAGGATGTTCTCGAAGCAATGCAGTAAACGGATTGGATCCCAATCTGTATTCAAAGAAGTAAACCCCAAGTAACATAGACATTAAAAACGCCTGTACCAAACCAAAGATGGATAGCACAGGGGCTTCCCATTTGTTTCTAATAAATAAGAATACTACTCCAATAACCATGTGCCAAAATGCCCATAATAAAAAACTACCTTCTTGACCTTCCCAAAAACAAGAGAAGATATATCGAAGTGGAAGTTCGGTGCTGGAATGTTGCCAAACGTAGTAATACTCAAAGTACTGATTCAGAATCATAAAGAATAATGTAGAAATTATCCCTAAAATACCAACTCCATGAGCTAAAAAGGAAATACGGCCTAAAGTTTTCCAGTCGGCGTCATTTTTTTGCGTGGCAAAAAAATAACTTATTGCTGCTAAAAGTGCCGCGCAAAAAGAAAAAATAACGAAGAAGTTTCCTACTTTTCCTGCAAGGAGGTGTTCACCTACAAATTCCATTTATAAAAAAATTTAAGAGCTAAGGTTTTGCTCATTGTGTTCTTCAGGAGTTTTGAATTCTCCTGAACCATCGTTATACTTCGATGGGCATTTCATAAGAATTTGTTCGGCATGAAAATCTTCGCCGGAGGCTTTTCCAATTATTACAATTTGTTCAGAACGCTCAAAATCTTGTGGTTTCGTTTTATGTAAAATTACTTTTTTCTCTACATTTTTTTTATCCAGCATGTAAAAAATAAACTCATTTGGATTGTTTTTAGGATCATAAATAGTTGGTTTTTCTTTGTTTAATGTTCCAACCACATGAAATTCATGATTTGGGTTTTCGAAAGCCACATCAAAATTTTCATAGGTACTAGAATCGCTCAAAGTTCCAATTATAGCAGCAATGGCAAGGGCAATTATTGCAATACCAACGATGTGTGTTTTTTTCATTTGTTTATTTTTTTTTCGAGTTTCGTTACCTTTTTATCTATGGAAATCAAGTAGACAACTATTCCAATAAAAATGATGCTCAATACACCAACTACAACATAAATTTTCCCTTCAGAACGAAGTCCTGATGCCATTTCTACTTCTTGCGCAATTGCTCCAAAAGCAATAAAAAACAAGGAAAGTAAAATTAGAATTGACTTTTTAATCATAAAGTAGTTTGTTTTCAATTTTGTTTATTCTCATTTTTAGGCTAAGTATCCATGTTCCAATTAATGTCCAGCCTATAATTGCTGGGTAAAAAACCATTCGCATAGTATTGTCCATGTCGTATGATCCAAATGCTGGATTTCCACCATTTCCGGGATGCAATGAATCTGTCCCTGACAATCTTGGAATAACATTTATGAATAACATCATCATTACGTAAGCGAAAATATTGTAAACGGCTGATACTTTTGCTCTTCGATGTTCATCTTGAAGTGATCCTCTTAAAATTATATAGGCCACATAAATTAAAATAGCAACTGCCGTTCCATTTAGCTTAACATCATTTGTCCAAGGAGTGCCCCAAGTAAAGTTCGCCCATAACATTCCAGTAAACAATCCTAAAAATCCCATTAAAAGGGATACGTTTATTGCTTCTGAGGCTGCTGCGTCTTTTTGCAGATTTCCAGAACTTAAATATTGAATGCTAGAGACTAATGAAATCGTCATTAAAATCATCATGGCAAACCACATAGGTATGTGGAAGAAAGTATTTCTAATGGTTTCGTTTAAAATAGGCATAGCTGGAACAGGCATTAAAAAGCCGCCAATAATTGCGTATAACACTAACACAATTCCTAACAATTTCCACCACATTCCTTTCATAAATTCAATGCCCAAATTAATCGCGCCAAAGGTATGGAAATAATAGGTAGCTCAAGGCAGCAACAATGGCATTCATGCCACCCAAAACGATAATAAATTTTATATTCTGAGGGCTATCAATTCCATTGATTGCATGAAGAGACAAACCTATTAATGCATCTAAAAATGGAAGGATAATCGGGAAACTTAGAATGGCCATTATTGTTGGGTTATTTCCGGTTTTTGAGGCTATGGCCGACACCATGGAAAGGATTACCGCGAGGCCAGTACTTCCTAGCAAAACGGTTACAAGAAAGAGGCTGATATTTACAATTGGGTTTCCTAAAAAAGTAATATAAACACCCAAGGCTAAAAATGTGAGGACTAACATCACAAGGCTATTATATAACATTTTGCTTAGTATTATTCCTTGTGGGCTGGCAAGTTGATAATAATAGAATTGCCGTTCTTCATTCTCCTGCATAAAGCTTCTTGAAATAGTATTTACTCCAGTAAATAAAATTATAATCCAAAAAAGAGCGTTGTAAGTTTCAGTAGAAATAAGGCGTTTAAAAGAAAAGTAGGTTAAGAAAACCGTTGATATTACATAAATAAGAACCCCAACAAAAGCATTTTTTTGCTTCCATTCGTATAAGAATTCTTTAAATATAAGTGCTTTTACTTCCCGTAAATTCAATGGATTGAATCTAAATAATTAATCTTGCAAAGATATACTTGACTATTTGAGTATATACCACTTAACAATAAAAAAATGAAATTAGATATTTTAGCCATTGGTGCCCATCCCGATGATGTAGAACTAGCAGCTTCAGGAAGTATTTTAAAACATATAGAATTGGGCAAATCAGTTGGAATAGTTGACCTAACTCAAGGTGAACTTGGAACTAGAGGAAGCGCAGCGTTGAGGAAACAAGAGTCGGAAAATGCTCGCGTTATTCTTGGGGTTTCCGTTCGCGAAAATCTTAAAATGGCTGATGGTTTTTTTGAGGAAAACGAAGAGGCACTTATAAAAGTAATAGAGCAAATAAGAAGGTTTAAGCCAGAAATGGTGTGGTGCAATGCAATTAAAGACCGCCATCCAGATCAT
>Ga0307998_1001194_pt1 | contig 14147 bp, 17 predicted proteins | sample Davwhametageno37_FD_203147 | JGI IMG/M metagenome (GOLD analysis project Ga0307998, IMG submission 203147) | Marine microbial communities from Davis Island wharf, Antarctic Ocean - #37 | ecosystem: Environmental > Aquatic > Marine > Unclassified | place: Antarctic Ocean: Davis Island wharf... | reverse complement strand
CTTCTTGTACACGGAGCTCATACATATCGGATATTCGAGTCCTTTTTTGGTCTGCTTGTCATGTCTTACATGCTTGAGACATGAACAATAATTGACAAGAAGAGCATCATCTAGCTTCTTTCTCTGGGACCAAGATAATTTATGATGATGTTGTCTCTTCGCTATAAGTGACTTATATTCCTTCTTTGATATCATGGAACGACGTTTATTAGTTCTCTTAGGCTTCGCTCTCTTCTTTGTTCTCATTGACATAGTGGATATAATTATTCATATATAATAGATCAGGATAATTATAGATCAGGGATAATTATAGATCAGGGATAATTATAGATCATGTCCGCACGAAGCTTGATGTAGCACTGTATTTTCAAAGGAGTGTCTTGAAGAATAATAGCCACAATTGATTTTATAGGGAAGTGATACTTCTTGTTTTGCGAAGGGAAGACTATACCAGCGAGTTTACCTACCCGTTTCTTCTTGACGAAGTGAATATAAAAGAAATATTTAGATCTATTCACAAATGATACAGGAATAAAAGACATGTCGCTATAAAACGGTATATCATATGGATAATTGATGGATATATCCATATGACCACTGATGAATGACAATATGTATTTATTTATAAGTAATATGTATAAAGACACATAGAAGATCTACGAGACGTAAGACAAAGAAGAGACGTAATACCAAGAGAAAGACAAAGAAGAGACGTAAATTGTAAGTTGATCCGGCCTAAAGCTTAGATACGTAATATATATATACATAATGCCTCGAACCGCTTCTTTTCAGACCTTCATGATGACGGTTACATCCCTCAACATCATGTTGACATATGCGACATATAGATATGTCACGCTCAAAGAACGAGAAGACCAGCGCACCCTCGGGCCCTCGATGCGATAAAAGGATCGCAAATTTGATATCGCGATTATCCAGAAACAAATAACATCATGTCGGCATGTCTCGTGGAACAGCTCTTCAGGCAGAAGATAGGTCTTTCGATAGACAGGGACCTAGTATCAGAGCACATATGGCCTCTCCTCTTCAAGGAGAAACATTTTCCCAGGAGGATCCTACAGGATATTCATCTTGTTAGACAAGATAATCCTGATGGTCATGAAGAAGATAGACATTCGGCCATCATGAAGGTGGGCAGCGATAGTCCTAATATACGAAGCCTACGTCCCCCTATAAGACCGATATATTATGACTCGGTGCCCCAACGAACACTTCATAACTTATGCGCCGTAGACATAGTGAACAAAATACGATCACTGAAGAATCCGACCATCATGAGAACGCGATGCATGGGCTACAGCATTAGTGTGATAGAAAGGAGCGATATTTCCTTTATGGCACGATCTGACACCACCCTAGAGATGGATTATATCGAATATGTATCATACCTGCGAGAGCAGCAGATTCTTGATGGAGAGATACTCCATGCCCTATTCAACGATAAGATACGCGGCAAAGCGCCTCTATTATGGAGCATATCTAGTTTAGGGGATGTAGTCAATAATCCCATCGGAATCCTCACCTAAATTTGATATTGCGAATAATTATCACCACTAAAGTAAGAACAATACCATCATGTCGGCATGTCTTGTGGGACAGCTCTTCAGGCAGAAGATAGGTCTTTCGATAGACGATAACCTAGTATCAGAGAACATCTGGCCCCACCTCTTCACGGAGAAACATCTTCCAAGCATGGTCCTACAGGATATTCATCTTGTTAGGCAAGCGAATCCTGATGGTCTTGAAGAAGATAGACAGTCCTTCATCAGGGAAGCATTAGACGTCTATCGTCCTTATGGGGCGCACGATCGTAATATACGGAGCCTACGACCCCACGTCAGTATAGTAAAAAATGTGTCTAGGAGAAGGGCTCTCCAGAACTTGTCCACAGTAGACATAGTGAACAAGATCCGCACACTCCATAACCCTGTCATTCTCCCTGCCTCAACCGTGAATAAACCTAATAGACCGTTTTCAGAAACTTGTATTCGGCTCGTAGAAAGGACATATAATTCATTTATGTCACGATCTGGGTCATTACAGAAGATGGATCCCATGGAAGCGGCAATATACCTACGAGAGCAGCAGAATCTAGATAAACAGAGGCTCCATGACTTCTTCGATGAAATTATCCGGCTAAACGCGACACTCATGTGGTCGATATCAGGATCTATCAGTAATCCCATCGCCATCCTGAGCCTCGATGTCTGGATCCATCAGTAATTCCTGGCGACTTCGTTGAGCTCTCACTCTCATCGGGAACTATAAGGCTTCCTCTACGGTGCTCGGCGCGGCCGATAAATTAATTTAAAGCGAAATCTATAGTACTACTGAATGATGTTATGCGAAATCTTCTGGGCCCTCGTGGATGAAATTCACCGTCGTGACGAATTAATGAATCGTAAATCAATATGGCATGCGGACTTCAGTCAATACTATTGACCCATCGCTTAGTGAGATACTCCTACACAAATGGATCACCTCCGCCTGGTGAGAACTCTCTTCCTATTTCGCGAAAGACCATTTAGACGGGTTGGGCTGAATGCAGAGAATGCCGGTACCACCGTGACTCGCACCACTCACCCGCATCGATCCGCTTTTGCATTGTGGCGGATATTCCCTCAACAATTGAGCTGGTACCCATAATATATCCAAATATGAACGCGAAAAAAATCAGCAGATTATTGTTGGTCATTATTGCTTTATATTTTTTTTGGTAGCACAAAGCATATAATGAGTTCAATCCAATGGAATCTGACGAAAGAAAGATGCTTTGATATCATTAATATCACCCTGATCGAGATTCTGAATGAAAGACGCGACAGAGTCATGCCGCTCGATAAGCTAGTTGTACAGCTGAACTCGCGGACAAAGAAATACGATCTTCATAAAAAATACTCATTCAGCAGATATTTGAAAATAGAACATAAGGGTCTTTTGAACTTCATTGAATCGTATAATTTCTTTGGTGTTACTAGGATGGCAGGTAAATCGCCTGGTCAAGTATTCGTCAAAATATACAACGAACTGATAAATCATGATAATTTGAATGAATCTTATAGATTTACGAAGGATAGTGAGTGGATGATAGTTTCGGGTAGTTAGAGGATACGATTATGTGTTGCGCATGTATCAATAATAGATTTCTTGAATTTATCCCCGAGTTCATCTTTCGGGACGTATTCCTTAAAATTACAGAGGCATACTCTGACTTGTGAGCATATATCACAATTACACTGATTGGTTCTCACGTTTCTGGTGATCAAAAGATCGTCTGTATCTTCCACGATGAAATCGTTGTCATCAATATCATCTTCCTCTTCATCTTCTGAATCATCGTACATAAGTGCCTCTGCCGATGCCATTGATTCAGTTATTTCTTCATCTGTCATCGGAATCATGAGTCGGTAAACGAGTCCACCGATGATTTCATCTGCCTTCAATACCTTATCTTGTGAATGCTCACATAGTGTATTCGATATTTTCATCGCAGATGAAGTATTCGCTATGATCACCTGAATGAGAGACTCCTGGGCTGCATTGATATCTGCCATCAATTATCTGTATTAAGTGATATAGTTTTAAGTGCTGGAAAAGTCAAATTTTATTTTATAACGTGAATACAAAAAGAATGTTGGACTTCAACGATGACTTGGTGAAGGCTATACTGATTTATCTGGGAGCATGTTATTTTTTGTATCAGTTGAAACATGATAAAATGTTCTCGGAAAATGGTCATTTCAGATGTTTCGGTCTTCATAAAGAGGAGACTGTATTTCCGTTCTGGCTGGTTACAACCATGATCGGTCTCATGTCGTATTATATCTTGGTCTTGCGACAAGGAGAATTCTATATGTAAAAACGACAGTATAAATATATTCTTCTCTTTTAATGATGAATCAACCTCATCTCGTAGATTACTCTCTATTTTCTAGTCCAGCTCCTAAAGTTATCAAGCGACCCATCACTATGGCACTACGTGTCGCGAATAATTCATTATTGATAAATGTGATAGGTTTCCTCATTATATTCCTCTCCGCGCTCTTCATGTATCAGCGTATGATGTCTAGAGAAGAGAAGGCTATCGAACATCAGAATTCTATCATCGGCTTTCATCAATATGTTAAAGATAATATTAAATAATCTATGGATCAGTATCACTATCAATGACGGCATCAGAAAAGGAATATTCCTCTCATTTCATGAAATTTTATAGGGAGCTGTTCAAATTTCAGACAATGGTGACAAAGCACCAGACTTGTCCTGGCTGCGAAACAAAGAAAAGATTCATCATCGGTAAAGATCAACTGAAATTCTCATGTGGCCCACAGCATGCGAAGAGCAAGACCTGCGGACCACAATATACGATAGATCTCCCAAAATATATAAGTTTCAGGGAATTGAAACAAGTGTACGAAGAACAGATCAATGGATCATTCACATATGATCCAGATTCCCTCTTAGAATATGATCTTCAAAGCTTATCATCAAAAATGAACGTAGAATCTGATTTATCAAAACAAACCAAAGCTGCCAAAGCAGCACAAGAATCATTGAAGAGACTCATTTCGGATTACGTGGAAACTAACGCCCTGAACGAACATGTGGAATTGATAAAATCACTCGAAGAAAATAGATACAAAAATTCCATGGAGAAGAAGAAGATAACACGAGACCTCGCTGATGAAGATATATCAGATGAAGTGCGCTCCGATCTGCGAAAAAAGTATGCTGTGCTCATCAATGAAAACAAAGAGTTCATGGATACGCTAAGTGAATTACGTAAGCCGCTGAATGATTTCATCATGTACAAGAAACCAGTGGTGACAAAGCATGTTCATCAAGGACATGATGATGATGAACCTGAACCTGAACCTGAGGAACCTGAGGAATCAGAGGAATCAGAGGAATCAGAGGAATCTGAGGAATCAGAGGAATCTGAGGAATCTGAGGAATCTGATGAGGTAGAGAAGAAGGTGGATGAGAAGGATAAGAAGGTGGATGAGAAGGATAAGAAGGTGGATAAGAAGGTGGATAAGAAGAAGAAGGTGGATAAGAAGCCTCAGTCCAGGTAGGGTAGAACCGTCTGGCATCATAGTCCGCCAAAATAGCATAAGTCCTTCTTTTTTGCTCGGTAACTAGACAGATAACCGGGTCACAGGCTTCAGTTTAGTTTTAGGTTTACCGGAGCCAAATATTGCTTTTCTGTTCCTCCATATAAAGAAGAACAGCAGTCCCATGCTAAATACCGATAGGATGGAAATAACGACTATCATTGTCGTAGATAGGGAGCCGCTTGCTGTGTCCGCTGGGCTCGCTGTCAAGTCTCTATTTAGGATAGATGCTTGCCTAGAATGATTGCGTTCCGCGCGCACGACATCGCTGATAGTCCTGGATACATCGGCTTCCTCTCGTGATCTTCGATTTCCTCTAGATGTTTCGTATCGAGTTAATAGGGTCGCGTCGGTCAGGCGAACTAGCGGAGTGTTACCACCATGAGAGGTGAACTTTATGTCACCCCATTTACAATATCCGCCGTAATCATCGGGCATACACTCACTTGATGAGCCGTCTTGCTGTCGCGGTCGACCGGCAATACCATCACCTGCCAGGATGGTGTAAGAATTACATGCCGTATCAGCTGAAGTCCCGCATTGGTTGTACGCGAAAGGTTCACCGATAGAATAACAGTTTTCTGTTTTGATAGGAGCCTCATTTGGTCTCACTTCGGATGCCGCAGTGTCTCTATCTTGACCTCCTGCGCACTCTGTGAATGTCATTTATTATTCGTATATATAATAAATCCGTCCCAATTTGAAAATAAATGTATACTGATAGTATAAATGAGCGCATTCGACATGTATCAGAACTCAGGGTATACAAATACTCGGAATCGTAAACGGACATTGATTTTGGATATTTCAGATGGCACCGCCGTGCATGGAGGTATGTCAGGTGCTTGGAATATCGCGCTGCGAGAGCCCCTGATTATCGACAAACACTCTGAAATTTACATGGATAATTTTATGACGCATAATTGTAATCTGAATTCTTCTGCTGCGGGATCGCATATTGCGTTCGCTCTAAGAATAAATGAATTTCAGATAGATAATCATGTCGCCACGACAGTTTCTTCATCCGAATCTATTATATCGAATTCGATAATCATCCCAAATGAAAACAATTCCAGCGAGAATTACTTCTCAGCTGTCGTTCACAAGGGAAAAAAGTTCAATTATGTATGTGATATAAATCCCTCTACGATCCATTCATTAAGTGGTTCTCTTACAGATCTACTCGGAAATACTATTTTTCACGGCGACCAGGCTGAAAATAATTTCACATATGCATTGGTCGGCATAGAAGTCTGGGCGAATACATCGTCTCCTGCCGGCACCGAAGATCGTGCTCTCCATGATCTGGAGATAATCGATAGTATCACGTACACGGACGGCGCTGCATCGCCGGTCACAATCATCAATACTGTGGGAACCACGAATACAGCTCAGATAGTCGTGAATACGATTGATGCGGCCGCTACTATATACTTCACGTCATCGGTGGAGCTTGTCCAGACCGCCGTGATAGGACAGACGGTGACGATCACGTTACCTGGCAGGACCGCATCAGCCACGCAAAGCGCTCTACAGCAGAAGACAATAGTGCTAAATGCCTCAGTGAATCCGAGCATCATGTTGATCCAATCCGGGGCACGAGCGATCGCTGAATTTTCTATAATTTCAAGGACCGAATAGATATTATCGTGATCCGAACCATGCCTCCTCGGTGAATTATTTAAATAAAAATATGTGATCATATCAAATGCCATCATCCGTCAATGATATCAAAGCAGCTTACACAAAAGTCGATCAGCTGGCATCTGTGTACAAAGAATCATGTAGATATGCGACGTTCTTAAACTTGTCCGCAGCCAACCTTGTTCACGACTGGATCGGAGAAACAGCCACCGGTAGCGTAGAGTCGAGCACTTTTGACAACTACGGCATTACCGGCGGCGAACTTGCCCTGGCCGACAGGATATTAGTTATGTCACAGACCGACACCAAGGCTAACGGAATATATATTGTCGAAGCCAGCGGACTCTCCCGATCATCAGATTTTGATGGATCTAGTGATATAAAAGGCGGAATACTCGTCAACGTAATGAATGGCAACACCAATAGCAATAAAATTTACATGCTGACAGATATAGTCGGAGAACACACGGTCGGGAAAACGGCAATAACTTTCGTCCCCTTCGCCACGGGAGATATAACCACAAATACGACAAATATAGCAACAAATGTGGCGAATATAGCTACGAATGTGACGAATATAGCTCTAAAAGCGCCTATCAGTACTACCGTCACGAAGACAGGGTCACAAACACTGACAAATAAGAGCTTGACAAGTCCTACGATCACTGGTACTGGAGCAATCGCAGGGACGTTCACTGGCGCCGTGACAGGTAACGCTGATACATCGACTAAAATATCATCTATCACGAACTCAAATATAGTTCAGCTGGCAGCGTCACAAACACTGACAAATAAGAGCTTGACAAGTCCTACGATCACTGGTACTGGAGCAATCGCAGGGACGTTCACTGGCGCCGTGACAGGTAACGCTGATACATCGACTAAAATAGCATCTATCACGAACTCAAATATAGTTCAGCTGGCAGAGTCGCAAACACTGACTAATAAGAGCTTGACAAGTCCTACGATCACTGGTACTGGAGCAATCGCAGGGGCGTTCACTGGCGCCGTGACAGGTAACGCTGATACATCGACTAAAATAACATCTATCACGAACTCAAATATAGTTCAGCTGGCAGAGTCGCAAACACTGACTAATAAGAGCTTGACAAGCCCTACGATAACAAATATGGGAACAATGTACAGTACTTCCGGAATGCGTATAGGGCGAGCCTCGGGTAATGCGGAGATAAAATTCGACGTGACCGATACCATTACGCTGATTGGATCGTCATCAATAGGCGTTGCCATCACTGGCAACTTAAATGTAGATGGCTACATCAGTGCCACCGGGAATATCACGGCATATTCGGATAAACGACTGAAGGAGAATTTCAAGCTGATCTCTTCTCCGAACGATAAGCTGAAGATGATTAATGGATACGAGTTTGACTGGATCAAGATGAACAATGGCAAACATGATATAGGTGTCATTGCTCAAGAAATAGAGGAGGTGCTTCCCGAATTAGTCCTACAAGATTCAGAAGGATATAAGTCTGTGGATTATAGCAAGATTGTGTCGCTATTAATTGAGTCGAACAAAGATCTCTTGCGTCGTATCGAGGTTCTGGAGGCCAGATAATAATCACATGAAAAAAGATCTAGTCAGAAGTATATATATATAATGCCCGGGTCAGCCAATATATTTGCTGGCGCTGTAAAAAGCAGTGGTCAGGTCAGTTTCGGAGAGATCCGGACAGCGTACAACGTTGCGGCGGCCGCGGCGGGCGCGTCTACGCTGCCGAACGCCATCAGCATTGATTCTATGCGTGGGGGTAATAACTTCGACTTGGCGGGGAATGCCATGATTCCCGCATCAGGTGCTGTCTTGATCAGCGTCGCGCTCGGAGACGAACCAACATCAAATGGCACCAATAGCGGTTCTAGTAGCGCGTTCGTCGTTTGTCATTTGAGCTCTAAGGGAGCTAAAACCTGGACAGGACAGACATGGGGTCTGCCCGCAGAAGACTACTAAATGACCCTGTGTCGTTGGAATGTATACCCGTTAAGCGCCTATGTTTTGTGACCGCCGTAAACTATTTTTAATCAGAGCACATGCGACCCGAATACAGAATAGCCACCCGACAATGACCAAGCCGACCTAACATATGATCTACATATGATTATTCAGATATGATATTTCAAAGACGAGAAATCCTGTCCTGGCACTAGACATCGTGAATGTCAACGTATTTAATGGAATCGGAAAGAAATATCTGTCTATCAACGATAATTCCAAATACGAATGCGTATAATGATCGGTCGAATTAGCTTGTAAAGGTATTCTTGCTACAATATTCGCTCCGGAATCATCTTTATCGCATGCTATTTCCGGTATTTCAGTGATACTCAGATCTGTATTAAATGTACTAAATTTGGTTGGATCCCCTGAATCGCCCACATTGACGAAGCTTGATTTGAGAATTTTGAAACCAATGATATTTTTCGTCGGTAAATTAAGATCATCTTCTAGCGTGACTTTATGTGGCATATAATCTTTATTTATCTTCACTGTAAAGAGTCTTTTTGTAATTTCCGTTGTAAAAAGACGATCTCTTTTCTCCCTGTATTCTTTTGAATCTTCCATATTCATGAATGTTTTTCCGTTCGTGAATTTGCTGAAATGAACCCCGACGTTATTCGACAAGAGATGGGAATGCTCATCGTCAGATGAATCAGTGCGCAACTCTTCGTCAGAACTATCGGAAGCATCCACATAAGGTATGACTACGTTATCCATATAGAAGACTGTAATATTATAAGCTTTAACTTTATACATGAAATACATTATCCATATTCATATCATTTATCGTACACATCATTTAAAGACAAATACAAATACAAATACAACTGAACATGGAAATATCAGAGACCCATCATCACCGTTTGCGGTTCAAGATTAAACCTTGCTCATTTGGGAGCAATGGGTCTATCAAGCGGTGGAAAGATCTGAAAAGATATTGTGAGTCGGGTGATCATACAAATATAGGCAGTGCTCTGGCACAATATTGTGTTGTCGAGTCAAAGCCGTCTGGTATACCATTTTTCGCTCAGCCGGATCCAGATATCATCATGGATGTTGTCCCATCCTCAGGACCTGATGGAGGTCTGAAAGATGGTAAATGGACATATGGTGAATTGGATGATATGATTCAAACCTTTGTAACATTTGCGGAAACTGATTACAATATATTAGGTGTCATAGGTGTCATAGAAATGAGTATTCTCCAGGTAGAACCTCCAGAATCAAACAGACCGAAGGCGGCTAGAGGGAGAAAACCCCGAACCCAGGAGACACAAGAGCCTATATACTGTAAATCATCAATATCGTAAGGAGTTATTGTAGGCATGACCACATAGCTTGAGTAGTTTCACTGTCTTCATGTGTTCTTTTAAGATCGCGAACTGACCCCCAACATCTTGTATTTCCATCAGATATAGATCATTATAGTCTTCATAAAAGAAGCGTTTACACTTCTCTGCCTTCACTATCATGGGGAGGTGTGTCCATTCATATATCTGCTCCTTGAATGATATATCTCTTTCGCATTCAAGGATATATGTAGAGATCTCTTCGGGTAAACCATTGTCCAGGAATAATTTACGTATCTCTGTAGATCGTCTCATTTACTACATGATGTCGATATATGTTTAAATTTGATTTATCGAATAATGTTATTCAAAATAAACAAATGAAGACGGTAATCGTCGTCGAATCCCCTGCGAAAGCACGAAAGATCAAGACATTTTTCAACGATGACACCATCGTTACCTCCTCTTTCGGACACATCATTGATCTACCTGCGAAACAGATTTCTATCGATATCGAAAACGATTTTGAACCGACATACAAGGCGATTAATGGGAAAGGGAAGATTATCAAAGAGCTCGCATCTTATTCTAAAGGTTATCGTGTTTTACTGGCTGCTGACGATGACCGGGAAGGCGATGCGATCGCATGGCACTGCGGTAACACGATGAAAGTAAATTTCGAAGAAGAGAATCGTATTATCTTCCATGAGATTTCGAAGAAAGCGATCTATGAATCGATTGATAACGTTCACAAATTGAATATGAATTCAGTGAATGCTCAGCAAGGTCGCCGAATTTTGGACAGACTAGTAGGATATAGTTTATCTCCACTCTTGTGGAAGCATATCGATTCGAAGGCCAAGGGCCTATCGGCAGGTAGAGTTCAGTCGACACTGCTCCTCATTCTGAAGGAGAATGAAGACAAGATTTTGAATCATGAATCAATAATGACTTATGGATATCAAGGTTCCTTCAGCAGTGCTCATGCTGGCTCGTTGGTTACCACTCTTCATGGAAAAACATCTGGCAAGTTACCAGGTCAAGTTCTTAAAGAGCTGATAAAAGATAGGTCATATCGTATATTGAAGCAGTATCATAAAGAAGAGAAGAAATATCCGGGAAAACCATTCATTACCTCTTCCTTGCAGCAGGCAGCTCAGAATGAGTTGGGGTATTCGGTAAAAAATACAATGAATATCGCGCAGAAGTTATATGAGAACGGGAAGATAACATACATGCGGACAGATTCATGCTCCGTTTCGCAAGATTTTCAGGATGTCTTGAAGGATCATATCACATCGACATATGATTCATCATATTACGATGCTCCTCAAACAGGTAAAAAAGTGAAGGGAGCTCAAGAGGCTCATGAGTGCATTCGGACAACAAGTCTTCAAGAGTCTTTGAACGATAAATATTCAGAATATGATCGAAAACTGTACTCCCTGATCAAGAAGCGCACGATCACAAGCCACATGAGGGCTGCTTCATATGATAATCTGATTTATGAATTGACTAATGACAAGCTCAAAGGATATTTTGAGGGAAAGGACAAGGTGTTGATCGATGAAGGATATCTTATCTATTCCGACGCCACAGTGAAAACATATGATAAGATTCCTGATTTACCTAATGTGATATATCATTTGAAATCATGTATATGTTCAGAAATATGCTCCTCAGCAGCCCAGTATCCAAATGAGTCATCTATCGTCAAGAAGCTTGAAAAGTCAGGGATTGGGAGACCGTCGACATATGCTTCCTTGATCGCAACATTGTACAATCGCAATTACACTGTAATTCAGACGATAAAAGGAAAGGAGCGGAAAAATAAGGTAATCACTCTACAGGAAAATAATGAGATAGTAGAGGCAGAGGAAGTAGTAAGACAAGCCGATCAAAAGAAACGTATTGTACTCACTCCTCTAGGGAAACAGGTCCTTGAATATTTGATGAGTAATTTCTCAATGATTATCAATGTTGAATTCACTTCCAAAGTTGAGAGAGAGCTAGATCGTGTTCATGATGGTGATATTTCATGGGTAACTGTTGTCGGAAATGTATATGATTCATTCAAGGATTCATTAATAATTCAGAGAGGTGTTAATAATGTATCTCCAAGCAAAGATGCGAGGGAGCGTGATCTTGGTACCCATGAAGGTCAGTCCATAATTTTGAAAGATGGTAAATTCGGCCCCTATGTGAGCTATAAGAAGAAGAACCGAGGTCTGTCATATTTGCTGAAAGATTTCCCCACAGAATATGAGGATATCACGTTGGATTTCATCAAGGATTATATTCAGTATCCTTTATCCCTAGGAAAGCATGAGGAATCACACGTAATGATACATATCGGCCCTTATGGGAAATATATGAAATATGGAAAACGCAATATCAAGATTCCGCAGCAGAGGGACTATGAACTGGAAGCATGTATACGACTGATTCCTTGATATTAATATTAATATATATGAATAAGTTATAAATGAGATCTCGTCGTCGTGATAATAGGAGCCGCAGTAGACGGAAAGGCCACAACGTTGATCCAAGGAAATCAGGTCCCGTAGAGAGACCATCCAAGAGATCATCCAAGAGATCATCCAAGAGATCATCAAAGATATCATCAAAGCGATCATCAAAGAGATCATCAAAACGATCATCAAAGAGATCATCCATTGATCCTTTTTTACGGAAATCCAGCAAGAAGCGGCCACCACCAAAGAAGCCTCGCAGAGCGAGGCGACGATTAAGCGCCAACCGATCTAAGAAGATCATATCTCGGGCCTCTCGCGCCGATCTGAGCGGCGGCGGAAAAGATGATCCGCCGCCCCCTCCTCCTCGCCCGGGCGCACCAGCGACTGGCGCGGACCAGGCACCTCCACCGACAGCGACTCGCCCGGGCCCACCAGCGTCTCGACCGTCTCCGGCAGTGGTTGCATCTGCCCTATCGCTTGCCACGGAGGCTGCTCAAGTCAAGATGCGGGCCGAGGAGTTCGAAATAGAGGAACATGTTCCATCCGCGACACCCGCGGCACCCGGGACACCCGAGGCCACTGAAGAAGGTATCCGTCACTCATTTACGGCTACAGGTACCCCTGTTGCCACCACTCCCGGCGGCCGCGTGCTCTCGAGAGCACTCGAATCCCCTACCGCCAGCGATGAGCTGAGGAAAGAGCTATCGTCACTCGGAGCGCTCGCGTCACCCGGACAGAATGACGGCAAACGAAAAGTCACAACTACTTCGCATGACATCAATAGGAGCTCTAGCGTCTACGAAGACGCTAGAGCTCACGAGGACGGTGACCTCCAACCCTCAGGGGGTAGCGAGGGCCCGGCCATTCACCGGACATCAGGCCAGGGACAGTGGTGGGAAAAGGCAGGGGCAAAGGCAGGGGCAGGGCCCGCGAAAGATCTTGCTAATGCGCACCGCAAAAAATGCAGAGATCTGTCGCAAGAGACGTTACATGCCGCTAAAGCTAAAGCGGATGACGAAGCCTTGGCGATGAGAAACGCTCATGATGCTGAAATAGCTGAGATAAATAAGGCACTAGATGCGTCCAAAGCGACCAATACAAAACTCGAGGCCGATTATTCCACGTGCATCGGGGAGAGAGATAGGGCCGTTCAGTTAAATGCGGATCACGAAAAGGCAGTTTATGAAATGACAGCCGAACTCAATGAACAGGAGGAGAAGTGGGCTAAGTTAACAGAAGATAACAACGGCCTGCATTTAAAAATAGAGCAATTAGAAGCAGCAAACGAAGCGCTACTGAAGGCACAATCTACCAACGCAGCAACTGAAACAATCATGACTGAACTACGGGCTGATATGGCCGCAGCATCGGCTTCAGCTGATTCTGCCAATAAAGCCAATGAAGAGGAAAGACTAGCTGCGGCGGATAAGTTCAATGTAGTGAATAACAATTTCACTGACGCGAGAGAATTCCTCAATACAAGAGAAGCCATGTGGGTAGAGCACCACAGGAATCTGAAAGACGGTATACGTCAGGCGGCCGCAGCCTTTCAAATAGACAAGGAAGACACAAATATGAATAC
>Ga0307998_1001193_pt1 | contig 14151 bp, 8 predicted proteins | sample Davwhametageno37_FD_203147 | JGI IMG/M metagenome (GOLD analysis project Ga0307998, IMG submission 203147) | Marine microbial communities from Davis Island wharf, Antarctic Ocean - #37 | ecosystem: Environmental > Aquatic > Marine > Unclassified | place: Antarctic Ocean: Davis Island wharf... | reverse complement strand
CCGGACATATCATGCATGCTGTGGTCCATTCCCATATCTCGATGCCCTAAAGTTGGAGCAACATCCATTTCTGGAACTGATGAGCGCAGGCCGATATCCGGCGTTAATGTGCCACGCGTAAAGCCTGAGCGATCAATACTTTGAGCGAAAACGGTATAGGCGCTGTCATCACGGGGCTCTACAACAACGTCGTAGGTTTCGGCGACACCGATACGAAATTCATCAATGGTCACTGGCTCAATGTTTTGGCCATCAGAGGCAACAACTATCATTTTCAGTCCAGGGATTCGCACGTCAAAAATGGTCATTGCTGAACTATTAATAAACCGCAAACGCACTTTTTCTCCGCGCTTAAATAGACCCACCCAACCCTCATCAGGTGTGGCACCATTCATTAGATAAGTGTAGGTATAGCCGGTCACATCGGCTATATCGGTCTCACTCATACGCATCTGATTCCACATAGAACGCTTATCCCATGTTTCTTCAACACCCTTAGCCTTAATGTCGCGCCAGATGTCACTCACAGTCCGCTCACGAAAATTGTAATAATGGCTGAGTTTTTTTAACTTGGCGTAAATAGCCTGTGGATCTTCATCCGACCAGTCTGACAGCATCACAACATAATCTCGGTCATAGCTGACGGGATCAGGCTCTTTAGGGTCAATAATGATCGCGCCATACATACCGGCTGGTTCTTGGAAACCCGAATGACTGTGGTACCAGTAGGTGCCGCTTTGATTAAGATCAAACTGATACTCAAAGGTATCACCAGGTTTGATCCCTCCGAAGCTAAGGCCAGGCACGCCGTCCATACCTGTTGGCAAGATAATGCCGTGCCAGTGTATAGAGCTATCCTCAGCGAGATTATTCTTCACGCGAACAGTTACTCGATCACCCTCGCACCAACGCAATACGGGGGCTGGCACCGAACCATTGATGGCCTTTGCCATCCGGGTTTTGCCTGTGAAATTAACTGGTTCATAAGCTATATTTAGATCAATGTGATCTCCTTTTAGCGTCGTCGGTCCCAGACGGTTAGTTGATGACGCCATAGATAACCCCGAGCCAAGCCCTAAACCTAAAAAGGTGCTACCCGCAGCAATGCCTGTTACAAAACGACGACGAGATATTGAGGGTGAATCCAATACGCTGATTTCTTGTGCACTGTATTTCATTTCGTACCTCTCAAAATTAGATCAAATGCTGATTAATGTCTTCCAGTGATATATTCAAAAACCGTGCTGCTACCGTCCTTACTTAATAGCAATAGATCGTATTCATCGTGTCGGTTAACCATCTCCATTCTAGGGCTACCAACAGGCATATCAGGAACGGTTAAGCCAAGCGCATCGGCGGGAGAATTCGCGATAAAACGCTTAATAACATCGGCAGGAATATGACCTTCAAAGACATAACCTGTTTGTGTAACGGCGATATGAAACGACTGATAAGGCGATAAAACGCCTTTGTCTTTTTTTAGTTTGTTCAAACTAGTTGGGTGATGTAAGGCTGTATCATAACCTGCGGCTTCAACATGTGAGACCCAGTTTTCGCAATAGTCACAGGTAGGGCTTTTATAAATGTCCAAAGATACAGTGCCTACTAAAGCGGCTTCGGGCGTTGTTACATTAACGGCATCAGCCTTGCTCGAACAAGCAATAATACCCAAAGATAGTGCGATAATGACTAGCCATCGTATTCTTTTAACAACCAATTTCATGATAACTCCTGCAAAAAACTTAGGCCTTTTCAGGCTTTGTAATTGGGAGTTTTTGGACTCCCGCTAACTTATTTGCGGACAAGAAACACCAAGTTTTAGGCGTACTTATCCTATGTTAGCGGGAACCCCGGGGGGACGAAAAAGAGAGAGAGTCAACTTGTCATCAACACTTTCGTTATCACGACTAGTCGGCAAGACCATATCAAACGAGAATAGATTCTGAGTGGCAACTAATACTACAGAATTAGAACAACCACCTAAACTGCAATCACAATCAGGACAGCAATCAAGTGGAGTAACCCCATCGGCAGAAGAATCCAAAGTTAAGTGCTGAGAGTGATCCATCATATGAGAATCCATGGCCTGCTCAGCAGATTCAGGTGAAGAAGTCTCACTGTGGCAAGCGAAACTCGCAGACGCCAGAACCTGCGCACCGAAGACCAACATCAGCAGTACAAGGAGAATATTTTGGTGTTTAACTCTAATCACTAACCTATTCCTAAAGGTTTTCTTTCTACACAATTGAGCCAACGCATTCAGGTTACATTAATTTATTTGTTATATCAGGGCAAGTAATTATTGTTAACGTACGCCATTATTTAGGTACGGTAATTTCACCGCTAGCTAAATTTGTTATAAAACTCAATGACACAGTTAGCGCTCTCTGTTTTATAGGCTTTAGAAATATGGCTCCCTAAAAACAGTACGTATGCCCTATCGATACAGTAGCCAATTAACTGACTTAATCTTTGTTAGTAGTGACTTAAAATGGCAATGTATATACTTGTCTATGGAAGTGCGATACGGTGGCTGATGGTCAATCGCCAATCTTATTTTGCCACTTAAACATAAAGCGGCGACGTTGATCGGCGACAGCTAGGGTGTCCTTAAGCTTTTTTAACGGGTAATCGCCGACAAGCAACAAGGGAGCAGATGATGCGAATATTTATACAGAGTTTGACTGTGGTAGCGCTGTCAGCAGTTTTTACACTAGGGGCTAATGCAGAGGACTCGAGGTCCAAATCGGTGATCTATGTTTTGGCTAGTACTCTATTGGATGTGGAGTCTGGACCGATATTGCGAGACCACCCGATCATTATTGTTGGGGATCGAATTTCAAAGATCGGCTCAATTGCGGATGTACAGGTGGTTATGAAAGGTGGCCGAGTGATAAGAGGATTGGAGCTAAGATGAGCCAACGACGATACCTGATTCTCTTGTTTGCGATACTTTTTTATACATTTGGTGCGGCTGCAGCACAGGATAACCTGACGCCCGAACAACTAATTAATCGCTATGAGTTTGGCGAGTTGCGCTGGGCCCCGAGCGGACAGCGGCTTGCAGTAGTAGTCACAGAACCGGTCTCGGCAGACGGGCAGGCAACGAATATCTGGTTGTACGAGACGGACTTGGAGCAAATTCGTCAAATTACCTGGAATGGTACTTCTCACCGACAACCTCGATGGTCGCCAGATGGAAGTTCGTTAGCATTTCTTGCATCTAGAGACGAGGGCATGACCCAAGTACATGTTATGCCTATGTCGGGCGGCGAAGCGCAACCGCTCACGAAAGCGTCAACGGATGTCTTAGGATTTGAGTGGTCACCAGACGGCAAGACGATCGCTTTTGTTTCCGCCGATGCTGGTGTAGATCAGACCGACACGGACAAGAAGAGCAAGAGAGATGAAATAGTCGTCAGCAAAACTATTAAGCCGGTCCGTTTGTGGGAAATCGACATTGCCACAGGTGGCTCGCATGCATTGACCGACGAGAAATGGCGAGTATCCAAATTTGCTTGGTGTCCTGACGGCATGGCTTTGATTGTTTCTGCGACCGATAATTTTTCGATAGAACTTCTGACTGACCGATTTTTCTTAATAAGTCGTGATAGTCAAAAAATGAAAGAATTAGCTCGTCCGGACGGCCCGACTAGTAAGCTGTCCGTGTCCCCGGATAATCAATTTCTCGCCTATATTGGATCGACCGAAGGTGGGCCGGTACCTCACGGCTTATACCTGCAACCCCTTAACGGTGGCGATGCTCGCAATCTGACCGGAAAGGCGTTGGACCGAATGATCGAAGATTTCAAATGGGCAGTTGACGGAGGTATTTGGGTGTTAGCGGTCGATGGCCGCAGTGACGAACTCGTCCACCTGGCAATTGATGGGACGATACAAGAGCGAACGTTGTTCCCCGGACGATCCGTCACCGGATTTGACGTGGCGGGACCTGTAACAGCTTTTATTAATGCCAGCGAGGTCGATCCAGAGGAATTATGGTTGTCTACAGTATTCGGAGAGCGACGTGTCAGCGATCTCAATATTAATTTCCCTGCGTTAGTGACGCCCGAACTCATTAGATTCGAAAGCGAGGGCGGAATGAAGATTGAGGCGGCATTATTCACGCCAACTCAAACATCCATGCCACCTAACGGGTGGAGTACGGTACTGTTAGTTCATGGAGGGCCCTCTGGCCGATGGAAAAATCGGATTAATGATTGGGCGCAGCTTTTAGTCGCTCAAGGTTATGCAGTTTTGGCGCCTAATATTCGGGGCTCCATTGGTTATGGTTTGGATTTTATCCGATCGAATCGACACGACTGGGGCGGTGCCGATTATCGCGATGCCATGGCGGGCATTGACTATCTTATTGGAGCAGGAATCACCAACTCTGATCGGCTCGCTATAGCTGGTTGGTCCTATGGCGGCTATATGTCGGCATGGGCCATCACACAGACCGATCGTTTTAAAGCTGCTGTTGTCGGCGCAGCGATGACGGATTTAGCTGTTGAGTATGGTACCGAGATTGCCGACATTAATGCTTATGATACTTGGTATTTAGGTACTCCTTATGAAAACCAGGCAGATTTTATTCGAATGTCTCCAATGACGTATGTCAAGAACGTACGAACGCCAGCGCTCATTCTAATTGGCGAGGAGGATGTTATTGATCCGATTGCGCAAAGTAGACAATTTTACCGGGGTCTGAAGCGTTACGACGTGCAAACCGAACTTGTCATCTATCCTAGAGAACCTCATGGTATACAAGAGCTAAGTCATCGCGTAGACATGCTACGCCGCATGGTCAATTGGATCGACACCTACATGCCCTAGTTAAGTAGGGTGACCAATGGTTACCTCCGCCTTAGCGAGTGCTATTCGCAACTACCGTTACTATTGGATACGCTACGATCAAGTGTAGAAAGTGGCAAAATCAATTCTGAACTCAATTAAAAGCAAGTATTTATCAAAGTCTATATAGCGCGTGTATGTGGCTCTATTCCTACCTAAATTTCTTACAGTCTTATCGGCTTTAAGTCTGCTTGCGTAAGTGCAAACATACCCATATTGCAAAATATTGAACGTGTAAATTTGTATTATTCATATAATTTTGGTGTTCTTGCGAATACTCAATTCTTGTACTAGCATGTATATACAGGTCTGAGTTATATTCTAAATATGAGTCTCCTAATTCAGAGCCAATAAATTTAAGTTCAACTAAGTTTCAATAATCTGAATGGGAAATTAATATCATGAAATTTAATAAAATAATAATTTACCTTGCCTTAGTAGGCCTGGGTGTTGGTGCGTATAATATAGCTACGGCTCAAGACATAGATAGCAGCCAAACAGCACTGTTAGAAGAGGTAATCGTGACTGGCTCACGAATTAAGCGCACCGAAGCTAACAGTGCAAGTCCGATGACCATTATCGGCGCAGAGAGCATCTTTGATTCAGGCATAGCCAATGTCGAAGATATTCTGCAAGAAATGACCGCTTCGGCAGGTCCTGCAGGTAATTCTAGCAACGCCTATTGGACCAGTAACGGTTACGGTACCGCCCAGGTAAATCTAAGAGGGTTAGGCATTAATCGTACGCTAGTCTTGTTAAACGGCCGCAGAATCGTGAATGGCGGCACAGGTGCGAATTCGTCAGTCGATCTTAACATGATCCCTTCGGCTCTGATCCAGCGAATCGAAGTACTTAAAGACGGCGCCTCTGCTATATATGGTGCAGATGCTGTCGCGGGTGTGGTCAATATTATTACGAAAAAGGACTTCAGTGGTGCGAAGCTAGATGTGAAATATGGTGCCACCACACAGTCTGATGGTGAAAATTCTGAGCTGAATTTCACCTTTGGTACTGAGTATGACAAAGGTAATATTGCTGTCAATCTTAGCTACGTAGACACAGGCCTGGTATTGCAGTCTGACCGTCAAGCATGCCCGTTTTACGAGGACGGCGGTGAACTGTTGTGTTTCGGTAGTTCGACCACCATTGGTGGGCGTGCTCACCTCCTTGATGGGACGGAGATTCAATTTAACCAAGTAGTGGGTGGGGACGGTGACTTTTACGAACCGCGTGATGGTGCCAAGCACGGATTTAACTGGTTTCCGTACCTCAACGCTGTAAGCCCTACCCAAAGAATAAACGTATCTGCTTTCGGTAACTATGAAATCTCCGACTCGTTGAATGTCTTTACCGAAATTCTCTATGCCAATCGCCAGGGTGATCAGATCGTCACACCGAGGAGAATCCGAACCACGCGGGTCTCGGCGGAATTTCCGTACAATCCGACTGGGGAGGACTTATTCATAAAGAGTCGTCGAATGGTAGAAATGGGGGCTCCGTATTTCTTCCAAGAAACGGATACTGTGAGAGTTGTCGTTGGTATAGAAGGGTCATTCGATAATGGCCTGAGCTGGGATGCGAGTACCAACTATGGTCGCAATACCGGCCGTGATGGTTGGACCTTTGATATTGACCATGACCGCGTATCAAAAACACTAGACGAAACGCTTTGTAGTACAGCATCGGGGGCCGCACTTCCTTGTGGCGATTACTTTGGTGTGGGTGAGTTGACACCCGAATTGCTCGAATATATTAAGTATCGTCGTGAAGGTAATGGCGGTAATCAAATGGTCTCTCTCAACGCTAACCTCTATGGCAATGTGATGAGCCTACCAGCAGGTGATGTCGGATTTGCTGTGGGAGTAGAAAACCGTACTGAAAAAGGCTGGCGGAACCCAGACTCAACTGTTCTAAAGAACGGCGGAGAATCTGCTATAAGCGGCTCCTCTGATGTTACGGAAGTGTATGGCGAACTCTCAGTGCCGTTATTGTCTGATGTGCCGATGGTGCAGAGTTTGGACCTTACTCTTGCTGCCAGATGGTCTGACTATAGCGCTTTTGGAGACAATACTACGTATAAACTGGGTGCCGTTTGGCAAGTCAATGATCAACTAACATTAAGGTCAGTGGTCTCTACCGCCTTTCGCGTTCCGACGATTATTGAGCAAGAAGGTAGTACTAATCAGGAAAACCTGATGACAGTTGATCCATGCGCCGGCGCAACTGGCGCTATTGCAACCAACTGTGCGGCTGACGGAATACCTGCTGGATTCGTACAGAATGGCAATACAGTTTTAACCGGGGTTGGTGGAAATCCGGACGTCGGACCTGAGGACGCAGATACGGTGACGTTTGGAATCGTTTTTGAACCGGCGTTTATGGAAGGACTTACGGCAACAATCGATTATTTTGATATAAAGATGACAGATGCGATTAATGCCGTCGATGGTAGCGATCAACTTCGCCTATGCTATACCGATCCTTCAGTCTATGCAGAGTTTTGTAATTCATTTGTACGTGACTCTATTACCAATCAGGTAACTTTTCTTACTAAGCGTCCCGTTAACGCGTCGAACGAACAGGTTAGCGGCGTCGACTATGCGCTTACCTTTAATACGGAAATAGCGGGATTAGACTCGTTGTTCTCGATACGTGCGACAAATTTATTGACGCATGAGAACCAGCCAAATCCGGCCGCTGAAGTCGAAATTTTACGGGGTAAGATCACTTCAGATCGAGGTAGTTTTGCAAAATGGCGCATGAACATGAGTGCTAAAGTCTATGCCGAAAAGTGGTCGGCGGGCTGGTCTGTAAGAATGATTGGTGAGGCGGAGGATGAGAATGGCGAGGCATGGGGCGGTGGACCCATGGGTAATTCGGTCGACAATATTTTTTACCATGATTTGCACTATAACTACAATGTCAGTAATACGTTAAAGGTATCGCTCGGCATCGATAACGTGCTTGATGAAAAGGCACCATTCATAACGTCTTGGAATGACGCCAATACCGATGTGTTCACTTATGACCTGATGGGCCAACGTTGGTTTATGCAGGCTAGCTACGAATTCTAGTAGTTTTCCTGTAGGTCAATAAATGCGCTGGTCGATAGAGATATCTCTATCGACCAGTTTTTTACTACTCGATCCGCACCATTAATTTGTGATGATCGCGTGTCAAAGTGTCGGTAAATTATGAATGCAGTGAAGCTATCCCGAAAAATCCACAAATGGATTGCCCTGATTGTCGGCATTCAATTGTTCCTGTGGGCACTGAGTGGTTTTTATATGGTCGTGGTAGATCTAGATATTATTCATGGCGACATGCTGGTGAAGAATGTACAGCAAAACGTCACTTATACAGACGAACTTCATATACCTCTAGAGCAACTCGCGATACTTCACCCTGACTCTCAACGCATCACACTGAAATCGATGATGGGCAAACCGGTCTACCAGATAACCGGTGAATCTACTCTCTTGCTAGATGCAGTGACCGGCCAAAAGTTATCGCCGTTGGACGAGAAAACGGCTAAACAAATTGCCAACTATCACTACGCTGGTGACAGCACAGTGCGCCGTATTGAATTGCTGAAAAGCAATCCTCCGATCGAACTTCAAGAACGCTCTTTACCGCTGTGGAGAGTGGATTTTGAGGATGTCTGGAACAGTACTTTTTATATTGATCCTTATACCGGAGAGTTGACAACCCGAAAACATACGCTGTGGAGAGTCTTTGATTTCTTATGGATGCTCCACATTATGGACTATGACGAGCGAGCGGACATGAACAACACGGTGTTACGTATATTTTCCGTGATGGGCGCTTTTCTTGGTTTGACCGGGGCTTGGTTACTATTTTACAGTTTCCAGCGAAAGCGTGTTCGAGGTCTCGACCAATGATTTTCTTTCGTAAACTACATAAATGGCTCACCCTTATTATAGGCATCCAGCTCATTATTTGGCTACTGACAGGTACGATAATTAGCTTCATTGATCAGGACAAGGTCACTGGCAACGTGACTCGCGTCGCGTCAAGCGATGGTTCGGCTTTATCAACGTCAGAATCGTATTTTTCCGCATCTCGGCTCCCTCTTGAGGAGAGTATCATTCGCACAGTAACGCTTGAGTTGTTCTTGGGACAACCGGTGTATCGCGTTGAGCAGGGTAACACTGGCGTGTTATTTGACGCGCGGAGCGGCGAAAAACTAACTATTAACAGAGTTTTGGCCGAGGAGATTGCAACCAAGAGCTATCGCGGCAACGGTCATGTGTCCTCTAGCGTGCGCTTAGATTCCGGATCAAATGAAGTTCGTGCCGTAAAGGCTCCTGTCTGGCGCGTTAACTTTGAGGACTCTCTAGCAACTCGGGTTTATGTGACCGCTGAGGATGGGCAACTACTGGCACACCGCAACAATCGATGGAAAGTTGTTGATTTCCTATTAATGCTACATTTTATGGACTACGTGCGCGCCGATAGCTTTAATAATCTGCAGATCATCATCGTAGGTTTTGGAACATTCTGGATCGCATTGTCTGGATTACTCCTAGTTTTTTACAGTTTCTCTCGCAGTAATTTTTTGTGGTTGCCGGGAATGAAGTCACGCGGTCGGATGGTGACTAGCACTGTCGGTGCAGAGAGCCAATCTGGGCAGGTACTGAAGCTGGATAGCTTGTTATCGTACTACGCGAGCTTATCCCAATGTGGTATTAAACTGTCCTCGAATTGCGATGGTTCTGGTAGCTGTGGTTTGTGTAAAATTCGCTACGAAAGGGATGCACCTCCTCACACAGCCGTAGATCGCGAGTGGATTGGTGGCGAGGAATTGGCCAAAGGGCTGCGGCTTGGTTGTCAGCACAAACCTCGATCTAACGACGCAGTTACCTTGCCTGACATTGCGTTCCAGCAAGCGATGCTATGGGCGGAGGTGGTTTCGAGTCGGTGGCTTACGCCTTTGCTTAAGGAGATACGAATACGACCTGATGTATCCCTTCAATTTGTATCGGGCGATTATCTGGAATTTCAGATACCGCACTATCAAATGAGTTTGGCACGGCTCGCTGTCCCAGAATCATTTGCAGAGGTATGGGATAAACTGTCCATTCCCAATAGCTGGACACAAACTGAGGGTAGTGAAACGTCGCGTACTTATTCGGTTGCGGTAGCCCCTAATCAGAGTGAGCCCCAAGAACTTGCGTTCAACGTCCGATTTGCTCCACCCCCTGCAGGCACTCAATTCCTCCCCGGCGTCGGCTCCAGTTTTCTGTGTGGATCCCAAGTGGGTGAGCGACTGAGATTTCGGGGTCCTGCGGGCGATTTTCGACTCGTCGACAGCGACCATGAAAAAATCTTGATTGGCGGCGGAGCCGGTATGGCGCCACTGAAATCGATGGCGATTCATCTTTTAAAGAACCGCGGCTGGCAGGGAAAAGTTCGTTTCTGGTATGGTGCGCGTAATCAGCAGGAAATTCTCTATAGAGAGACTTTTGAGACCCTCGCGAAGGAGTACGAGAATTTTGAATGGCAAGTGGCGCTATCCGAGGCAACCAATGATTTGCAGTGGCAGGGGCACAAAGGTTTTATCCATCAGGCCATCTTTGAGGAGGTACTAAAGAATCACTCAATGATTCAAGAGTGTGAATTTTATGTATGTGGACCGCCGTCAATGCTTTCCGCAACGCGCCGAATGCTTCGAGATCTCGGTGTATCAGATGCGTCTGTGAGGTTCGATGATTTTGGGAACTAGCTCGCATCATCGGGCGAAGTACAAGCATTCGCAGCTTCTAAAAAGCTGCAATTGCTTCGAGTAGCCTACGAACCAGTGTGTTGCACACAACAAATTAAGTATTAAAATTTGCCCCACAGAAAAACTAATGCCGCGCTATATATAGCCTTTAAAGCCATTCATACATGTATTGCTTGGGGCAATTATTTTAGTAAGCAGTTGATTTATATAAGGTTAATCGAATATTTGCAGATGGCTTCGAACCACTTGGTCGGGGGTTCGAATCCCTCCGGGTGCACCATTTCTAAACTTCAAAAGCGATACAACCCCTTCTATCTTACTTATACCCAGAACCATATAACCAGTCCAAAAAAAAATTCAAACGGCTATTATGCGAAGAGAGTGTAAATATCAAACAACATAAAGTTGCATAAAGGTCCCATTCTCGGCGGCGTCAAGTCGCTCAACCAGCGTATTACCCATTGCTGTCGCAGGCGTTAGTACGCCTCCATTGGACGGTTGTTGTTCGTGATCGTTAAGCAGGCACAGAGCGACCTCGCTGAGCATTTTGGAGGTTGCACCATAGCCAGGATCGCCCTTCCCCGAGACAACTACCTTGGTTAAGCGGCCGTCAGGGATTTGAGCGGTGACCTCGACCGTAAAAGCACCCTGGGTGAGCATCCATTTTGGTGGGCCCTGCCCAGACTTAGGTTTGAAATTGATTGGATCTCCCAGAGGGAACCCAAGACCTCGGCTGATGTATAGCCAGCTAACCTTAAGCCACATACCGGGCGAGCAGCACTCTCGGTAAGTGACGTCACCCGCAAGGTTTTGCAGCGCAAGTGAGCGCCGCACTACCGGTGCGTTGATCTTTCCCATGAAAAACGGCAGAAGCACGCCCAGTTTTTTGTCTTTCTGGTATCGAAATTTGTGCGGCATACCGTCCAAAGTGGCAGTTTCTGAACCTGCACGTTGCGTCCCGGGTGCAAGTAAATAAGGATCGCAAAGCGCTTCGCGCGTCAGTCGTCCACTCTTAATAGCTGCTTCGCGAGCTTTCCCGGAGGCAAGGGTACCTCCTGAGAACGAGCCGCTGTATTTCGTATAGACACCGGTCACCTGAATACTGCTTGTGCTCTCCTTGCTCTCTTTATCCCCCACTTCTAGTCTCATCGCCTGCAGTGCCATGTGCACACCCAAGTCGCTGGGGATTGAGTCAACGCCGCCGCCGAGCACGATCTTGGCACCGCTTTCCTGAGCTATTACGTGGTATTGATCAATCATCTCACGCTGCCAAAAGCCTTCACCCGACAGGTCTGAATAGTGCACGCCTGCGCGCGCGCACGCGCCCAGCAGCTTATCACCATCATAAGTCGAATAGGGTCCCGCTGTGGTAATAACAACATGAGTTGATTGCACCATAGCCTCGACTGCGGCCGCATCACTGAGCTGACATGTCACCACTTCGACTTGCTCACTCGTGAGTGTCGCTCGCACGGCTTCTAATGCGGCAGAATTTCGACCGGCGATAGCCCAGCGCCTGCCGGTCAGTTCTGGATGACGGTCTAGGTAGGCAGCCGTAAGTTTGCCGGTAAAGCCTGTCGCGCCGTAGAGAATAAGATCGAAATTGGTCGAATGCTGCATAGTGAGTACTCCAAAGATTGTGAATATTTAGCAAAAAATACTGCCGTAAATACGAGACTAAAAATAACAAAACCAAGCCAAAATGCTGTGTATCTTACTTATACCCCCTAAATCAACGTTTTTACCTGTTACGCCATAGTTACCTTCGGCATATACGCCATCGAGGTAGTTTATGGGGTCGCTTCATAAGCAGGCTTTTTAATTTGTCATTTCATTAAATATTACTTATGACTGAAAATTTAGGGCAAGTTACTTTTCTACCAGGGCGTTATACCCCACATTAGAAAGATAACACTAAGTACAATCGCAGAGAGGCCCAAAAGAAAAAAGCCAGTTAGGGAGCGTTTTCTAAGGGGCTTATCTTTATGCGTTTTAAACGTGAGCACAAGTGTCACTATACCAATCAATCCTGCCAGCAGCACCAGCAATGCGCCAGCACCGGCGGGTGGAGCAAAACCAGCAAGAAGACTGACCACGCTGATTTCAATTGCCGCTTGAACACCTGCTCCGATCAGCCCGACACCCACAAGTAATAAGAGCGCCGTAATAAAAGCGATAAGTCGTGGGGTTGTAGGGCCAAGGCCTGGTACTTCGACATTGCTTGAGCTAAAACGTCTGGTAATGGCACCCCAAGAAATCATGATTAGTCCCAATAAGGAAATAATAATAGGCGTAGACGCAAGCAATGCGGGTACAGCGAGGTTCTTTGGTTCATCCATTGCTCTTGCTGCGAGCTTTAGATGTATATCCGTTTGCATATAATCCAAAAACTCTGGTGGCTCTGTACCCTCTTCAAGGCAAGCTGCATCTAATTCATCAAGCTTTTGGCTTGGGTCGTCAAAAAAGTCGGTGAGTACTTGGGATGCACATTCGGGCATTGATCGAGTAGGACCGTGTCCTGCGTAGGGCACGATTATTAAGCGACTATTGCTAAACCCTGGCGCAATTCGCTCAGCTAGCGCTGGCGGGGTGATTGGATCCCAATCGCCGTTAACCACCAATGTTGGAATATCGCTTTGTATAAGCTGGTAGTCCTTTCGGTCTCGCGGCGCTAAACCTGCCTCAACACAAGCGTCGGCCATTAATTGAGAACCCTCGACTGAAAATGCCCCCTCATTAAAACCAAAATCTTCTTGTAAATCCTCTGCAGCTACACTGGCTTGTGCAGCCATATAACCATCGTTGCATTGTATCGCCGCATTCATGCCCGCGCTAAACCCGCCAGAAAATGCTGCTGCGCCATTTGCTGAGGCCTGAAATACTTCGTCGTCCCTGTTGTTAATCACATCGACTAAGCCACGCATAACCGATGGAATAGCGGGATGAGCATCTTGTTCGTATAACATAGAAAACGTGGCAAATTGTGCAAGAAAAACTGGGAAATTCGCTTTGCCTGATGGAAAAAGCTCTTCGTCAAACGCATCTACCATATTATTGGGGTTAGCAATGAGGGCATTAATCGCAGCGTAAAATGCTCCTTCTAAGCCCTCACAAATTGACGCGTCTTGACGGGCACACTCTGCAAATACATTGGCATGGTTTCGCGCAATCCATCGATGAAGGCGCTCTGAATCACCCAAGTCATTTGGTACAATTGCATCGAGCACCAAAGCCCGTATTCCTTCAGGGTCTACGTTGACCAACATTTGCCCTAAATGACTGCCGTAGCTAATGCCCCAGACATTCCACGAATCGAAGCCTAAAGCCTGGCGGAGTGCACGCACATCTCTGGCATTTTCGACCGTGTTGTAGGCGCTTAAATCGACACCTCGATTGGTAGCCGCTTCGAAACACGCCTTCATACGCTGCGCGTTTTCAATTTCTTGGGCTTTTTGATTATCAGCGAGCACTAGTTCGCGGCTGGTGGAATCATAATATGGACAAAGCTCCTCAGAATCGCCTATCCCGCGTTGATTAAGAATGTATAAATC
>Ga0307998_1001191_pt1 | contig 14157 bp, 9 predicted proteins | sample Davwhametageno37_FD_203147 | JGI IMG/M metagenome (GOLD analysis project Ga0307998, IMG submission 203147) | Marine microbial communities from Davis Island wharf, Antarctic Ocean - #37 | ecosystem: Environmental > Aquatic > Marine > Unclassified | place: Antarctic Ocean: Davis Island wharf... | reverse complement strand
CCATTGGTGGGAGAGTATGTCACCGCCTTCCTCAAGTCCGCATCAGAAATGATGCGGACTTTTTTTATACCCTAAACTTAGCTGATGGATAACTTATTTGTTTTTTAGATAGTTAATGGATTTTTGTGTATTATCTAAAAAGTGAGTATCTCCTTTTTATAAACTTAAGGCTTACCAAAAATAAAACATTATAGATGTTCGGTTCATTGAAGAATATTAAAACTATCTCTATGAAAACCTATTCTTATTATTAATCATTGCAGCTAATTATTCTTAAAGTATAAATCACCATTCAGTTAAAAATTATGGCATTGAGCTTTTCAATTTTATTATTAGCTTTATAATTGAATTTAAATGGGCTTACGGATGGTCTTTGTAATGGCTTCATAAATGTAAAAAATAAATCAGATATTTGCTTAGAAACTTCACGTCTAACATCTTATGAGAAAAATAATTATTTAAGTGTTTATGATTTAGGTTATTATGATGGTATCAAATATGCTAAAAAAATATAATTATCCAAACTTTAAAATTCTAGTCTTATATTTGTTTTTTTGGTGTAGCTATTTTTAATAATTTGAATACTATATCTTTAAGTTAGGGTTTAAGAAAGAAAACACATTGTCAAAATAGTGTATTTTATTTTTATTATGTCTTAAATCAATTTTATGAAAAAGATTATTTTGTTTAAAGGGCTTGCAATACTTATGATTCTTATAGGTGGGGTTGGTGTAATTTGGTTTGGACTCTCATTAAAACAATAATAAAAATAGCATTTTATTTTTTTTAACTTGTACAATTCATTTTCATAATGTTTATAGTTAATAAATAGTTTTAATTTTTTTATAAAAGTCAAGTATGGATCTAATAAGGGAGTTTGATGTTATAGTTTGGGGTGCTTCAGGATTTACCGGAAGATTGGTCACAATATATTTATTTAATAAATATGGATCAACTGGAGATTTAAAATGGGCAATGGGAGGTAGGAATTTAACTAAACTAGAAAAAGTAAGAGATGAAGTAGCTGATAAGAATATCCCTTTAGTTATTGCAGATAGTGATGATAAAGTTAGTTTACTTAATATGGCTAATCGTACTAAAGTCATTTGTACTACAGTAGGTCCATATGCAAAATATGGCTCCAATTTAGTGGAAGCTTGTATCGAATCTCATATCCATTATTGTGATCTAGCAGGAGAGGTTCAATGGATGCATAAAATGATTAATAGTCATCATAAAACAGCTAAAATAAATGGCTCTAAAATTGTACATACTTGTGGATTTGATTCTATCCCTTCAGATATGGGTGTATATTTTATACAAAGAGAATCTAAAAATAAAATGGGGATTATAGCACAAGAAATAAACATGAGAGTAGCTGCTATCAGTGGTGGGATTAGTGGAGGCACTTATGCTAGTTTAAGCCGAGTTCTAGAGGAAGCTCAAAAAGATAAAACGATTTATAAGGTCTTAACTAATCCATACGGCTTAAACCCCTTAAACAGTCAACTTGGTGAAGATAAATCAGATTTGAAAAGTGTTGTTTTTGATAATGCATCTCAAAGTTGGATCGGTCCCTTTATTATGGCAAGTATCAACACAAAAGTAGTTAGACGGAGTAATTTTCTAAGCAGTTATTCTTATGGTAAAAGTTTTAGATATGATGAGGCAACAATTTTTGGAAAAGGTCTTTTTGGAAGAATTAAAGGTATTCTTAGCGCTATTTCAATTGGACTAGTTATGTATTCTAAACATGGATCTTTATTGAAAAAATTCTTAGATAGCTTTTTTCCTATCCCTGGGGAAGGCCCAACAAGTATGAAAATGGAAAAAGGATTTTATAATTTAAGATTTTATATCACCTTAGAGGATGGATCAAATGCTTTTGCAAAGGTTACTGGAGATATGGACCCAGGGTATGGATCCAGTTCAAAGATGTTAGCTGAATCGGCTGTATGTCTAGCAAAAGATAAATTACCAAATACAAGTGGTATTTTAACACCTTCTTTAGCAATGGGAGATTCTCTTTTGATAAGACTTGAAAAAAATGCTGGTTTGACATTTAGCTTTAAATCATAAAAAAATCACTCTTTTGAGTCAAGCTTTGCTAACAATCTTATTATTTTAAGATACTATATAAGAGGGGGGTAATTAATAAACTAAATATCATATCCAATTAACAAAACGTGATTAATTACATCGAAAGTAAAATAACCCGTGCCTGCAGAAAGAAACTCAGGTACATAACAAAATTAATTAAGCTAAAATTAAATCTCCTGCTATGTTTTTTTGAGGAAGTTTAGAATTCCCCATTAAGTAGGTGTCTAATTGAAATGCTGCTTCACGACCTTCAGAAATGGCCCATACAATTAAAGATTGTCCTCTTCGACAGTCACCTGCTGTAAAAATGGATGGTTTTTGTGTTTGATAATCGTTTTCACCTTTGATATTTCCATGCTCGTCTAGTGCTAAACCAAATTGTTCTGGCACTGTTTTTTCGGGACCCGTAAAACCGAGCGCTAAAAGAGCTAAATCACAAGGCCATTCTTTTTCAGAACCTTCTTTTTCAATAAGTTGTGGACGTTCTCCTGGAATTTTTTTCCACTTAACTTCAACTGTTTTTAACCCTACAAGCTTACCGGATTTATTTCCAACAAATTCTTTAGTTAAGATGCTCCATTCTCTGTGGATGCCTTCTTCGTGAGAAGAACTTGTTTTTAATTTGAAGGGCCAATATGGCCATGGGTGTTCTTCTGTTCTTCCATCAGCAGGCTTAGGCATAAGTTCGAAATTAGTTACATTTTTTGCACCCTGTCGGTTTGAAGTTCCAATGCAGTCTGAACCTGTATCACCACCACCAATGACAATAACATTTCGATCTTTAGCAATATATTTTGCTTTGCGCTCAATTTGTCCATCTACAGCTTTGTTGTTATGAGGAAGAAATTCCATAGCTTGTTCCACACCATTTAAATCTGAGCCTGGAATAGGGAGACCTCTCTTAATAGAAGCGCCAGTAGCGATTAGCACTGCATCAAATTCATTTTCAAGAGATTCTGCTGTTACGGTTTTACCAATTTCTATATTGCATTTAAAAATAATACCTTCTGCTTCTAAAACATCTAATCGACGATCAATAATATTTTTTTCCATTTTAAAGTCTGGAATTCCATATCGAAGTAAGCCACCGGCTTTATTATCACGCTCAAAAACGGTTACCAAATGTCCTGCTCTATTTAATTGTTGGGCAGCTGCAAGTCCAGCAGGACCCGAGCCAATAACAGCCACTGTTTTTCCTGTTCTTGATTCCGGAAGTTGTGGTTTAATCCAGCCCTCTGAAAACCCTCTCTCTACAATATATTTTTCGATTAATTCAATTGATACAGGTGGGCTTACGATTCCTAATACACAAGCTTCTTCACAAGGAGCAGGGCAAAGTCTTCCTGTAAATTCTGGGAAATTATTGGTACTATGTAAAATGGTTGAAGCACGTTGCCATTCATTTTGGTAAACAGCATCATTAAAGTCAGGAATTAAATTTCCTAAAGGACAACCACTATGACAAAACGGAACACCACAATCCATGCAACGAGCTCCCTGTTCTTGTAATTCTTTTTCTTTGGGAGCTATCGTAAATTCATTATAATTTTTGACACGCTCCTTTGGACTAATTACCGACTCCTTGAGACGGTCAAATTCCATAAAACCTTTATTTTTCCCCATGATTTATAGTGTTTTTTCACTTTCTTGATCTGCCATCATTTCCAAAGCACGTTTGTAATCAGTTGGCATAACTTTAATGAATTTTTTACTTGATTTTGACCAGTTTGATAAAATAGAGGCTGCTTTTGGGCTTTTAGTATAGTCAAGATGGTTTTGAAGAAGCCCTTGTAATGTTTTACGATCGCTTTCTTGAAGATCTTCTAACTCTATCATTTCTAAGTTAAACTTTTTCTCATCAAAAGAACTGTTTTCATTGAATAGATATGCAATTCCACCACTCATGCCAGCAGCAAAATTTCTCCCAAAATCACCAAGAATTACAGCAATTCCACCCGTCATGTATTCACAACCGTGGTCTCCAATTCCCTCTACTACTGCTGACGCTCCTGAATTCCTAACACAGAATCGTTCTCCTGCAATACCGTTTATGTATGCTTCACCTGCAGTGGCTCCATAGAGGCAAACATTTCCTACAATTACATTTTCATGAGGAACAAATGTTGCTTTCTCTGGTACTTGCGCAATAATAGTTGCACCCGAAAGGCCTTTTCCAAAATAATCATTTGCAGTACCTTCAACTTTCATGAAAAGTCCGTGGGTGGCAAAACCACCAAAGCTTTGTCCTGCAGTTCCTTTGAATTTTAAACTCAAAGTATCTTTTGGTAAGCCATCTGCCCCATGAATTTTTGAAATTTCATTGCTCAAAATAGCTCCAACCGTTCGATTAGTATTTTTAATATTGAACTCTAAATGTTGTGTTTCTTTTCTGTAAAGTGCAGGATGAGCTAGTCTTAAAATATCGAAATCCAGAACATTATCTAAATCATGATTTTGTTCTTTAGTGTTTCGTTCTCGAAACGAGCTAGGAACTTCAGGTTTGTATAAAATATTAGAAAGATCAATTCCTTGAGCCTTGTAATGATCTAATGCTTTTTTCATGTTTATTTTTTGTGATTGTCCTACCATTTCATCAATGGTCCTAAATCCAAGTTCTGCCATAATCCCACGCAGCTCTTCTGCAATAAAGTACATGTAATTAATTACGTGCTCTGGCTTTCCTTTGAAGTTTTTACGCAATTTAGGATCTTGTGTTGCAATTCCAACGGGACAAGTATTTAAATGACAAGCACGCATCATGATACACCCAGAGGCAATAAGAGGAGCTGTAGAAAATCCAAATTCTTCAGCACCTAAAAGACAAGCAATTGCAACATCACGACCAGTTTTCATTTGACCATCGCATTCTAACACAATACGGCTTCTTAGGTCGTTCATTACCAACGTTTGTTGTGCTTCTGCGATACCAAGTTCCCATGGAAGTCCTGCATGTTTTAATGAGGTTAAGGGAGATGCTCCAGTTCCACCATCATAGCCAGAGATTAATATAACATCTGCTTTTGCTTTTGCAACCCCAGCAGCAATAGTTCCCACTCCAACTTCAGACACTAATTTAACATTTATTCTTGCCGCGCGGTTCGCATTTTTAAGGTCATAAATTAACTGTGCTAAATCTTCAATAGAATAAATATCGTGGTGTGGCGGTGGAGAAATAAGCCCTACGTAAGGAGTTGAATTTCTCACTGAGGCAATATATGGGTTAACCTTAGGTCCTGGAAGTTGACCTCCTTCTCCTGGTTTTGCACCTTGAGCCATTTTAATTTGAATTTCTTTAGCTGAACTTAAGTAGTGACTGGACACTCCAAAACGGCCAGAGGCAACTTGTTTTATAGCTGAATTTCTCCAGTTCCCATCTTTATCTGGTTGGAAACGAAGTTTGTCTTCACCTCCTTCTCCAGAGTTACTTTTCCCCCCAATGCGGTTCATTGCAATGGCTAGATTTTCGTGCGCTTCTTGGCTAATTGACCCCAAAGACATGGCACCTGTTTTGAAACGTTTTACAATATCCGTCCATGGTTCTACTTGATCAATTGGAATTGGATCAAAACTTGAAAACTCAAAGAGCCCTCTAATAGTCATTAGTTTTTCATTTTGATCATTAATCATTTTAGCAAAAGTCGCATAACTTTCCGGTTTGTTTTGACGAACTGCTTGCTGTAAGCTTGCAATAGAAGAAGGGTTTACAACGTGTTCTTCCCCATCTCTTCTCCAACGGTAATCGCCTCCTATTTCTAAAGGGAGACCAAGATTGGATTCATGAATGTATGCTTTTGTGTGACGAGCGTTAATTTCTTTTTCAATTTCATAGAGACCAATTCCTTCAATTCGAGTGGCTGTATTGACGAAGAAACGATCAATTAATTTTTGTGAAAGACCAAGAGCTTCAAAAATTTGTGCACCTCTGTAAGAATGAAGTGTAGAAATCCCAATTTTATTCATCACTTTGACAATACCTTTTGCAATAGCTTGATTAAAATTTTGAATTCCAACTTCTGCAGTCACCTCAATGGTTCCTTCCGCTGCCTGATTAATAATAATTTCATTAATCATATAAGGGTTAATAGCACTAGCACCGTAGCCAAATAAAAGCGAAAAATGATGCGGCTCACGTGGCTCTGCAGATTCAATAATAATACCAAACTTGGAACGTTTCTTTAAGCGTTTTAATGCATGATGTGCGTGGGCTGTAGCCAGTAGCATTGGGATGGGTGCCATTGAAGGAGAAACCCCACGGTCCGAAAGAATGATAATGTTTGCACCCGCTGCTAGACCTTTATTAATATCCTTAATCATTTCTTCTAAAGCTTCTTCTAAACTATTCAAACGTCCACTAAGTTCATAGAGTATTGAAATAGTAGATGCTTTAAAATCATTGTGCTCAATAAATCTGATTTTATCTAAATCTTCATTAGAAATTACAGGATTTTGAATACTTAATTTTTTTGCATGTTGAGGAGAAACTTCAAATAAATTAAATTCTCTTCCAATGGTTAAACTAGTATCGGTTACAATTTCTTCTCGAATCCCATCTAATGGCGGATTGGTTACCTGAGCAAAAAGTTGTTTGAAATAATTGTATAATAATTGAGGACGTTTAGACAATACTGCTAGAGGAGTATCAATTCCCATAGAGCCCATGGCTTCTTTCCCAAGGGTACTCATGGGGCTTATAATGGTTTTTAAATCCTCTTGTGTATATCCAAAAATTCGCATGCGTGTCTCAAAATCCTCTTTTTCAGTAGGAGTAACGTTTCCGGTGTACGGAACTTCTTTTAAGGGTAAAAGATTTTCATCTAGCCATTTTCTGTAAGGACGCCTGGTGGTGATTTCTTTTTTAATTTCGTCATCTTCAATAATACGACCGTCGTCCATATTGACTAAAAACATTTTCCCAGGCTCAAGGCGACCATGACGTTCAATGTTTTCCGGCGCAATATCAAGAACACCAGTTTCTGAAGACATCACTACATATCCATCTTTTGTAACTGAGTAACGAGAAGGACGAAGACCATTTCTGTCTAGTAGCGCACCAATGTATTTGCCATCTGTAAAGGGAATAGAAGCAGGGCCGTCCCATGGTTCCATTATACAAGCGTTATATTTATAGAAAGCTTTTTTATCGTCATCCATATAGGTGTGCTTTTCCCAAGCTTCAGGAACTAGCATCATCATTACTTCAGGAAGGGATCTACCGGTTGCAAGTAATAGCTCTACAACCATATCCATGGAAGAAGAATCTGATTTACCCTTAAGTATAATGGGTAATATGTTTTTAATGTCAGGTCCAAATAAATCACTTTCAAGTAATTCCTCCCTTACCTGCATACGGCTAAAATTTCCTCTGAATGTATTTATTTCTCCATTGTGGCACATATATCTAAAAGGTTGTGCTAAGTCCCAAGTAGGAAAGGTGTTTGTCGAAAAACGCTGATGTACTAACGCTAATCTTGTAACCACTAATGGATCTGATAAATCTTGGTAGTACCCTTTAATGTCTTCTGGAATCAAAAGCCCTTTGTATATCAAGGTATGGGTAGATAAACTTGGGAGATAAAAATAAGAAGCTTGTGATAGTTTAGAATTTAAAATGGTGTGTTCACTAATTTTACGCGCAATAAATAGTTTAACATTAAATTTGTTGTCACTTAATTTTGGATCTATTCCTCTTCCCACGAAAATTTGCATAATATGTGGTTCTGTTTGTGCAGCGATACTTCCCATCACATCAGGATTTACCGGAACTTTTCTCCAGCCTAATATTTCAAGTCCTTGATTTTTGATTTCGGTTTCAAAAACACCGATAGCATAGCTACGTTGATTTTCTTTTTTTGGAAGAAAGACCATTCCAACTGCATATTCATTGGCATTTGGAAGTTCAAAAGCACATTTTTTTGCAAGGAAGTCATGTGGAATTTCTATTAGTATTCCAGCTCCATCACCGGTTTTGCCATCGGCACTTACAGCACCTCTGTGCTCTAATTTATCTAAAATATCAAGCGCTTTGTGGATAATATCATTAGTTTTTACACCTTTTAAACTACAAATAAAACCTGCGCCACAATTGTCGTGTTCGAAATCTGGGTTATACAGTCCTTGTTTATTTGGTAACATAATTTTGATTTTGAAGAATTTCAAAAATAGTATTCTATACAACACACTCTATCATAATGACAGTGTTAAATCAATGAGGTTGAATATTTCTAATTTAGCAAGTCTTTTTGTTGCTATATATATAAAAAATACAATAAATAATGAAAATATCTTAAATCTCAATATTGATTGATTAATTTTAAAACAGAAAAGATTTTGTTTGGAACAAAGAGAATATTGGGTTATTGGTGTTATGTCTGGAACTTCTTTGGATGGAATAGATCTTGCTTATGTTCATTTCAAAAAGAGCAAGAAATGGACTTTTTCAATTATAAGTACTATAACAATTGCATATCCAGCTTATTGGGTAAAAATTTTATCTAATATCAACAAAGATTCAGAACAAAAGATTAAAAAATATGAGTCTGATTACATATTTTTTTTAGGGAAAATCATTTTAGATTTTATCCATAAAAATTCTATTTCTGAAATTGACGCTATTTGTTCCCACGGTCATACTGTTATTCATGATCCTGATAAGAAAATTACTTATCAAATGGGAAACCAGCAATCTCTGGCTGATTTCTTAAATATCCCATTGGTTTGTGACTTTAGATCTCAAGATATTTCTCTTGGAGGACAGGGTGCACCACTAGTTCCTATTGGAGATTCATTTTTATTTTCAGAGTACAATGCTTGTTTGAACATGGGTGGATTTGCTAATGTTTCTATGTTGGATAATGGAAAAATGATCGCATTTGATATTTGTTCGGTTAATATAGTTTTAAATTTTTTAGCCCAAAAAAAAGGCTTATCCTATGATGATAAAGGTAAATTAGCGCAAAAGGGTGAAAAAATTTCAGATTTTTTAATGGATTTAGAGGCCCTTGATTTTTATAAACAATCACCTCCAAAATCACTTGGAATAGAATGGGTAAATTGTCATATATTTCCATTATTAAAAAAATATAAAAATCAAAAGATTGAAGATTTAATTTATACTTATTCTCTTCATATCAGTAATATAGTTGGGCAAATTTTTAAAAAAGGTGTTAGAGTTTTAACCACAGGAGGAGGATCAAAAAACACCTTTTTAATGGAATTGATAAAAAAAAGATCTTGTGGTAATTTCATTCTCCCCGATATAATACTAATAGATTTTAAAGAAGCATTAATATTTGGGTTATTAGGTGTTTTAAGGTTAAGAGATGAAGTGAATTGTTTAGCTTCAGTTACTGGTGCCACTAGAGATCATAGTTCTGGAATTATTTTTTACCCTTTAAAAACCAGTAAGGGTAAATAAATTTAATATTTTTAAACTTTAAACTTTAAATTTAATTTATGGAAACATTAATTGTTGTGCTTTTTGTTTTTGGGTATCTGGCAATTACTTTAGAACACAGTTTAAAAGTTGATAAGTTAATTCCTGCATTAGCTATGATGGCTCTGATGTGGGCAATAATTTCATTAGCTCATTTACCTGTTTTTGAGGTAAATGCTGAACTTAAAGAATTGACACCATCCCATATTGATGAAATTCTTTTACATCATCTGGGAAAGACAGCTGAAATAATTTTCTTTTTGTTAGGTGCAATGACAATAGTCGAAATAATTGATTACTTCAATGGCTTTTTTACTATAAAAAACTTCATTAAAACTAAAAGAAAAAAGGGTCTACTTTGGATATTTAGCATTCTAGCCTTTGTTTTATCTGCTATAATTGATAACCTAACAGCTACAATTGTATTAATAACTATTCTTCAAAAAGTAATTCATGAACGTGAAACTCGTTTGTGGTTTGCAGGCATAATTATTGTTGCTGCAAATGCTGGTGGTGCGTGGTCTCCAATAGGTGATGTTACGACGACTATGCTTTGGATAGGCAATAAAGTGACTACTTTAAGCCTAATAAGCTACGTGTTAATTCCATCAATTGTTTGTTTAGTAATACCTGTAGTAATAGCGACATTCTTACCAGCTTTTAAAGGTGAAATAAAATCAATTGAAGAAGATTCGAGCATTGAAATCCACAAACGAGGGTCTACCATGTTATATATTGGACTCTCTTCCATTGTATTTGTTCCAATATTTAAAACTTTGACACATCTGCCGCCTTATGTAGGAATGTTGTTGTCTTTAGCTATTGTAGCTACTTTTGCTGAAATTTTCAGTAAAGCAAAAATCAGTATTACCTCTATTAATGAAGAACACGATGCTCATCAAACTTCAAGTCCAGTTCACCGATCTTTATCTAAAATCGAATTGCCTAGTATTCTTTTTTTTTTAGGAATTTTATTAGCTGTAGGGGCTTTAGAGTCATTGGGGATACTTTTTAATTTTGCTGATGGTTTAAATAAGGCTATCCCAAACACTGATATTGTTATTGCATTATTAGGAATAGGTTCTGCTGTAATAGATAATGTTCCACTAGTAGCTGCTAGCATGGGTATGTTTTCAGTGGTAACTGATGATCCTGTTTGGCATCTTATTGCTTATTCTGCAGGAACTGGAGGAAGTATGTTGATTATTGGTTCTGCGGCTGGAGTAGTTGCTATGGGAATGGAAAAAATCGATTTTTTCTGGTACTTTAAAAAAATAGCATGGTTAGCTTTTTTAGGATTTATTGGTGGTTTTGGAGTTTTTATCTTACTTCGCGAAATTTTATAAAGAAAACAGCGTTAAAATATAAATCAACAAATAATTAACATGATACTTTCTCTTCTTCAGGAGCCTTCACCTCTTCAAACTGAAAAAACACTATCAATTATTGATTTGATAAATAATGGTGGAATAGGCGGAAAAGTGATTATAGGATTATTGTTTGTGCTATTATTAATGGTTGTTTATATATATTTTGAACGTCTTTTTGCAATTCGAGCTGCTGTAAAAGTAACTCCAAATTTCATGCCCCAAATTCGATCTTTCATTTTAAGTGGAAAATTAGATGGAGCACAACAATTATGTCTTACAGAAAATGTCCCAGTTGCTCGATTAGTATCCAAAGGACTTTCTCGAATTGGTCGCCCTTTAGAAGATATCAACACTACTATAGAAAATGCAGGAAGATTAGAGGTCTATCAATTAGAAAAAAACATTAGTATTTTAGCAACAATAGCTGGAGCTGCTCCCATGTTGGGGTTTTTAGGGACCGTAATTGGTATGATTCTGTCCATTTTTGAAATTTCCAATGCAGGTGGTAATATTGATATGCAATTATTAGCAGACGGGCTTTATACAGCAATGACTACAACAGTAGGAGGTCTGATAGTTGGAATATTAGGCTATATCACTTTTAATCATTTAGTAGTTAAAACTAACAAAGCTGTTTATCAAATGGAAGTCACCAGTTTAGAGTTTTTAGATTTGTTAAACGAACCTGCTTAAGATGAAGATTCGAGGTAGAAACAAAATACGCCCTGAGTTTAATATGTCATCGATGACAGATGTGGTTTTTCTGCTTCTAATTTTTTTTATGATTGCTTCCACTCTAGCTAAACAACTAAATACCATTGATGTTAAATTGCCTCAAGCTGACGGTAAAACAGAAAATAGAAATACAGTATCCGTCACAATTAAAGGTTCTAATGAATTTTATATAAATTCTAATCGCGTTTTAAAAATAAAATTAGAAGATCAGTTGGTGTTTGAATTAACATCATTAAAGACTCCGTCAATCATCTTAAGAGCAGAAAAAAAAGTAGCTATTGAAGAGTTGGTATACGTAATGAATATTGCCAACAAAAATGGCATAAAGGTTGTTTTAGCTGTTGAGAAACCTTAAATAATTTTTATGAAATTTCTTAACACACCGCATAAAAAAAAGTCAGCTTTAATAACTATTATTACCGCAATTCTTTTTTTCATACTATTTTTTCTACTAGGACTCACATATTACGACCCACCAATTAGCTATGGTATGGAGGTTAATTTCGTGTTGCCAGCAAAAGAAAATGGTAAAGCTAAGTTTCAAAAACCAATAACAGCAATGTTAAATCCTTTAAAAGATGAAGACAAAACAGAAGAGATACAAATCACTAAGTCTCAAGCTAAAAAAGTTCCAGATGAAACAAGAGATGTAGTAACTGAAAATAAATCAAATATTACTATTCCTAAAAAAAAAGAATCTGAAAAAAAGTCAAAATCTGATATTAAAAATCCTGAAATAAAACCAAAAAAACCTCAAAAAAAAGAAGCAAGAAAGATTTCAAAAGCTACCAAAAATACAGTTTCTAATTTATTAAAAAACAAAAATATTAAGGTAGATGAAATAATAGGTGAAGTAAACGCTTCAACTCAAGGAGATATGGGAAAGCCAAAAGTAAACCCTTACTTAAGTAGTTTTTATGATAATTCAGGAGTAAGTGGAAGTGAAAAAGGTTACGGATTAAATGGACGCAATTTGCAATCTAACGGAAAGGTGATTCAGGAATGTAATCAAGAAGGCACTGTAGTAGTAAGAATTTATGTTAATAATCAAGGAAATGTTATTTCTGCGGAACCTGGTGTAAAGGGAAGTACGAGTGTCCACCCTTGTTTATTAGAACCTGCAAAAAAAACAGCATTACTGCACCGATGGAATCCAGATAATAAAGCTCCTTTGGAACAAGTGGGTTTTGTTGTAATACAATTTAAACTAGGAGAATAAGAATTGAGTTACTATCAAGATACTTTAAAGTGGATGTTTTCAAGGCTACCTTTTTATCAAAGGAAAGGGGCCGCTGCATATCGGCCCGGTTTAGATTCTATGAATAGTTTAGATCTCCACCTTGGTTACCCTCACAAAAGTTATAAAACTATACATATTGCCGGAACCAATGGTAAAGGATCTACATCTCATATGATAGCTTCAATTTTACAAACAGCAGGATATAAGACAGGTTTATACACTTCACCTCATCTTCTTGATTTTCGAGAACGAATTAAAATTAATGGTGAAATGATTCCAGAGAGCGAGGTTACTTTATTTATTGATTCTCACAAAAATTATTTCGAGACACAAAAGCTTTCTTTTTTTGAAATGACAGTGGGAATGGCGTTCTCATATTTCAAAAAAGAGGATGTTGATTTTGCAGTGATTGAAGTAGGACTAGGGGGTAGATTAGATGCAACAAATATTATTATGCCAATCCTTTCTGTTATTACCAATATTGGATTGGATCATACTCAATTTCTTGGAACTACTAGGCCTCAAATAGCTGCTGAAAAGGCAGGAATTATAAAAAATGGAATTACTGTTGTTGTTGGTAAAAAAGATCCACTTACGGATCCTATTTTTCAAGAAAAGACATTAAAACATCGTGCTTCATTAATTTATGCAGAAGACACTTCATTTGAATACAAGTCTGACCTAAAAGGAGCATATCAAAAAGAAAACATAAAGACAGCAACTGTAGCCATTAAACAACTTTCCTTAAATGGAATTAATAAAGAAATTATTCAAAAAGGATTGAAATCAGTCATAACTAATACAAATTTGTTAGGACGATGGCAGTTAATATATAAACAACCTCGTGTGATTTTTGATGTAGGACATAATAAGGAAGGGTTTTATTATATATGTAAGCATCTAAGAACATTAAAATACAAAAACCTTCATTTAGTAATGGGCTTTGTAATAGGCAGAGATGTAAAGGAATTAATTTCGCTTTTTCCAAGTAAATCAAAGTTTTATTTAAGTGCACCTGATTTAGATCGTGCATTTCCAATTGAGAATCTTAAATTAAATTTATCTGATTCTCCGTTTGATATTAATTACTTTGAATCAATACCCTTAGCTTATAAAAAAGCTTTGAATATCATCACAAAGAATGATTTATTATTAGTGTGCGGTAGTACATTTGTAGTTGCTGAGGTTTTAGCTTTAGAAAAAAAAAAGAATGAATGATCTAACATATTCATATGACATTCTGATTATAACAACAGTATCGATAAGAATTTAGTTAGATG
>Ga0307998_1001189_pt1 | contig 14162 bp, 12 predicted proteins | sample Davwhametageno37_FD_203147 | JGI IMG/M metagenome (GOLD analysis project Ga0307998, IMG submission 203147) | Marine microbial communities from Davis Island wharf, Antarctic Ocean - #37 | ecosystem: Environmental > Aquatic > Marine > Unclassified | place: Antarctic Ocean: Davis Island wharf... | reverse complement strand
GGTACTTCTCATATGCATCATCACATATGGCACCCCTAGTTTTCCTACAGTTGGAATCATCTCAGGGTCTAATTGTCCTGCAGATATGTCATTGATCATGGCAGCCCCTATTTCTACAGCGGCCTTTGCAATACCACTTCTAAAAGTGTCAATAGATAAAAGCGCGTCTGGAAACCGCTTTAGAATAGCTTGTAGTATGGGATACAGTCTTTTCTGCTCTTCTGCTTCAGAAACTTCTGCAGCGCCTGGTCTCGAGCTGTAAGCACCAATATCTATAAATGTAGCGCCCTGTGTGCACATTTTATCTACCTGGTCCAATACGGCTTTTTCTTCTTTATAGCGCCCTCCATCGTAAAAAGAATCTGGGGTAATATTGAGCACACCCATTATTTTTGGACTGTCTAAAAAAATTAAATTCCCCTTACAGTTTAATGAAAAGGGAACTGTAGGACCAGAATTTGTGTTTTTTGCCATGAGATCTTAAGATTCAAAGGGATAGGGTTGTTGGGTTTAATTATTTGTGCGAAATTTACGCAAATTAACTAAAGACATGGCCAATACTTCGGACCAATATAATGCAGTGATTAAAATGTGTAGAGACCTCTTTGAAAAAAAGATGTCTGACTATGGTGCTGCATGGCGTATTTTAAGACTCCCTTCCTTGACGGATCAGCTATTTATAAAAGCGCAAAGGATCCGAGGGCTTCAACAAAACACAGAACAGAGGGTGGCAGAGGGTGAGATTTCTGAATTTATGGGCATCATTAATTATTCTGTCATGGCACTTGTACAAATGGAAAAAGGTACTGTGGAGCAGCCAGATATGGATGTGACCCAATCCTTAGCAGCCTATGACAAGCAAATAGCACTGACCAAATCTCTTATGGAGGCAAAAAACCATGATTATGGAGAGGCTTGGAGAGATATGAGGGTGAGCTCACTTACAGACCTTATTCTACAAAAACTACTCAGGGTTAAGCAAATTGAAGACAATCAAGGTAAAACACTCGTCAGCGAAGGAATAGATGCTAATTATCAAGATATGCTTAATTATGCTGTCTTTGCATTGATTCATTTAGAATCTTAATAGATCATTTATGAAATATATCACGCATTTATCTAGAATCCTTGTAGGGGTTTTATTCATACTCAGCGGTTTTATAAAGCTGAATGATCCAGTGGGTTTTTCCTTTAAATTAGAAGAGTATTTTAGTGTAGGTGTTTTAGATTTACCTGTACTAATGCCATTTGCCCTTGCAATCGCTTTTTTTGTGGTTGTATTTGAAGTGCTTTTAGGGGTGTTTTTACTACTGGGTTATCAATTGAAATTCACCTTATGGAGTTTATTGTCCATGATTGTTTTCTTCACTTTTTTAACTTTTTACTCTGCCTATTTTAATAAAGTTACAGATTGTGGGTGTTTTGGAGACGCTATAAAATTAACCCCCTGGGAGTCTTTTACCAAAGACATTATTTTACTAATCTTGATTTTACTGCTTTTTTCAGGGAAAAAATATTTGAATATTTTACTACCAACCTCATGGACCAAGGGAGTGGTGGTTTTGAGTTTTTTAGGTGCTGTTTCCTTTGGTTTCTGGGTGTTGCAACACCTACCAGCCATAGATTTTAGACCCTATAAAATAGGCGTACATATCCCATCTGGAATGTCTGTCCCTGACAATGCACCTAAATCTATTTACGAATACCAATGGGTTTTTGAGGTCAATGGCGCAGAAAAAGTTATTACGACACAAAAGGAATATCCCAATGTAGACGGTACCTTTTTAAGAGTTACCACAGAAAAAATCCAAGAGGGTTATGTACCCCCTATACACGATTTTACCATAGAGCAGGAAGGGGTAGATCAGACAGAGTCATTAATGATGGTACCTAAGCTGGTGATGGTTGTGGCGTATGATTTAGCCAAAAGCAATCCCCAAGCTTTTGAAAAAGTAGCTCAAGCTACTTTAAAAGCCCACAATGCAGGTTATGAAGTGATTGGCATGTCTGCTTCTTCAGAAGCACAGGCAGCAGACGTGATAGAAAAATATGGGCTTGGTTTTGATTTTTATTTTACGGATCAAACTACCTTAAAAACAATAGTGCGTTCTAATCCTGCAATTTTAGTAGTAGAACATGGAACAATTACACAAAAGAGACATTATAATGACTTTGAATTATTAGAATTCAATACAACCAATTAACATAATTATGAGAAAGAAAATTGTAGCCGGAAACTGGAAAATGAATAATGATTTAAAAGCCACACAGCTTTTAATTGAGGATTTAAAAGGATTGACACTAGCGTCTGACGTTTCTGTTATGGTGGCACCTACCTTTGTAAACTTAACAGCTGCTTTAGATGCGGCGGCTACTACACCAATTGAAGTGATTGCACAAAACATGCATTTCGCAGATTCAGGTGCCTATACAGGAGAAATATCTGCAGACATGCTTAGTGCTGTAGGCATTAAAACAGTCATTTTAGGACACTCAGAGCGAAGAAGTTATTTTGGAGAAACTGATGAGATTTTAGCTAAGAAAGCAAAACAAGCCATTGACAAAGGTTTACAGCTGATGTTTTGTTTTGGAGAGGAATTGGCAGATAGAAAATCTGACAATCATTTTAATGTAGTGGAGGGTCAGCTTAAAAATGCTTTATTTGATTTACCTGCAGCTGCATGGTCACAAATTATTTTGGCCTATGAACCCGTTTGGGCGATTGGTACAGGGGAAACTGCTTCAGCAGACCAAGCACAAGAAATGCATGATTTCATAAGAAAAACCATTGCTATAGCATGCAATGATGCGATTGCTCAGGAAGTGTCTATCCTTTATGGAGGAAGCGTGAAACCTGCCAATGCGGTAGAGATTTTCTCTAAGCCAGATGTAGATGGCGGTCTAATTGGTGGAGCAGCGCTTGTTGCTTCAGATTTTGCTGCTATTGTGAACGCTTTCAACTAATTATGACCTTAGACTACACTGCTTGTCACTTTGAAGTGACTCCATTAAAGCCCGCATCAGATTTGCTTATAGCGGAATTAGGCTCTTTGGGATTTGAAAGTTTTGAAGAAACGTCTACGGGAGTTATCGCATATATTAACACTGCTTTTTGGCGTCCTTCTTTGTTGGAGGGTTTAGCGGTTTATGATTATGAAGGTTTTTCTTTTTCATATACCCTAAAAGAAATTCCTCAAGAAAATTGGAACGCCAATTGGGAAGCTAATTTTTCTCCAATACAGGTAGACAATCATTGTGTAGTCAGAGCACCTTTTCATGAGGCCCCAGACGTTACTTATGATATTGTTATTGAACCAAAGATGAGTTTTGGCACGGGACACCATGAGACTACCCACATGATGTTGGGTGCCATTTTACAGCTGGATTGTCAGGATAAGAAAGTCATGGATATGGGAAGTGGTACTGGTGTATTAGCGATCCTTACTGCCATGAAAGGTGCTACAGCGGTAGACGCCGTAGATATTGACCATTGGTGCTTTTTAAATGCCTTAGAGAATGTAGAAAGAAATAAGGTACCTTTCATTAACGTATATGAAGGAGATGTTTCTTTCTTAGGATCTCATGCATTAAAAGAAAAGTCATACGACATTTTTCTTGCCAACATTAACAGAAATATTTTGTTGAACGATATGGCAGTCTATAAGGATCATTTAGCCACAGGCGGATACCTTTTGTTGAGTGGTTTTTACGACCAAGATTTAGACATGATTAAAGAGAAATGCGCTTCTTTAGGAATTGAATATCAAAGTCATACAGAGAAGAATGACTGGGTAGCGGCTGTTTTTAAATCTGTTTAATTTTTTATATTTTTAAGGTATGAAGGAACAACAGGAATCTTCTCAGGATACATTAGAGGCGGCTGAAAAGGAAAGTGAACTCATTGTTTTTAATGATGAGGTAAACACTTTTGATCATGTCATTAATACTTTAATCAGGGTGTGCAAGCATTCAAATGAGCAAGCCCAGCAATGTACTCTAATTATTCACTTTAAAGGTAAGTGCACCGTTAAAACAGGGCCAATTGAAAAGTTAAAGTCTGCTTGTCAAGGCATTTTAGACGCAGGCATTCAGGCAGAGATTGTGTAGTAGTCAAGGAATTACTCACCCAATAAAAAAGCCCCTTTTAAGGGGCTTTTTTATATAATTAATTCACAATAATTCTATAGATAATTGGTTTATTGACACAAGTAGGCCCAATCATTTTTGATAAATCCTCACGAGCTAGTGGGGTAATTTATCCCTGAGTAGTCCGTAAACAAATGTGCCTAATAGTGCTGCTCCAATCACGACAAATATGCTCACAGCGCCTGTTCCCACTAGAACATACATAGGTCCAGGACAGGCACCTGCTAGGGCCCAACCCAACCCAAAAATAGATCCACCAATAATTGCAGCGGTATAATTTTTCGCTTTGCTAGGAATTTCAATGGCCTGGCCGGAGAGGTCTTTTAATTTGAATTTTTTGATCAGTGCAATTCCAATGGCACCTAATGCCACAGCGCTCCCTATAATTCCATACATATGAAAAGATTCAAAACGGAACATTTCAAATATTCTAAACCAGGAGACTGCTTCGGATTTAACTAATAAGATACCAAAGAAAATACCTACCGATAAAAATTTTAAATATTTCATAGTCTAGAATAATTGGGGTAAAATTAAATGTGTCATAATAAGTCCTCCAATAAAAAATCCAATGACAGCCACCAAAGAAGGTACTTGTAAGTTGCTCAAACCACTGATTGCATGGCCAGAGGTGCAGCCACCCGCGTAGCGGGTGCCAAAACCAACTAGAAAGCCACCTATAATGAGTATGGCCCAAGTTTTTGGTTCACCTAGAGCGTATAAACTAAAGAGTTCAGGGGGTAAAATACTGGCTCCAGGATTCTGAAATCCCATTTGTTGTAATGCCTCTACGGTAGACGCGCTTATAGCTATATCTGGTTGGTTTTGGAGGAAATGACTTCCGAGATACCCACCAATAATGGCACCTAATACCACGACTAAGTTCCATTTTTGGGCTTTAATGTCAAATTTAAAGAAGGAAGCCCATTTCCCTGCACCACCAATGGCACAGAGTGTTCTGAGGTTAGAAGACATGCCAAAGTTCTTTCCAAAGACAGTAAGGCTAAGCATGACTAAAGCAAAAAGAGGGCCGGATACATACCACGGCCAAGGGTCTAAAATAAAATCCATTTAAATATTTTTGTCAAAAGTAAGGAAAATATGATGGCTGCTTTGTAACATCTGTTACCAAAGAGATATTATTGGAGATTTATGAATAGCTCTAAAAATTTAATACAATCAAGTTATGATAATTATTAGATATCCGATACCATATAATAATATGAGCTAGATTATAATTAACATTAAACTTTTGAGTAAAAGGAATGCCACATACTATAATTTAGTCAATTGCAAACACTAGTCTACAATAATTTCATCTATAAAAATCCAGCTTTTGCCTCCTGGGTTGGGGTGCCATTCAGGATTTTTAAGGGGGCTTTTCACCACTACCTTTAGATGGGTGGCGGCAACTTCAGGAAAAGAGATTTCCAAAAATTTCCTTTTTACGTCGTTGTTTGGCTCCTCAGGAGTATAACTTTGTTGGGCTATTTTTTTATAATCAATCCCATTTTTACTGGTGTAGATTTCTAGACCAATAGGGTAAAAAATCCAACTTGCAGGAGCAGACAAGGTTCCAACTGCCATTGAATTCACTTTTTCACTTTTGCTTAATGTGAGTATTGCTTCGCTGTTTTTTCCTTCAAATCCAAGCCACATGCCGTCTACAAAATTAGTAGAACCTCTTTTTAAATCTACCAGTGATTTCCCTCCATTAGCTGTGTATTTTTCATTGGGTATTTCCAATAGCTCCACCTTTGAATAATCTATATTAGACTTTTTAAAATCTGCCTCTACCACGGCACTTAGCCCCCATCCCTCCATATAAGTAACCGCTTTTAGAACCGTAGTCTTGTCTATGGAAAAAGGACGGTTGTATTTTACACTAGTCGTGTCAGGAGTACTTCCATCCAGGGTGTAAAAGAGACTTGCATTTTCAAACACATAGGCCATTTCTATGGCTAGAGAATCTCTAAAAAAATCTGTTTTGGATAAAATAGTAGGCGGGTCTAATGCGGTTTGGGCAAAAGTGTCTTCAGAGATATAATGCAAGCGTAGCTTTCCGTTTTTAGCCACAAAGGCCTCCATTGTATTTTTATTGATTTGCGTGTCTGTGAGGTAGGCGTTTTCTAAAGTATTTATTTCACTAATTATATCTAATGATTTGCTGGTCACATTGGTGGCAAAAGCATTTATGGTCAACAGATGGTCTAGAGATTTTACGTATTCCATCCCTTTGTCTGTAATTGGGGTTTGTGGAATTTGCAATTTCAAAAGATGCTCAAAGTTTTTCAAAAATACCGCTAAAGTGTCATTCATATTGCTAGCACCCAAGTTTATTTCTACAATATTTTCTTGGTATTTTTTCAGGAGTTTAAAGTCTTTTTTAGTCAGATTTTGTTTACCTCTTGCGTTGACTATTACCATTGGGTGTCCAAAAGTAATTGGGTAGGCCGTAATTCCTTTGGAGGCTAATGCGAGGATCCAATCTTGTGGCACAGGATTTATGGTTTTCTCCCATTGTTTTATAGGACTGTTGTCTTCTAGAAAGGATTGCAATGCCAACGCCACTTTTTCATTGGCTTCTAAATTAGCTGTACTGCAGTCAAAACAGGCTTTGTTTTGAATCCACCATTCTAACAGGACTATTTCCTGACTGCTGAGTTGCTTTTTGGATTTTGGTGGCATATGCTCTTTTTCCTCTAAGGGTAAATGTACTCTGGTAAGAAGGGTACCTAAAGTATCTTTATTTGTCAGAAAAATGGGACCATGTTCCCCACCTTTTAGCAGCCATTCTGGCGATGTCATCAATAGACCACCCTCTGTTTTTTTTTCGTTGTGACAGGCCACACATTTAAGGTCCAACACAGGCTTCACCAAATCGTTATAAACCATGGTATTTTCCAATGAGGCAATGGAAAGGCTTGAGCTGGAATCATTTTGCCGAAATAAGAAGCCTTCACCATGGGTCATGTTTCCGCCGTAATGTCCAGTAATACTCAATAAAAGCACCAATATAGCATAGAGGGGAAGGAATGCTTTAGTGGTCCAAACAGCTTTATATTGTTGTATGAAAAGCAAGCCAAATGCCCCTAGGGTAAAGGCTATTCCCATGTTTCTATGTAAGGACAAGTTATCTTGGTTGTAAGCCCCATCCTGGGCTAAAAGTAAACCTGAGATAACAGAGAAGAGTGCAAAACCTGCTGCAGTAGCTAATGTAAATGCGCTAATTTGTTGTGGTAACGGTATTTTCTTAAACCTACTAAAACACTCCAACGCAAAACCAAATAGAAAAATACCAATAGGTAAATGCACCAAAAGTGGGTGAAAATTTCCCATCATTTGCCAAAGGTTGAAATTCAATAATTGAAAGCTGCCACAAAGGGCTAAATAATGGACGCTTAACAGTTGAAAAACCCCAAAGATGTTGGCTTGTTGAAATATTAAAAACATATTATTCTACGAGTATTTGATCTATAAAAAGCCAAGATTGTGTTCCCTTTCCAGGATGCCATTCAGGAATATTATTTAAGGCTGCTATTTCAATAGAGAGTTGGGTGTAGCTTTTAATTGGAATATCTACTATAAAAGTTTTTAATTGGGCCATCAATGGTTGACCTGCTTCCTTATTATAAAGTGTTCCAATAGCAGTATTATTGTGTTTTACAATAATGTTTGTGGGTGGAAAAATCCATGCATCTTGATCAATCAAGCTACTGATATACACCTTATTCATGACAATGGCTTTTTCAAACACCAAATCTATCCTTACCACCGGTTGGTTAAAGCCCAACCATTCTTCACTATTTCTAAAAGACAGCGGCCCTTTAGTACTATTGATTAGGGTGGCTGCTCCTTTTCCAGGATAAGCGTCGTTTGCCGGAGGAAAAACACTTATTTGTGCTTGATTCAAAGGTTGCTTTATTTTGTATACCTTTAAAGCCACGGTATCGCTGGTTTTATAGTCTGGATGCGTGGCGTAGGCAAGTAATTTAGTGTTTTCACTAAGTATAATAGGGGAGGAATACGCCTTTGGTTTACTGTTAAGTGGGGTATTTATTCCTTCTGATTGAAACCATAAAATAGCGCCAGGATAAGGGCGCTCCAGCCGGACTGTTGTACTGTCTTTAAAGAGTGTTTTTTTTGTTATAATCAGGGGAGTAGAGAGTTGAAAAGTCTTGGAGCTGCTAAGCTTCACTGACTGGTCAGTCGCTTGTTTACAACCCACTAAGCAACCCAGCAAACCAACCACAATACACCCTACTATGACAAAGTGTTTTTCCCTTATTAGACAGAGACTTCTCATATCCTTATGAGCTTAATAGGATATGTTTTTCCGGCATTCCATTGGGTTACATAAATATTGTGGTCTTTGTCTACACAAACATCATGGGGGTGTTTAAAAACTTTTAAGCCTTGGCGCATTTTTTGCAGCTCACCCGCTTCATTGTAAGAAGGTGCTATACCACCAGGAGCAGAAGTAAGTTTATTGTCTCGATCTAAAATAGCTATAAAACCACTATTGGCGGCCCCATCACCAGACCAAATAGTGGCCAGATACACTTCTTGCTCGTGAATGACTGGCCTGCATATATATGCCCCTGGTAAATGGGTAGTGCTTAAAAAATTTCCGTTGAGGTCAAAACGTTTTAGTTCGTTTCCCTGTCTTTCAGTAATGAGCAGGCTGGGGTTTTTGCTTCTAGTGTCTACACAAATGCCATGGGCATTTAAAAACTGGTGTTTTTCCGTCCCTTTTCCGCCAAATACGTTTAAAAGTTCGCCTTTGGCATTGTAGTGAAGGATGTATTGTGCGCCATAGCCGTCTGCCACGTAGACATCGCCGTTTGCGGCCACACAAGTTTCCGTAGGAATGTACTCAGAGGGGTTAAGATACTTCTCACTTTCTATAGGAAAGGGAAAAATTTGAACCACTTTTCCATCTAGGGTTGTTTTGATCACCTCATGCCTGTTGTTGTCTGAAATATACAAGAATTCTATGCCGTTTTCATCGTGAATACTCAGTCCGTGTGCGCCTGGGTATTCGTTTCCCCAACTGTTTACTAAGGCGCCAGAAGTGTTGTAAACCAACACATTATTGGCAGTGTGGTTGGTCAATAGGTACAAGAGTCCTTTGCGGTCCTGTACCATTTCATGGCAGTCATTTACAGGATAGAAATTGGGATTCAATGCGCCCCAGTTTAAGTCTATTTTGTATTGGTGGCTCCCATGTCCTATAACGGCATCTTTTAGGGCATTAACCCCAAGTGTGTCCCATCCAAAGAGCCCCAAGCCTAGAAATCCGATACCAGATGTAGCTATAAATTCTTTTCTTTTCATGCTAACTTAAAATATCTCTGACAATTTTTCCTTCTACATCCGTAAGTCTGAATCTTCTTCCCTGATGTTTGTAAGTGAATTTTTCATGGTCTATACCCAATAAATGTAACATGGTTGCTTGAAAATCATGAACATGTACGGGGTTTTCTACAATATTGTATCCAAAATCATCTGTTTTCCCGTACAATCCTGGTTTTATTCCGCCTCCAGCCAGATACATGCTAAAGGATCTTGGGTGGTGGTCTCTTCCGTAATTGGTATCTGTGAGTAGTCCCTGTGAGTAATTAGTTCTTCCAAACTCTCCACCCCAAACCACTAAGGTGTCTTCTAATAAACCCCTCTGTTTGAGGTCCATAATGAGTGCAGCAGAAGCCTGATCTACATCTTTGGCTTGTTTGGCAATGGCACCAGGAAGGTTTTCATGTTGGTCCCATCCCATATGATACAGTTGTATAAAACGCACATCTTTTTCTGCCAATCTTCTAGCCAACAAGCAGTTGGCAGCAAATGTACCGGGGATTTTAGCGTCTGCTCCGTACATTTTATAAATATAGTCTGGCTCTTTTTCTGTGCTAATTACATCTGGCACAGAGGTTTGCATCCTATAAGCCATTTCATATTGGGCAATCCTACTCTTAATCTCTGGATCTCCGTAGTCTTCATAACCAGCGTCATTTAATGCTGCCAAATGGTCTAGCATGTTTCTTTTAGTAGCCTTATTCATGCCGTCTGGATCATTTAAATACAATACAGGATCTTTGGCTGCCCTAAACTGCACCCCTTGGTGTAGGGAATGTAAAAACCCATTCCCCCAAAGCCTGGTATACAAAGGTTGACCATTGGGCCTTCCTGTTCCCCTAGAAAGTAAAACGGTAAAAGCAGGAAGGTTGTCATTTTCACTGCCCAAGCCATAACTCAACCAAGACCCAATACTTGGACGCCCGGGTTGCTGGGAGCCTGTTTGGAAAAAAGTGACTGCAGGATCGTGGTTAATAGCCTCTGTATACATGGAGTTTATCACACAAATGTCGTCTGCTACTTTTGCGGTATAAGGCAAAAGATCGCTGATCCAAGCAGGGTTATTGCCGTATTGTTTAAAATTAAATTGGGAACCTACTAGTGGAAATTTATCTTGTCCAGAGGTCATTCCGGTAAGCCTTTGTCCGTTTCTAATAGATTCTGGTAAATCTTCTCCACGCCTTTTATTGAGCATGGGCTTGTAGTCAAATAATTCTAATTGTGAGGGGCCACCACTTTGAAACAAATAAATGACCCTTTTTATTTTGGCAGGATGGTGGAGCCCTCCTAGGGATCCCTTAACACCTGCATTTGGTGTAGCAGAAGTAATTACGCCGTTTTTAGTGGTGTTAAAATATGGCGTACCTAATAATGAGGCCAAGCCAATCCCACCAATGCCAAGAGCAGTTTTACCTAGAAAGGCCCTTCTGTTGAGTTGTAGGGAGCGTTCTTCTATAATCTTTTTTTCACTCATGATTAGCTGCGGGTAATGGTTAGGTCTAAATTTAAAATGGTGTGAGCTGTTAGGGACAGGGCGGTAAATGCAGTATCTTTTTCTTTAAAAGACCTTTCTTTTTCTCCAATGCCTAAATACGCTTCAGGTAAAACACCTTCTTCTAATACCTGTTGCTCCATGTCGTGGTAAAGCGCTAGTAATTGTTCGGCTACTTTTTCAGTGGTAAATTGGCCAGTAGCTGCCAAGTATATATAGGCCAACTGGTCGGCTACTTTGGTTTCTTTTTCAGTAGCTTTTTCTGCCAATACCCGAGATGCTTCTATGATTTGTGGGTCATTTAATAATACCAAGGCCTGAAGTGGGGTATTGGTTTGTTGGCTTTTTACACTGCATAAATCTCTATTAGAGGCATCAAAGGTGAGCATGCTCGGCGGAGGAACGGTTCTTTTCCAAAAGGTGTACATACTTTTTCTATAGAGAGAAGCACCAGTGTCTGGCACATAGTTGGCTGTACTTCCGCCGCCTCCGCCGGTGGTTTCTTTCCACAAGCCTTCTGGTTGATACGGTTTTACGCTCGGGCCACCAATTTTTCTGACCAATAAGCCGCTAATCGCTAAGGCTTGGTCTCTAATGCTCTCTGCAGACAATCTCAATCTTGGTGCCCTGGCCAGCCATTTATTTTCTGGGTCTAATTGAAGTGCTTTTTCGCTTACGGCACTATTTTGTTTGTAGGTGTCTGATTGTACAATAAATCGCATGATTTTATGTAAATCCCAACCCCCATCTTTAAACTTGAGGGCCATAAAATCCAGTAATTCAGGATGGGTAGGAAGTGACCCTTGGTTACCAAAATCATAGCTGCTAGCTACCAATCCCTGACCAAAAAAGCGCTGCCATATTCTATTGACGGCTACCCTCGCTGTTAGCGGATGTTCCTCTGCAAACAACCACTGAGAAAGCCCCAACCTATTTTTTGGAAAATGTTCTGGGAAAGGCAATATTTTTTCTGGGGTATTCGGAAAGACCTCTGTGGTGGGTTGGTCATAAGCCCCACGGTTTAATATGAATGTTTTTCTGGCATTGGGCATGTCTTGCATGACCATAATTTCCATGCCTTTGTCTATACCATTGTTGTCAGGCATTTTTTGGCGCTCTTGCAGGTTTAAAAAGGCTAGCACTCCTTTTTGGTCTTCTGGTGTAATTCTCATGGTGGGCGCCGGGACTTCATTGCGGTCAGAAACCAATCCTTTTTCATCTAGATTGTTAAAGAAACTAAAGAGTTCAAAGTGATTTTTTTGAGAGATAGGATCGTATTTGTGGTCGTGGCAACGGGCACACTCCATAGTCATACCCAGAAAAGCAGTGCCAAATGTATTTGCCCTGTCTTCTACGTATTCTACTCGGTATTCCTCTGGTATAACACCCCCTTCGAAAGTAATTTTATGGTTTCTATTAAATCCTGTTGCCAAAATTTGCTCTTTGGTAGGGTTGGGCAATAGGTCTCCAGCCAACTGATAGGTCACAAAAGTATTGTAAGGCATATTTTCTTTAAAAGCGTGAATAACCCAATCCCTCCACGGCCACATGGTTCTTTCAAAATCATCCTGATAGCCATGGGTGTCTGCATACCTTGAAATGGCCAACCATTCAGAGGCCATGTGTTCCGCGTAATCTGCGGTGCTAAGTAAACTATCTACTATTTTGTCATATGTGTTAGGGTCTGTATTGGACACAAATGCTTTTACAGTTTCTGGGCTAGGCGGCAATCCTGTAAGGTCTAAAAAAACCCTTCTTAAAAGCACTTCTTTGGATGCTGCTTCAGAGGGCTCTAGGCCTTTTTCAAGGAGTTTTTTGTAGACAAAAGCATCTATTTCGTTGGCTCCCCAACTGGAGTTTAGATTTGGAACTTTTTCTGCTGTTGGAGGGCTAAATGCCCAGTGTTCTTGGTAATTACCCCCCTGAGCGATCCATTTTTCCAGGACTTCTTTTTCGTAATCACTCAGGCTTAGATTGGATTCTGGAGGTGGCATTTGGGTGATTGGGTCTGTGCTGTGTATGCGCACCACTAGTTCACTTGCCTCTGGTTTGAATGGGACTACGGCTTGGCGGTCTTTGGCTTTGCCAAGGGCCATATAGGCCCCCGCTGCAGTATGCAGCGAAAGACCGCCCTGAAGGGCATTTTTATCTGGCCCATGGCATTTAAAGCACCTGTCTGAAAGTATGGGCTTCACGTGAAAAGTAAAGTCTACGGAATCTGGCACCTTTTCTAAAAGCATTCCAGTATTGACGTCTTTTATTTTGGGCCCTTTGGTTTGGCATGCCACCACAACAAATAACAGTATTATAGAAAATAACACCCCTAATTTTGCAGTAGCTGCTTGTGTTTTACTTAAGTAATAAAGTAGGCGCATGGCGTTTCTTATTTAACTTTATTAAGGTCTATATAAAAAACCCTTTGTGCAATTAATTTAGACAAACGACAATGCCCTGTGGCTTAATAGATTGTACTACAAGACAAACACCTTAGCCATTTGGCCACGCCTTAACTAATAAGGTCTTGAAGAATTTTAGACTTTACTTCCGTAATATAACTTCTGCCTATTGTAAATCGCTCTCCTTGTATTTCTATACTATTTCCTTCTACAGATTCTATACGGTCTATGGCTACTGTAAAAGACCGGTGTATTCTGATAAATTTATCTGTAGGAAGCTCATCTGTAAAGCTGCTCAATGTTTTGTGGATAATGTATTTTCCTAAATCTGTTTTGATTCTGATGTAGTCTTTTAGGCTTTCAATAAGGACTATTTTGTTCAGTTCAATTTTTTGCAATTTCTTTTTGTCAATTTTCACAAAAATACTCTTCGTTTCAGTAGTTGAATGGTCTAGAACTTCTTGGGGTTTTCTTAGCTGTATGACTCTTTGAACAGATTTTAAAAACCTCGGAAATGGGATGGGCTTGACCAGATAGTCAATGGCTTGAAGTTCAAAGCTTTCTAGGGCATGGGTTTCATGGGCGGTGGTCATAATGACCATGGGTTTTACCTCCAAACTTTTCAGAAAAGACAAGCCATCTAGTACAGGCATGTTAATGTCTAAAAAAATAAGGTCTAAAGGATTATCTTGAACAAAACTTGCTGCTGTTACTGCATTATTAAAACTAGCCACAAGTTCAATGTCATTAATTTCTTTGCAGTATTTTTCCAG
>Ga0307998_1001188_pt1 | contig 14171 bp, 23 predicted proteins | sample Davwhametageno37_FD_203147 | JGI IMG/M metagenome (GOLD analysis project Ga0307998, IMG submission 203147) | Marine microbial communities from Davis Island wharf, Antarctic Ocean - #37 | ecosystem: Environmental > Aquatic > Marine > Unclassified | place: Antarctic Ocean: Davis Island wharf... | reverse complement strand
AGGATATGATTTATTTTTAAGAAATATATTTAATTTATGAATGAATTAAATATATTTCTTAAAAATAAATCATATCCTCTTAAAACTATATTTAGTGATTCATCTGAACATGGTGAAGGTGAACATAAAATTATGCAATATCTTAAATTAAATGATAATAACGATATTAATATTGTTCACGGATTAGATGCTGATTTAATCATGTTATCTTTAATCAAAAATAATCATATTTATTTACTAAGAGAAAGAACTGATTATAATATTGAAGGATTAAATTCAGAATATGTTTATTTAGATATAGAAATTTTTAAAAAATATCTTGTTCAAGATATTAAAAAAGATTTTGTTCTTTTACCTAATCAAAGTATCATAAATGATTATATATTTTTATGTTTCTTCATAGGTAATGATTTTATTCATAATTCACCTTGTATAAATATTAGATATGGTGGATTGGATAACTTATTAAAAATTTATAATCAATTACAAGAAGAACATGCTGGTATATTTTATTTAATTCATAATAATAAATTAGATGTGGATAATTTTAAAAAATTAATTCATAAAATATCTTTGAAAGAAAACATTTTCTTAGAGAAAATATTATTCATTCGTAATAAACAACATAATAAGTTTAAAAACCAATTTCATGATATTTATAGCGCGTATTTTAATAATGAATGTTTAGATAAATATAATTCATATGATAAAGAATATGAAAGAGATTTTATGAATCATATCCCGATTATTGATAATAAAGATGAAACTAATATATTTAAAAATCTAGATTCGTGGCAAATAAGATATTATATGTTTCAAATATATCATCATCATGAATATAATCCTAGTTATGATGATATATTAGAAATACACACAAATGATATATGTGAAAATTATTTAGAATCATTTGTATGGACAGCGAACTATTATTTCGAGGATTGTATTTCATGGAAGTGGTATTATAAATATCATTTTGCTCCATCTATGAAAGATTTTAATAATTATTTAGAAAATATTACTGATTTAAATATTATAAAAATAGATAAGATACCACTTAAATCGTCAGAACAATTACGTTTAATCTTGCCAGAGAAATCATTTAATTTATTACCTAAAAATGTTAAAAAATACCCAGATTATTATTATCCTAAATCATTTAAAACAAATTATATAATGAAAAGATATAATTGGGAAGGACATCCTATTTTACCTGATTTAATAGATTAATTTATGATTGACATCCCTTGCAGCTCCCACAACCACCAGATTGACATTCCTTACAATTGTCACATCCTTTAGATTGACATTCCTTACAGTTACCACAGTCATGTGTGGTTGTTTTATTTAATATACTGAATATAAAATACCCCAATAATATACCAATAGCAATATTAATTAAATCAGACTTCTTCATTTATATATATTATTATATATATTTATTAAATTTGATTTAATATTATAAAATAAAAAAAAAAAATACAATAAATAATCAATAATGTACACAGACGATGAATATAATGAATTTAAAACGATGTATGATATTATTAATAATTATTATTTAATGACAATATTTATAATAATATTATTAATATATAAATGGAATGTTTCGATTTGAAAATTACAGATAATATTGATACGAATTTAATATATCCGTTGACATGCGCGGTCGGTTTAATAATAACATATTTTGGTAATAGATTTGTAAAACCAACTATTTTTTGTTTAGGAACAATTTTATCAGTAGGTAGTAGTTATAAATTAATAGATTTTATAATGGGACATTTTAAATATCAAAATTGTTTAGTGCATGCTGGCGGATCTATATTATCAGGATTATCAGGTGGTTTTTTATTACTTAAATTGTATAAATTTTCATATTTTGTGATTGGATTTACATGTGGTGGTTCATTTGGCTATATAGTATGGAATTTATTATGTAAAAATGTTCATTTAGGTATTATATATTTATATGATAATATGTTTTGGATATGTATAATAGGACCTGGATTAATATCAGGAACAATAGCAATATTCAAAGAACAAGAATTATCTATGTTGACAACATCATTTATAGGTCCATTATTATCATTATATTCATTTCATTTATTATCGAATTATTATAATTTATATACATTTATATCAATATATTCAATATTAAGTTTATCTGGATTATATATCCAACATAGAAGATATAAAATGATAAAAGAATTAAATAATTTTACAGGAAAAATACAATATTCAGGTAAAAAATAATATATCTTTGAAATATAATATATATAACTTTATAATATGACGGATGAAAAAATAGATATTCCTGAAGACAAAACCAAAACCCCTGAAGATAAAACCAAAACTCCTGAAAAGACCAAGGACCACGACGATATTTGTACTAACATAGGTACAATAGGAAAATTATCAGATAATATTAAAGATAATAAAAGGCGTTTGGATATATATAGGAAAATATTAGAACTTAAATACAACAGATATAAAAAGTGTCATAATTTTTGGGGAATAAGTACTATATTTTTTTCAACTAGTTTAACATTAATTGAATCTTGTAAATTAATATTAAGAGGAGATGGTGAATATGTTTTGGGAAATAATTTTTTTGATTTGACACCGGTAATTATTGGTTCAGTTATTACATTTTCTTCGGCTGTAGTTAAATTCAAAAAATATCAAGAAAAAATGGAAATATTTAATAATATGATTGAAAAATGTGTTGGAATGATGGCTCGTCTAAAAAATCAAAAGGAAATAATTAATTTAAAACCAAATATGCCACAAGACGAGTTTAAAATACTAGTAAATAATTATAAAGATGAAATTTTAAAAGATTTTTTAATTATATATCAAGAATCTCAAAAATGTATAAAAAGTTCTGATTATGATAAATATCTTAAAATATTGAATTATTCCGAAATTAATAAACATATTTTAGAACATGAAAGAATATTATTTTATGAGAAATATAGACCAACAATTGATATAAATGATATGAAAGAAAAGGCGTCGAAATGCTATAGAATACAAAATTGTTGCTGCTAAGATAATGATTACTAAGGTAATGATGCTAAGATAATGAAGGAAATTCAATATCACTATTTATATCAAATGACTTAGTTTCATTAGGTGGTGAATATTTTTCTAAAGTATTCACACTAACTAATTTTACTTGTGGTAAATAGTCAGTAACTTCTTCATATGTAATCGTAAGTTCTCGTTCATCTATACCAAATCTATTAAATGGATAATTATCTAATGTTCTTGGTTGTAATCCTTTATCAAAATTAAACTTTCCCATAACTCTAATAGGTCGTTCCATAGTTGAAAATAAATCAATATAATCACATTTTAAATTAAATTGATTAATAATTTCTTTTTTAAGATCTAACATTGTATCATCATTTGAAAATTGAATTGTTTTTGTATTATCGTCTTTTGTAACAATAAATGTAATCATATTTTAATATTTAAATGTGATTTATTTTTAAATCATTAATTTTTTTTATAACTATTATTATAATGAGAAATTGTAATATCCCATATGAAAAATTTAAAAAATGTCATAAAGATAAATCACATGTAATAATTGATGCATTATCTAATAAGTCACATTTAAATAAATGTATACCTAACAGTTTATCTTTACCTGTAAATGATTATAATGGTAATTTAAATGATTCACAAATAAATGATATAGAAACATCTATACAAGATAGTATTACTAAAGATATATTATCACAATTAAATAATAAAAAAGAACCAACTGTTCGTGATATTCCAATAATAATTTATTGTGCAAATACATCTTGTAGAAAATCGGACGATTTAGTTAATATTTTATTGAAATTAGGATTTCTAAATGTATCTAATTATCCGGGAGGAATTAAAGAATGGGTACTAAAGGGTGGGGCAGTCACAAAAGGTGGTGCCCTCAGAGGAGGTGCTCCTACACTCAAAGAAATTAAACAACAAACTACAAATTGGTTCTATGGTAACAAGGATAATAATGACGATGAACAAAAAGGTTCTAAGGGTAAGACAACAAGTCCTAAAAAAAATAAAAAAGAAGCAACTGATAAGGCTGTAAAAGAACCTGTTAAAATAACAAGAAAGAAGCACGTTAGTTCCGAGTTAGATTTAGAAGGACAATTTGAAAAATTAGTATATGAAGATATAGTTTATATCCATAATGTTGAAAATAATAAAGTATTTACTACTAATGATGAAGAAGTCGGTGTATTAAAAGGTAAAAATATCAAATGGAAATCAGATGAATATAAAAAAAATCATATCTTAGCAAAGAATAAATTTAATGAAGAATATAATAAAGATTTAATAATAAGTTCTTCTGAAGATGAAGATACGTCATCAGATGAAGAATCATCAGGTGATGATATATCAGATGAAATAAAAACAATTAAAAAAGATGTAGATAATATAAAACATAGTAAACATAAATCAAGTTTAAAATGTATGAGTGATGTTACACCTAAAGTATATAATGAAAGATTTAGAGGATGGGGATTTACTTATTGGGGTAATTAATTATCTTCAATTAATTGTACAATAGATTTATTATCATTGTCTTCGTCTGAATCAGAATCAGATTCCTCCGTCCAAAAAGATAACCCTAAATTATAAGCAATTAATCTTATTTTTTCATATAATAATATATCTTTTCTAGAAGAAAGTCCTATTTCATCTAATAATTTATCAACTCTATTAACTAATAGATTTTTAGTCGTCGTAGAAGTAGGTGACCACCTTTCCATTTCATCACCATAAATACTTAATTCACAATGCTCTACTAATTTTACCATTCTTTTGGATTTACTGTGTGCAGGCCATTCTGACATTTATATATTATTAATATATTTTTTTATATTATCTTTATATTTAGTTATCATATTATCACATAATGCTCTATTACCGTAAATATTATATCTGGGATTCCCTCCACAATTATATATTCTATGTGGTATAATAAATTTCTTTTTATCTAAATCATATATTTCAGAAATCCAATCATCTATAAACCAATTTTTAAATTCACTTGGATAATAAAATCCAAATATATTCATATGTTTTCTAGATACAAATGTTTGTGTTAATAATGTATCATTTGGATTAAATTTCTTCCGGCCTTGATCTGTCATCCCTACAACTCCTATATCATTATTTTGTTTCAATATATCTAAACATGTATTTACCCAATCTTTATCTTGAAAATGAATATCAGATCCTATTTGAACAAAATAATCATTATTATCTTCATATGATTTTTTAAATAATTCATTCCATATGTGACACACATTACCTTTATACTTCGAATCTATTGATAATAATTCTATTGTAGTATTTTTCATAACATTAATAAATCTTTTAATTTCATTTTGAATATTATTATTCTGGTAAAATTTATCATCCGAATCAATTCCTAAATAAAATTTATATACATGATCTAAACTGTAAGTGGTAAAAAATGATTTAAATAAAATATTAAATAAATCTGTATCTTGAAAATTATTATAATGACATTTATTACTCGTGACAGGAATAATTACAGCAATTTTCATTTCTAATATTTAAGAAAATATATTCTTAAATAATATTATTATGAAATATTATTTGAGTATATGTATCCCAACTTTAGTTGAAAGATTAAATAAAGTTACTAAATTAATTGAAAAAATACAAAAACAAATGGATGATAATAATTTAAAAGAATATATACAAATTATTTCTCATTTAGATAACCGTAGTGTTCCATTATATAAAAAAAGAAATGATTTACAAAATAGTTGTACAGGTAAATATTTTATACACATGGATGATGATGATGATATAAGCGATGATTATATAATTACAATGTATAATACAATAAAAGGATTTGAAAACGAAGTAGATGTAATTACATATAATCAAATATCATATGTAGGTGATGATATATTTTATGTATTTAATGATTTAAATAGTGATTTTAATTTAAAATATATTGGTGATAAAGATAATAAAAAAGTATTTGTCAGGTTTCCTTGGCAATGGTGTGCATGGAATACTAAAAGATTTTCTCATATATATCGTACCGATATAGATACTAACGCCAGAGAAGATCAAAATTGGCTAAAAAGAGTAATGTTAGAATATCCTAAAACACAATGCAATATACCTAAAGTATTACATCAATACAATTTTAAAGATCCAAGTTTATCAACATGTCAAGGATTAGATAACGGAAATAAAACTCATAATAAACTTATTGTAAACCATAGATATATAAATTTGATAAATTAATTAAGAATAAATTATAGATAATATTAATTATGGGTAAAGATAAGTGTTCATTTTGTAATAAGAAACTTAAAATAATATCATATTCTTGTAAATGTGATGGACAATTCTGTGATAAACACAGATACACACATACACATAACTGTACCAGTCTACAAAAAAAAATTGACGAATCTAAAGAACTCATCAAAAATAATAATCCTTTAATGATTCATAGTAAAGTTATAAAGATTTAAATATTATTACCTAAAGTATTTTGGATTTTTTTTATGGCTTTTTGAACACGTAATTCATTCATTTCAATATCACCCACCATAAAATTAATTAATTTACCTATATCTCGATTAGATTTATGAATTTCTAATTCATTAACATTTAGTTTATCCTTATACATCATAAATATTTCATATGATTTATTAAATAATTCTTTATATCCCTCAGGAAATACATATTTATCTTTATAAGCTTCAATAATTTCATCAATAGTAAGGTATTGCTTAATCATTTTAAGTGCTGTAATAGTTCCCACTTTAGGCACATTTGTACAATAATCACATCCACACAATATACAAAACATTACAAATTGTTCATGCGTCAAATCGAATCCTTTTATCATTTCATCATAATTAATAATCGATATCACATCTTGTCTCTTAATAGACCTATCTAAACAACCTCGTACTAAATTCGGACATCCATATACTAATGTATCCATATCTTCTGTTAAAACATAATCAACATATCCAATTCTACATAATTCACCAGCAATTGCTTCTCCTTCACCTATATCCATATGAATATATGATACTCCCATTAGACTCAGTAACTTTTTAACATTATCTATCATATCTTTAGTTAATCTAAGAGAGTGTTTTTCTAAATTATTCTTTTTATCAGCATCTTCACATAATTCCATTTTATCTTTAGCATCTTGTGCTTTCTGTTTCCGTTCTTTAACACATTCTTGTTTTAAATCAGGTGGCTTCCCATCAAATACAAATAGTAGTTCAATATTTAATGATAAATATTTTACTAATTTATAAAATAATCCTGTAATATGGTTAGTAATATCTCCTTTTGTATTCCTTAAAAGTTGATGCCTTAACAATTGTTGGTAAATAATTAAAGAAGCATCTACTGCTACTTTCTTACCCGATAATTTATACAAATTATCATGCTTGATTGAGTCAGGTGCTTCTTTTTTGATAATTTGCGTTAGCGATTTAATACCCATATTAAATATGTTTTAAATTATTTATTAATAAAACTTTCAAATTCAAATTTATTTCTAATATATATTATACAGATGAGGAAAAAATCACTTAAAAGAACTCAGTTAAATCGACGAAATAAAACAATAAAGGTGCATAATAAATCAAAGATGCGGTCGCATAAAAGATCCTATAAAAAAAGTACCCAGAAAATAAAACCTTCATTGAAAAAAAGATCCTTGAAAAAAAGATCCTTGAAAAAAAGATCCTTGAAAAAAAGATCCTTGTCAAAAAACAAACATGGAGGAGGGGATTTATACCATGGGGCCCGCTATAAGCGGGACCTCGCACTGGAAAGAGAGAAAGCAAACCACACCGAGAAGTTGGCAGAGCTACTTCACCAGCAGGAAGAGGAGAGCGAAGGTCGTGTATTAATGTATGAGGCTGCCAAATTGGACGTGGGAAAGCCGAAGAACCCTGGTCATCCCTTTCCCGAGTGGGACGTCGCGAAAGAACGTCCCGAGTGGGACGTCGCGAAAGAACGTTTTACAGCTGTACCTACTTTGTTTGGTCCCGGTCCCCCCCCCGGCAATTATACGGCACCCTTAGACCCATCACCCGAACAGATGAATGAAAAATTACAGTTGCATTTCAAAGTTTTTCCCCAGGGAACGAAGTGGGATAATCCGAATTACAGGTATTTTAGGGAAGAGGACCAGAATGAGTGGCTCAGGGGTAAACAAGCAATATCGCTGCTGGCAGCGTAATTTACTTTTTTATTTTACGTGATTCGTCTAATACTAATTTAGTTAATTGGATTTTTGAATTAAAAAATTGATCTTCAGATAAATTATTAAACCACCGATATTCTATATTTTCTAAAATTATATCGTATGGTAATGATATAAATATAATATTATCTTTGTCTTTAAACTCTATAGGTTCATATCCATAATATTGTTTTACTTTTATCATATGGTTTTGTATATCGACATTACCAGTATGTGTACAATCAAAATGAAAGTGCTTATTAGGTCTTAATTCTGTCAATACATTCGCAAATATATCTTCTCCTGTGGAACTATTTATAAAATTATCTTTCTTTAAATTATTCAACATTTTTTCTTTATATAAATTAATAGTTGGATTGTCCTTCTTAGCAGCAATAACATAATTACCAGGATTATATTTATTATTACATGAATTAATTACTCTATCAGAACCTCCGAATGTAATTAAATCATAATTAAATTTTAATTTATAAATTATTTCATCTAAACTTTTCATTACTAATGTTGCAGGTGATAAAAATAAACCACCATATTTACTCAATAACATGGATCCTACTAAATCTACTCTAAATTTAAAGGGGTATTTAGATTCAGCATTCATTTCTATAGGAAAATCTGGTAAATATTCTTTAATATTCACAGGAGTCACCACATGAAATACATTATATTTTTTATTAACTTTATTATTCATTATTTGTAAGCAAAAATTAAATAATATTGGAAAGTTTTTGTTTTTATGTAATAACTGAATATTAATATCCTTATCTAAAAAATTAGGTTCTTCTAAATAAGTCCATATAATTTGTTTTTCAATATGTTTTGTTGGTTTATTAAATCTATTCTGCATCTCAGTGATTAATGGATGTATTTCTTTATCATAAAATATACCAAACATATCTGTATAAATAAATATTGAAATCAACATAAATACTATAAATGCCAATACCATAATATTTTTCTCCATTCTATATATAATTATATATTATATATTATATTTTATTTAGAACATAAAGGACAATTAATTTCTTTTTTCTTTTTAATCCATGCATTTATACATTCATAGTGATACATATGACCACAATACAATATTTTCACCTTTTCATTTACAATCATACTATCTAAACATATTATACATTCATTATTTTCAAAATTTTTATTTAAAATAATATAATCAACTACTTCATTTCTATCATTATTATTTTCATTATTTCCATTTCTTTCTTTATTAATTAAATATTGAAATATGTTAAACATAATTTTATATAATATTTATTTAATTATATGAAATTTGATATATTAATTGAAAATACAATAAAAGATTTAAATAAAGAATTAAAAAAAGAAAAAAATATGAACTACATAAAATATGAAATATTAAATCCTTTGATTGAACATATTATACAAGAATTATATCCATATTTTTTAAAAATTATTGTAGTGATTATTATATTATTTATTTTAATAATATTCATAATAGTTCTTAATTTAAGAATAATTTATAATTAATAATAATATAATGAGTGAGTTCAATTCTAATGTTATTAAATGGGTAGATTACGATAATGAAATTAAAAAATATTCAGATAAAATGAAAACGTTGAAATCTGAAAAGAACTCTCTAGAAGTAGATATATTATCACATATTGAAAATAATAATTTACAAGAAAATATTTTTAATTTACCAGCTTATTCTTCTAAATTAAAATATAATAAAAATAAATCATATGAAACTATGACTAATAAATTTTTAATAGATAAATTTACTAAATATTTTAACGATGAAGATAAAGCAATTCACTTATTTAATTTTTTAAAGGAAGAAAGAAGTTCTTCTAGCAAATGTTATTTGAAAAGAGATTGATTTACTTAGATTTCCTTCCATAAAATTCAAACCCTGTTTTTTTATATATCGCATCAACTTCTTTATTTACTAATGCTTTATAATTATGACCAGTTATAGCATCTTCATAATTAATTACTGCTAAAGCTGGATAATAAAATTCATTTATTAATTCAGGATATTTCCATCTTACTCGTTTTAATTCGGTATCTATAGTTTTTTTCTTATTTGCCACAGGGATTACATCTATTAATTGCTGTGCTACTTGAGCATTAGGTATATAATACCCAAATGCCCCCATCATAGATAAATCATTATCCGACATTAAATTAACACCATTCTTTAATTTCAACTTATTTAATTTAGTATCTTTAAATTGTTGTATATCTTTTTGTACCTTAGGATATAATTCACCACCAATATACATGAACTTATCTCCTATGATTTTATTTAATTTTTTAAAATCTTTTATATATACATCATCCTCTAAAATAACAACATTCTTTAAATCGTCTTTAATTATCTTTTCCCATATATCATAATGATCTTCAGTAATGGCAATATTTTTAAGTTTAGTATTTAAATTTACATTATGATAAAATGAATATTCTTTTACTAAACTTTTACTTATTTTAGATTTAGGAGTTGCTTCATATATTTCATATAATTTATTTTTCTTATATTTTGCTCTTCTTTCTTTATAAAATGATAACACAAATATCTTATTTATCTTATTAGACACCTTCTTCTTAGTTAGGTTTTTCTTCCTTTTAGATTTACGCTTTGTTTTGTTTAAACGCATATATAATATAATATATATAAGTCTGAAAAAAATATTAAATATATTAATTGAATAATTAATTTATAAGGGTGAGGATTACTATAAATGATTATTTAAATTCTTTTATTAATTTTAAAAGTTTAATTAATTTAAATTTATTATTTTTTTTTTCTAATATATAGTATAAAAATGAGTAAAGGATACAAATGTGTTGTTAATGCTGTAATTTACGCAGTCGCTTTAAACTTAATTTTACCTATGATTACTAAACCAATTGCAACACCGGACGAAATAAAACCACCCAACGGTGCCGCCAAGTTACCATTTAAATCACAAATCGTTCACATGCTGGTCCATCATTCCCAAGTACCCATCGCCAGTTCCGTGATTGTTGCATTAATAGTAGCATTATCTATTACTTTAGGATACAAATTTAAAGTACTCAAATGATTAAATATTTATAATATTTCTAATATTTCTAATATTATAAATGACTTTGCCAAAACATTATACAAGTGGATTATCAAATAAAGATAAAAAAAAACAAATTAGGACTTTAAAAAAATCTAAAAAAGCATACAAAAAAGGTAAATATGTTTCCAGACCTAAATTAAAATCATTCAAATCAAAAAAATCATCTTGGACTCAGAAATTTCATAAAAAATATCCGGATGTAAAAAGTATAAAACAAATATCAGATGCTACAGGCATACCTAAAAAAGCATTATCCCAGGTTAAGCGTAAAGGTATGGGAGCATATTATTCTTCAGGTAGCAGACCCAACCAGACAGCTGAATCATGGGGGATGGGTAGAATGTATTCATATATTCTAGGCGGTCCTACTAGAAGAGTTGATAAACACATTACTGATAAATATAATGTTAAATTTACATAAACCATCCTGTTATAGCATATCTATTATCACATGTTACTTCATTTATATAATGGGGTTTTTCACTCGTTTTAATATCCATTAAGATTAATTTATTATATTCGGGATATATCGGTATATGTAATCCATGTTTAGTTATTATATTTAAATCACCTCCACATCGACTATTCCATTTTTCATTTAAATATATTATAAAAGCATATCTACCTAAATTTGTATCATTATGTACTGATAAAAAATCTCCTGGTGAAAATTTAGAAATAAATATATCTGTCGTTTTAGTTATTTCAGTACCTGTTAAACTAGATACTTCTTTTAAAACATTAGGACTATTTAAATATTCTTTTATTTCTTTTAATATAGGTGCATCATTTTTATATTCATATTTTGAATATGAAAATTTATTAGAATTTAATAATTTTAATGAATTATTTCTTCTATTTTTAATATCATTATTATGTTTTATTTTATCATTGTTTATATTCGTTGTATAAAGCCAATCATGATTTGAATGAATAATTTTATTTACTTTCTCTATAAAATGTTTATCTAAAAAATTTGTTTTACTTATATAAAATGAGTTACAATATATATTATATATAGTAAATAAGATAATTATTATTAATAAAATAATTAATAAATTATTCATTATATAATACAATATAAAATATTAAATAATATATTAAATATCTAAGCATCTTCATCTAATCCTTTTAAAAATCTTTTATGTAATATACCTATTTTTTCAAATATTTTTTTTTGTGATGTGAAAAATACTATTGCTACTATAATTTCGCCATCATATTCTCTCGTATGAATTTCCCTAAATCCCGTAAAATTTAGTATTAATGGAAATAAATGACATATTTTTCTTATATAAAATACTGCCAATGCCACAATGACTGAGTGCACTGATAATTCTAATAAAATATTTACAGTACTCTTATTTACATCGGGATCTGGAAATATATAATCTAAATATATACCAGCAACCAAACATATTATGATATATAATATACTATATTGAGTTATCTCGAATATTTCACCTAATCTAAAATTATCTAATGAAAATAAATCGTTCAATTTATTTTTCACGACCATTATATATAATATTAATATATTAAAAAAAAATCATATCTATTAGTACCTGATATATTAAACTATTATTTTTGTAAATGACCTACAATATTATCATCTGTGAATTTAATAATCTTTACTAAACAATCATCCCATAATACTTTATCAAAACCATATTCTTTCTCATTACTTTCATCATTATAATTTTCTATGTGTAATGATTTATCTCTTTCAACCAAAAACATATATGCATTTAATTGGACTTTTTCATATTCAGGTATCATATTAAATAACCTTCTCGTTCTATTTTTAGTTTCAACTACATATTCTTCATTCATACCATCCACTTTACCTCTTAGAATGATTTTGAATAACTTATTAGGATCAATATATAATATTTTTTCATATAATTCTTCATTCCTTCCAACAATTACAATATTCTTTTTCTTTTGAGTATTATCTAAATTTTTATCTTCTTTTATATTACCGCGTTTCATTCTAAGATCTTGTTTAATATTAGTTTCTAAACATTTACTCAAAGTAGGCATGGCCTTAATAATTTCATCAACTTTTTCTTTAGATTGTTCTTCTGTGATATTTTGATTGAAAGATTGTGTCATTACTTGATTCTTAATGACATCTTCTATATCTTTTAAAGATGAATTTACATCTATTTTAAGTTCTAATTTAATAGTATTCAAATCAGAATCAGATAAAGATAATAATGATTCTTCTATTTTAGATTTAGGAATATGTTTTTTAACAATATGACTCCTATTTAATACAGCGTCGAGTACTTTAACCGGTTTTTCATATTTATTGTGTCCGGTTACAATAGCAAGTTCGCTGGCAACGAAGATGATATCTCTCATATTTATTGTTATATGTATAATTCCTTAAATAATTAATCAAATTTTATAATTTTATAATATGTATTTGTTATTTTTTTTGAATCCATATTATTTATATCGCAATTATCTTTTATAAACTTAATAAAATATTCATCATTCAACTTATTTATTAAATATAATATATTTATATTTAAATTATTATTGTAAATATGTCTTTGATTTGATATATATATTAATGATTTACTTACATATTTATTATTTATCACTTTTTTAGAATCTATTTTGTTATTTAAATAATATTTTGGGTAAATTATAGATAATAATATAAAAAAATCATATAAATCAATATGATTTTTTATATAAAATGTATTAACATTCTCAGATAAATAACCAGTTTTGTATATATTAATAATTTTATCTAGATCATT
>Ga0307998_1001187_pt1 | contig 14174 bp, 16 predicted proteins | sample Davwhametageno37_FD_203147 | JGI IMG/M metagenome (GOLD analysis project Ga0307998, IMG submission 203147) | Marine microbial communities from Davis Island wharf, Antarctic Ocean - #37 | ecosystem: Environmental > Aquatic > Marine > Unclassified | place: Antarctic Ocean: Davis Island wharf... | reverse complement strand
AGGCTTTGCGGCTGTTTTTGAATCGAACCTCAATAATATTAAATGCTTCTTGACCATTGGGTAATTGCATATTGGATAGCCAATCGAAAACTGTGAGTTTATTGCAACTGTCCGTTCCGCAAGTACCATTGCTTTTACAGCCCCTTGGGGAACCGTCAGATGTAGAACATGAAGCGCAACTCATATGAGAATTTTGTTAAAACGTTTAAAGGTAAAGATACGGTTAATTAATAAAAGTGAAAGACTTCCTTTTTATTATTGGTTTTTAAATTTCAAAGCCTCTGAACGTCCTTTTTTAAATATTTTATTACTGTTGTGTGTTCCTTTTCTAAGGTTTTTTTGCTCTTCAAAAGACAGTTGGATGATCTCTTTACAGGCATCGGAACAGCAGTTTTGCATCTGTTCTTTGCAGCTTTCACATTGAATAAACAACAAATGACACGCTTCGTTGGCGCAGTTTACGTGAGAATCACAAGAGGTTCCGCAATGGTGACAATGAGCAACAACGTCCTCGGTAATGCGTTCTCCACGGCGTTCGTCAAACACAAAGTTTTTCCCAACAAATTTATTCTCTAAATCTTGGTCTTTTACTTGTCGGGTATATTCAATAATGCCTCCTTCTAGTTGGTAAACGTTTTTAAACCCTTTGTGTTTAAAGTAAGCACTTGCTTTTTCGCAGCGGATGCCCCCCGTACAATACATCAACAGGTTTTTTTCTTCTTTTTTGGCTTCCAAATCCTCTTCAATAATTGGCAAGGAATCTCTAAACGTATCTACATCGGGAGTAACAGCTCCTTTGAAATGCCCGATTTCGCTTTCATAATGGTTCCGCATATCCACACAAATGGTGTTAGGGTCTACGAGCATCTCGTTGAAACCTTCAGCATTGAGGTGTTGTCCTTTTTGAGTTACATCGAAAGTGTCATCGTTCAGACCATCAGCTACAATTTTTTTTCGGACTTTGACTTTCAGCTTTAAAAAAGATTTAAGATCCTGTTCAATAGCAATATTCAGTCGAATATCTTTCAAAAATGTGACCTCATCCAAATGGGTTTTGAATTCCTCAAATCGTGGTGCAGGTAATGATAGTTGAGCATTGATTCCTTCGTGAGCGACATAAATGCGGCCCAATACTTCCAGGGCGTTCCACGTTAAAAATAGATGGTCTCTAAAAAGATGTGGGTTTCCAATATGAGCATATTGATAAAAGGATAGCGTTAACCGATCGGTTCCGGCCTCTTCGAGCATTACCGATCGTTCCTTCGCGCTTAATTTATTGTACAGTTGCATGCTATACTTGTATGAGATCAATGATTTGACAAAGGTAAAAAAAAGAAATGTGCTAAAAGAATGTTTTGAAGATCAGACCAAAAATTAGGGTTCTGACCAAATGGCAAACTCATTTTCGGTTGGGTCTTTAAAATGAAAGCACCCTCCACCTGGAAAAGAAAACGTTTCTAAGATAATTTATCCCCCGCTTCTTTGATCTTTTTTTTAGTTGCTTTAAGATTCGTATAGCATAAAATTACCATAACTCCATTTACAATGGGCTCATCTTTATACTCAAAACCCGCTGCAATTCCGCTGTGAGAAAAGACAGTATTGGTCAAACCATAATCTGTAAAAGTCCATCCAAAAGTTGTTGTGTAAAGTACTTTGATTTTTTCAAGGTCGTATGCCTTAAATTCGATCTGATTTATGTGGTTGTTTACTTCCATTTGTCTTGATTTGGGAATTCAATTCAACAGGGATGTAAGAAAATTTATCCAATCATACAGAGCGCACTTCCACCACCCATGGTTTCTATGGTGTTAATTGCTAGCGTGACCAATATGCTATGCGGTTCTATTTTTTCCTTCTGATCATCTGTTAGACTTGTAAATGCACTTTGAGACAGCGCTAGAAGTGACCTACCATCGTTCGATTCTAATGCCAATATATTCTCCGCAAAACGGAACATCTGTTCAAAACTAATGTCTATGATTTGATGCCCTGATTCCGTAAGAGATTGGCTTACAAGTTTGCGCTCTTCTTCGTTTGAAATACTCTCCAAACAGATTGTGGCACAATGTTCTGCAATACACAACATCACGTTGGTATGATAAATTGCTTTCCCAATGGAATCGTTTGCGTTAAAAGAAATGGGTTGATATCCCGAAAGTTCACAGGCAATAATAAATAACACTTGATCCGTTCGCGGCGAAATACAAGCATAAGCTTTTTTACTTTTATGATCGAAAATAATACTCCCAGTGCCTTGTACAAAAATATTTTCTTTTTCATAAACAGACAAATCCAAAACTCTTTTTACTTCAAAGTGCTCTTAATATAGGTAATAAAATCAGGATTGCGCTCCAGCTGACGGTTTATTACTCACATCGGACACAAAACAAGCGTACTGTCTTCATGACAAGAAATCTAGTTGTTTGGAAAAATAGCATCCGGTTTTCTAGTTCTTTCGTGTCTTCGAAAACATGTACATCGACTCCAGCAGCCTCTAATGTTTGAACAAAACGCTCAAATTTAGCATGAACTTTTTGAGATATTACTTGTAGGCTTTCGTGGATCACTTGCTGAAAGGCATTTGAATGTGCCGTATCTATGTTGAAATCAAAATTATAAGGACAAAAAAGGAAGAGTGAATTGGTCTGCTGTTTAATTAAATAATGATTTAAAGAGCCTATTTCTTTATACTGAAAGGTGGTGCTTTGCAAAGATAAATTTACAAATTGTATTTACAAGCAAATGATATATTGTTAATAAACCCTTTGGGTCTAGCCTCGCTTCAAAATAAAGAAAATAGTACCTTAGCAACAAAGATAAAAACTATGGCAGACGATAAAGCAGCGAAGCAAAAAGCGCTTCAGCTTACCTTAGACAAACTAGATAAAACTTACGGAAAAGGATCTGTAATGAGATTGGGCGATTCAGCTATTGAAGAAGTAGAATCAATTTCTTCAGGCTCTTTGGGTCTTGATATTGCTCTCGGTGTGGGTGGATACCCCAAAGGTAGAGTTATTGAGATATACGGACCAGAATCTTCTGGTAAAACTACCTTAACCTTACATGCAATTGCAGAATGTCAAAAAAAAGGAGGTATAGCCGCCTTTATTGATGCTGAGCATGCTTTCGATCGTTTTTATGCTGAAAAATTAGGCGTCGATGTTCAAGAACTCATCATCTCGCAACCAGACAATGGAGAACAGGCGCTAGAAATTACCGATAATTTAATTCGTTCGGGTGCAGTCGACATTGTTGTAATTGATTCTGTTGCTGCCTTGACTCCAAAAAGTGAAATTGAAGGTGAAATGGGAGATTCTAAGATGGGTCTTCACGCGCGTTTAATGTCTCAAGCACTTCGAAAACTAACTGGTTCAATAAGCAGAACAAACTGTACTGTATTTTTCATCAATCAATTGCGTGAAAAAATTGGTGTAATGTTCGGAAATCCTGAAACTACAACAGGTGGAAACGCATTGAAATTTTATGCTTCTGTTCGTTTGGATATCCGTAGATCAACACAAATAAAAGATGCCGATGCAAAAGTGTTGGGTAATAAAACCCGTGTAAAAGTGGTGAAAAACAAAGTAGCTCCTCCATTTAGAACTACTGAATTTGATATCATGTATGGAGAAGGTATTTCCAAAATTGGAGAGATCATTGATATAGGAGTTAACTACGAGATTATTAAAAAATCAGGTTCGTGGTTCAGTTATGGTCAAACCAAATTAGGACAAGGGCGTGATGCTGTAAAAACAATTTTAACCGAAAATCCAGATTTGATGGATGAATTAGAAGAAAAAATAATGGAAACACTGAAGGCTGTAGAATAGTCTTTCTGTTAAAGTTTCCAAAGCCCGCTCTTTCTTTAGTGGGTTTTTTTTATTTTTTATAGGCATCCAAATTTCAGCTTATGAAAAAAAGTGTTCTTGCAGTATTATTTACTTTCATCCTTTTCTAATGCTCAAAAACAAAAGAAGTGCTTGCAAAAGTAATTAGAGGAGAACTGTATCATCGAATTTAAACAAAATACAGCACTACTATCAGTAACTTTGATCGGATTTCTTATAACATAAACGACGCCTGATCAACCCCTTATTACAATATAAAAGATAGTATCATTGGATTTGGGGAATCAGTCGTAATGTGTCTTCCCTAAACCCCATCCCCTATTTTCAGGAACTAAATTTAGGAAGCACCTGTTATAAGGACCGTGAAGTTATTTCACTTGAAAAACTGGATTCAGATCAAATAGAGTTTACGGTTCGGTTCATTGAAGCTGATGATGAATCCTTTCGATACGCACGTTTTATAATAGAACCTTTGGACAGTATCCCATTCCAAAGCAATACAAACAAAAAGTTACTACCTCTTTATTGACAACTAAAGTCAGGTGTTTTTTCTGACCCCACATACAGCGTAATTGACCTCTTTAATACTTATTCGCATTTCGAGGCCTTTAAAAAAAATGCTGCGCGTCATGGTGTAGATTTAAGTTATATTAAACTATCCGATATGGAGCTCCCCCAGGAACCGGGCACCTATTCAGAATCGAGGGGCTACACTTTTATGATTTGTGATCCGAAAAAGTTGGGGATCGGCCTGAGTCAAACCAACTGGGACAAGGGTATTTTTGCTGATTTAAATGAATTCAGAGTCAGCCTCTTGTGGCGCGATTTTGGTCAAGCTATCTCAGGTCTTCAGCATCTTTGTCTAGCAGGACACATTATGAGTGGAAGACATCAAAACCCAAAAGGATAGAAAATGATTTGAAATGTGAAAGGGAATATATTACTGTAGGCGGTTTAAGTTTTGATCATCCCGACCCCTACCGTAATTTTCAAAGGGCAGTGAAAAACATGTTCGATGGTTATTTCCAAATACAATTGCAGTTCTGTAAAAGAAGACGTAATCTTAGATTGAACCGTATGCTTACTTTTTGGAATCCCAAACACCAATGGTAATAGGCACACTAGCCATTAGATACATCAACGACCAATATAAAGCTGCAACAATGGCGTGTTCTGGTTTTTCGAGTGTAATTATAGCTAAACTTATCTTTAGGGTACCGTTTTGAATTCCTGACTCAATGGCAATTGTAACGGCTTGTTATAAATTTAAATTCAGCCATCGAGACCCACCATTGTAATGGCATTCAAGGCTATTAAAATCAAAGTGTAGCGCCAATATGCAATTTAAATAATTCGGAAGGATGATGATCGCCGTGTCCAGCAAGAGAGAAGAAGCGACTCACACGGGAACTTCCATTTTAATAACAAAATTAAGTGCCTTCTTTTTAAGGAACATGCCTATAGTAAGTGGAATGGCAATTACGGCAACTGGCGAAATGAAAATGTCATTTACGGGTGGTGGTATGGGACCAACTTCTCTGTCAAAATACACAAACGAAAAATTAATGATCAACGAGATTGTGAAAATGGTTATCAAACTATTGATTGCTGTTAAAGAAATAGAAAGCGGCAAATCTCCTTTGTCTATAAGTACTATAATGTTGGAACTAGTTCCACCAGTAAAGGAAACCAAAATCATCAGTCCTATGGCAATAAATGGTTCTGAATTGAAAACAAGGCAAAGTCCAAAACCCACGAGGGGTAAAAAATAATTTGATTGAATAGATCAATAAGAACCGGTTTTGGATTATCGACAACGCGTTTAAAGTTTTGAAGCCTAAGTGCTAGCCCCGTCCCAACCATGATGATCATGATCGAAACGGATAAGAAAAGTGTTGAAGCTTGATCGATACTGGCTATTTTTTAGGTTTTTGTGCCTTTAGTTCTTCGAAAATAACTGCTTTTTGACTGTGTTGTTTGACATCCGAATTCAATCCGTTTAAGATTATATCACGAGTTTTTTCTTGCAGTTCTTCTAAATCATCCATGCTTTTTACAGGAGTGATTTCTGGGAACGTTTCTACGCGTAACTCACCCGGAAAACCAAAATCTGGCGACCAAGGAAATTTTCGTTTGCAATCCAAAAAGATCATCGGAACAATCGGAATCTGTTGTTGTATAGCGAGTTTAAAGGCACCTCTTTTAAAGGGGTTTAATAAAATGGTATCGTCTACATAATTCACTTCAGGGAAAATACAAACGCTTCTTCCCTGTGCAATTATTTTATTAGCGCGTTCGTAAACATGCCAGCGACTTTTAGGACTACTGCGATCAACTAAAATAGCGGCGCGCTTGTATATACTTCCAAAGAGAGGGACTTTAATGAATTCTTTTTTTCCAACAAAAACAAAAGGGTTTTTTGAAACCCGAAACATCACAAAAGGATCGAGATAACTAGAATGATTTGCAACCAAAAGATAGGAGGTTCCTTCGGGAAGTGGTTTGGCAAATTTTGTGCGAACATAAAAGCCCATCCCAATTAAGATAAAGGGTGACCATATGTTTCGAGCTATCCAATACAGGGTTGGATAACCGTTTTTGTGACTTGAGATAAGCAACAAAATAGGGAAAAGTGTAACGATTGGAATTGCTGTAAGGACATAGAACCAAACCCTCCAAAGCAGCAACGCTATTTTTTGAATTATTTTTAGCATTAATCAAAAATAGGCTTTTAGGAGGTGCTATAAAATTTTTACCTTACAAAAACCAGTTTACTCTACCGAAAAATAATCATCTGTAGAGCTCGAAAACACTAGAATCCCTAAAATCATAAATACTGTTTTTACTTCCAAGAAAGTGGACTTGACAATACCGAAAAAATCCAAAACGGCTAATTTAGACAAAAAAGGCTCCAAACTAATGATCGTAACTAATGCAAAAAATATCCCAGAGCTTGTATGCAACAATATTCTTTTAAGCTTGACTGGTATTGAGCCACAGGAAGTTTTTCGATTTTATTAAAAACATCATTCTTAAACCCTAAAGGGGATTTTTTAGTTTCGAGAAGAGATTTACAATTATGTTCTTCCATGGTATGTTTTTATGCTCTTTGAGCGAATTCTTGTTGGGATAATAATACTTTAATTTTTTTTTGATCGATGTAATTTTACTTAAACATTTGGTAGACTCAAGTTGGTAATTGCTGTTATCTCTTTATAAGATAATTCCTCCAAGTAAAACAAATTCGTCACCAAGCGTTCTGAACTTTTAAGCTGCGACATAGCCGATTAAACTTGATTGTGTTGTTCTTCTTGATTTAGCTGATCCAGGACTTCTGGAGGAGCCATTTCTCGGTTACTTTCAAGATCAAAAAACCCAAATACACGTCTCTTTTTTGCCTTCAAATTTGTCATTGCTTCGTTGAAGGTGATGTGGTAAATCCAAGCTGAAGAATTGGGTTTATTTGTAGAAGAAAAAAACGAATATTTTGTTGGTGTGATATTGTTCGCCGGAATTGACCTCATTCTTTCTTCCTTATACATCAAGAACGAAGTTAAAAAAGAGTAAGGTTAATAAGTTTAGTTTTCCTAGACATACCGCCTCAATTTTTGCGTTGAAAAAAGTACCTTTGCTCAAATAATAATTAGTATGGCTAGAATTCTTACGGGTGTGCAAAGCACCGGAACCCCACACTTAGGCAATCTTTTAGGCGCTGTTCTTCCTGCAATTGCAATGGCAGATCAACCCGAAAACGAGTCTTTTCTTTTTATTGCAGATTTACATTCTCTGACTCAAATTAAAGATGGAGACCTGTTGCGAGAGCACACTTTCAATACTGCAGCTGCCTGGTTGGCTTGTGGTTTAGATACCGATAAAACGGTCTTTTACAAGCAAAGTGATGTAAGTCAGGTTACCGAATTGAGCTGGTATTTGAGCTGTTTCTTTCCCTACCAACGGCTTACTTTAGCGCATTCTTTTAAAGACAAAACAGATCATTTATCTGAAGTAAATGCAGGGCTTTTTAGTTATCCCATGCTTATGGCTGCAGATATTTTGCTTTACGATGCAGAAATTGTTCCCGTTGGAAAAGATCAATTACAACACCTTGAAATGACCCGCGACGTTGCTGCTCGTTTCAACAATCAACAAAGAGAAACTTTTGTTCTTCCCAAAGCACAAATACAAAAAGATGCTCAGATTATCCCAGGTACCGATGGGCAAAAAATGAGTAAATCGAAAAATAACACGATCAATGTTTTTCTTCCAGAAAAAAAATTGAGAAAACAAATCATGGGGATTCAAACGGATTCTACTCCCTTAGAAGATCCCAAAGATCCTGATACTTGTAATGTATTCGCTCTCTACTCTTTATTAGGAACTAAACAGCAAATATCCGATTTGCGCGCGCTATATTGTGCAGGAGGAATGGGCTACGGTCGTGCAAAACAAGCATTATTTGAAATAATCCTCGACTCTTTTGCTGAGGCCAGAACAAAGTTTGACTACTACCAGAACAATCCCGCCGAAGTTGCTATTGCGCTTACAAAAGGTGCTGAGAAAGCAAAAGTTATTGCTACAGATGTCATGATACGTGTCCGTTCTAAAATAGGATACTAAGCGCGTTCAAATTGTTTTCCAGCCAAAGATCGAACACAACCTTTCATTTCCAATTGAAATAAAATTGAAGTGACTTTACTTATTGGAAGTTTAGCTCCTAATGCCAACACGTCTAAACTCGTCTTGGTTTCTAATAAATTGAAAAGCAATTATTCCTCACCCGTCATGCTGATGAACAATTCTTTTTGAATAGGTTTGGATTTTGGATTAGATTCCCAACCCATCCAAAAAGCCAAGTCTGCAGCAGATTTGATCATTCGCGCTATATCGGTTCGTATTAAATTTAGATAACCTTTACTCTGTATATAGCTAACCATGCATGTAACCGCAAAAACATCCCTTCCGTAATGATGTGAGTGATCAGCAGCAACCAAACTGCCTCCCTTTACTTCCGATTCGATTACTCCAGTCACTCGCGCTACACCAGCAATGATTCGGTTTTTCTTTAAAAAATTGAATTTATTGGAAGAAGAATTACTCCAAAATTAGGTGAGACCCCCCCCCCCTTGATTAAAAACAGATTCAACTTGAATTTTGTGCTCTGTTAGGTATATTTGACTTAATCCATGCCCTAAGGCAACCGTTTATAAACCATTATCCAAGGCTGCTTTGTGGGCTACAATATCAATACCACGAGCAAAACCCAAAACAATAAAAGGATTGTATTCGGCAAGATCTTCGATCATCTATTTACAAAAATCTACTCCCCTAGACGTTGGATTTCGTGTACCTCCAATGCTAAGGATTCGTTAATTTTTTCAAGAACAATTGCTTTTTTAAACAAAACTAGGGGAAAATTGGCGCAAAACCCTAATGTTTTGGATAATCAGGGGAAGGGTACAGCAATGGCATTATTTTTTATTTTTCCAAAAACTTTTCCTTTTCCATTACTGCAGGTAAATAGCGCTCAAATTGATCAAACACTTGCAGGTGAAATGTGCATATTCCTTTAGTCTTGAGTAAATTAATTTTCGTTTCGTAAAGCACAGCTTGAGCACTCACGCAGTGGTCAACTAGTTTCTTTGCGGTCATGTCTCCAACACAAGGCAACATCTGCAACAATAAAGCGGCTTGAAACGACGTTAGGTTAATAGTAAAGAACTGATTTAGGGGGTTTTTCAACAAAATAAAAAATTTGCCGAAATAGTTTTAAATTTATTACATTTGAATATGAATTTGGTACAATATATAAAGGAACTTCTATATCAATATGAATGTGTAATCATTCCAGAGTTGGGTGCTTTTTTGACACAGCCTGTTGCTATCCGTATTGACAGAGAAAAAGGGGTTTTTTTCCCTCCTGGCAAAGAATTGTCGTTTAACGGTCTGTTAACATATAATGATGGTCTTTTAGCAAATTATATTGCCCAACGGAAATCTATTTCTTACGAAAATGCGCTTCGAGAGATACAACTAGAAGCAGACAATTGGAGTAAAAAACTAAAAACAGGACAGTTAGTTCTCCTGAAAGGCATTGGAGAGTTACGTTTCAATTCCGAACAAAAAATAGGATTCCATCCTTACAATAAAGTGAATTTTGATACCAATTCAATTGGATTGTCAACTTTTACAAAAAAGCCAATTTCAAAAACAACAGAATCAAAACCCCTACAATTTGCAACTACTATTATAAAAACAATTCCCATGGAAGATTCAAAGAAAGAAACTTTAGCTTTTACTCCTGAAAAGAAAAAACAACAACCGGCTTACTTAAAATATGCAGCCGTTGGCGTACTCGCAATTGGTTTGTTAGGCGCTGGTTACTTTTTTGGAAACCAATACTTGACCAACGAGCGTTTAAAATCAACAGAAGTTGCTCAAGAAAAAATTAAAACCAATGTACAAGAAGCGTCCTTTGATATCGGTGAGCTTGCTACATTAGAACTCAATGTTGTTTCAGAAGAGGTTGCTGAAAGTTCTGTGGAAGTTGTTTTAGAAAATTATTTCAGTGTTATTGCTGGAAGTTACCGTGAAGAATCAAATGCTCTTAAAATGATCGATCAATTGAAGGTTGATGGTTTTGATGAAGCAACTTTGGCAAAACAAAGTGCAGATGGTTTATATCGTGTTGCTTATGGACGTTTCGAGTCTAAAAGAGAAGCAATACAGTTGTATTACTTTTTGGTAAATACGTTGGAAGAAAAAGCTTGGTACTTGGCTGAATAAATCGGCTTTTACATTCTAAAAATCCATCCCCTAGGGTTCGTAGGACTACTGTTTTTAAAGACACTGAACTTGAGTTCTGTTTTCCCAGTTTCTGGATTTGTAAATACTTTTCCAATTTTTTCTTTGGCATTCACTTTTTGACCTTTGATCACATACACTTCCCCCAAATTAGAATAGGTGGTAATGTAGTTTCCGTGTTGAATCAATACCGTTGGATTACTCCCTTTAAACCCAATAATAGACATCACCTTACCCTCAAATACGGCACGTGCCTCTGAGTTTTCTGGAGTCGCAATTATAACTCCATTACTTTGAATCATTGCGGTTTTAACTACTGGATGTGGTTGTTTCCCGAAACGCTGAATTACTATGCCTTGCTCTACAGGCCAAGGAAGTTTTCCTTTGTTAGCAATAATATTGTCCGAAATTAGCTGGTCTTCAGGAGTCAATGTAAACACCTTCGCATTTCCTTTTTTACCTGCAGCTTTATTCGAAGCGGCTATTGCAGCTCGGATCAGGCGTTGTATTTCCTTGTTTATTTCAGCTGCCTTTTTTTGTTTCTTTTTAATTTGTGAAACAAAACTTCTTTCTTTCTTTTTTAAGGCTTTAACAAGGGCTTGTTGGCTCGTTTGTTCTTTTTTGTAGGCATCTTGAGCTTCTTTGTTTTCTTGGACTAAAACTTCTTTTTTGCGTTTTTGAGCTATTAAATCAAGATTCAATTGCTGTAAAATTTGTGTTTTTTCTGCAATAAGCTCGCCTTGTTTCTTTATGAAACTGGTGTATTGTTTTAAGTATTGAAAACGTTTGTAGGCTTGTAAGAAGTTTTCAGAGGAGAACAAAAACATCATGCGGCTCTGTCCCGACTTACTTTGATAGGATTTTAAAATCATTTCAGAATAATCCTTTTTTAATACCCCCAACTCTTTTCGCTGTCGATCGATGGATCGTTGATTCACGTTGATTTGCTGAATCAAACGATTTGCTTGTTCGTTCGTAACACGGATCAATCTTCTGCGGACATCGATCTTTAAGCTTAAATCTTCAACCTCTGTTAAAACTGATTTTTTCTGTTTTTCATTCGAAAAAAGTAGTTTATTGATCTGCTTAATCTCTTGTTGCAAGCGTTTACGTTGGTTTTCAAGATTTTGTTGTCGCTCATCTTGGGCGTATAGATTTGATCCCAACACCAAAAACCCTAAAAGGGCTCCAACAACTTTAAAGGAAAACCCAGCAGCAAATCTCATTATAGACTTAATTTTTTGTATCCGTTTGGAATGATAAAAGGTACAGTCAAATTTTTAGGGAAATCGGTTCGAATGAAATCTAATCGGATTTGCACTAAATTAGACCCATCAAATACAGAAATTTCAATTTCGTTAGGAAGTGTTTTGCCTTCCATTTTTTGAAATTTTGGGTATTTGATACTCAAGGATTGTGATGATCCTGGAACTATAAAGCGCTGTTCTTTTAAACGAAAGGTATTTGGATCAAAAAAATAGGTTGGCCGAAATTGGTCGTTCTCTGTTTTAGGGACCAAAACATAATATTTTGGGTGGTCGATGCGGTCAAAGTCTACCGATGTCATATCTGTAATGGGATTTCCAAGTAGTATATTTTGTAAATCACTAAAAATAAAGGTCGTTCCTAGTTGCTCGTTAATAAAACTCAAATCACCATCGTAATAGGTTTTTTGAAATTTTTCATAAAATCCAACTCGCGTTGGAGTAATCAAAAGTTTTGCAATAGGAACCAAGATGGAAGCACTCAACCAAAGTGTTTTTTTGGATTCCATGCGCAAGTTTAGGCTCAATTGATGTTTCTGCTTGCCGTCTTTGTATTCTGCCTTTAGGCGTGCTCTAAACGTCTTGACTCGAGTAAGTGCTTTGTCTATTTCCTTTCCTAAAAGTTTAACGTCGACTTTTGCTAAAGGTTCTTTTGTCGGTAATACGGCAACAGACTTACAACTCAATACAAATAGACTTATAATAAACAAGGTAAAAAGGGAACAAAGGCTTATGTTTTTCTTCATATCATTTCGGTATAATCACCCAAGCTAATTTCTGTAAATGTGCCATCAAAAGTTACGTGATTGCCAATCATGGCATGATGTAATTTAGCATTTGAAATTTTACTGCTATTCTGAATTAAACTATGAGTTATGGTAGCGTTCTCAATAACCGTTCCAGTTCCAACTGATACGCCTGGTCCTATCGTTACATTTTTAAGTTGAACATTAGGACCAATATAACAGGGTGGAATTACAGTTACGTTTTCGAGCACCGCAGAAGGATCAATCATTTTATTCCCTTCGGCTTCTAAAAACTCAAGCATTTTTGAATTAGTTTCTAAGGTGATTTGCTTATTTCCACAATCCATCCATTCATCAACTTCTCCGGGTAAAAACAAATCACCAGCTGCCATAAGACGTTTGATCCCATCGTTGATTTGATACTCGCCTCCGTGGGTGAGTTTTTCATCCAAAACGGTTTGTAGGGCAGCTTTCAGTTTTTCTATTGCTTTAAAATAATATATTCCAATAACGGCAAGATCTGAAACAAAGCTTTTTGATTTTTCAACCAGTTTCGTAATTACTCCCTGGTCGTCCAATTGAACTACACCATAAGCTTCAGGTTGTGCTACTTTTTTGACCCAAATAATACTGTCTGCGCTTGGGTCTAGTTGAAGTTTTGCGCGTATTAGCGTATCGGCATAAGCAACAACTGCAGGGCCCGATAAGGATGGTGCTGCACACATGATTGCGTGACCCGTTCCCAAGGGATCTAATTGTCGATAGATCGTTCCCTCTGCTCCAATATCAGATGCGATTTTTAAAAGTTGTGCTACAATTTCGTCTCCAAAAAATGCAGGGTCTCCCAAAACAAAAGCTACTTCTTCAATGGGTTGGTCAACTACGCCAGCTATATCACGAACCAATTGTTCTACTATGGGTACACCCGCAACAGGAACCAAGGGTTTAGGAATCGTTAAAGTGTGTGGGCGAAGACGAGAGCCTCGACCTGCCATGGGTACAATAATTTTCATTTACTATTATTCTTTTCCAGTACTTCCAAAACCTCCTGTACCACGTTCAGTGGTGTCGAGTGTATGTTGAAGGATCCAATGTACTTGTTCGTATTTTGCTATAACCAATTGCGCAATACGTTCTCCTGGTTGAATTGTGAAGGGTTCGTTTGAGAGGTTAACTAAAATGACCCCAATCTCACCTCGGTAATCGGCATCGATCGTTCCCGGAGCGTTGAGTACACTGAGTCCATGCTTAGACGCCAAACCACTTCTGGGACGTACCTGAGCTTCGAAACCTTCGGGCAAAGCCATTTTGAGACCGGTACCAATTATGGTTCGTTCTAAAGGGCCTAGTTTAATTGGATTTGCTGAATTTGCACGTAGGTCTACTCCTGCTGAGTTTACTGTTGCAAAACTAGGGAGATCGTATGGGCTTTCGTTGATTATAGGTACTGTGATCATCTTTCTTTTTTATACTCAATAAAAATACAAAAAAGCTAAGCATTAATTGAAGCG